>Ga0224555_1002105_pt1 | contig 24495 bp, 16 predicted proteins | sample 714S23034metaG_FD_180687 | JGI IMG/M metagenome (GOLD analysis project Ga0224555, IMG submission 180687) | Peat soil microbial communities from Stordalen Mire, Sweden - 717 S2 30-34 | ecosystem: Environmental > Terrestrial > Soil > Wetlands > Peat | place: Sweden: Norrbotten County, Stordalen...
CTTTAGATCGATTTTTCATTTCGCGCAATGGTGGGGACTGCGCGGGAACTTAAAAGTCCAATCCGGTATACCGGATTGGGAGAATCCTGCCGCTCTTCCCTCAAGCCGGCGGGAGACCCCCGGTCCCGCGCATTCAGGCCCGGAATCTCCAGGCGCGTTCCTAGCCAAAATGAGGGCATGAAACTTACAAAATTGTCTCAGCAGAACTTTCAGGCCTCAAATGGACTCCTCCTTGCGCCGGCGTATCACAAATCCGGCAGCGCAGTCGTTCGCACCCTCAAGCAAGCCCTGGATCGCGCAGAATGCTCCCCTGGGCAGCAACTCCAGCAAAAACAGGTCGGGCACATGGTCGGTGTTGCCAAGAGCACCATCCATGACTGGTTCCACGGCAAACTTGCAGGTTCACTCCAGAATTTCCTGTGTGTGTTCGAGCGTCTCACGGAAACAGAGCGCATTCTCATTTTGCGGGAAATCTGCCGCCCCTGCCCCAGGCTGGAGCACCCCAAGCTGGCCCACGACGCGGAGGCGCTAAGCCGTCTCAAGGCCTCCCTAAACCAACCAGCGGGTTTAACCTTCGTGGTCGGCGCCCCAGAACCCCGCACGTTCCTGGTGACGGCTTTGGGCCATTCAATCACCCGGGTGAAGCCCACAAGCCGCGTTTGCGGCCTGGACGTCCACCGCCCCGACTCCTTTGTCCCGGTGGCTGGCGTGTTTTACTGCCAACGCCCACCAAACCTGGAACTGGCGCAACATCTCGCTGCCCATATCATGGCCGAGGTGGAGGTTTCCAAAGCGGAACTGGTGATCTTCAACGGCATTTGGTCGGGAATTTCACAATTTCTGAAGGCTATCCAGCGGTTGGCGGCAACTCGACATTTGATTGTGGCCGACGATTTCGATCCCGCCTTTGACCGGCTTGCGTGGGTTGGCCCGAATCCAGACCAAGTTATGGCCGTTTCGCAAATCCCAGGGAAGCAGGGTTTAATTCATGTGGACTTTCGTCCGCCGGACCCGTTAAGAGGGAAAAAGTGACGTCGGTCTTCACGCAATGGTGCAAATGCCGGCCAATCGGTACGGCGGGATAGGCGGGCTTGATAAGCTTCGCGCCGGGAAGTGGCACTCCCGGCAGGCACACCGCCCAATGCCGCCACCAATGCGGTGGCGAGGGGCGGCACGGAGATTGAACTGGTACGCCGGAGACAACTGGATCAAGTGCCATCGCTAAAAAATGCTCATAACAGCCAATGAATATGCCATACTTGGGTTGTATAGCCCACATTCCGCAGGTCCCGAGGGGTAGTTTCTGATTTTTTTTGAGAGGGAAGTTCACGGGATATTGGGGTCAGATTTTATTCATCGTTGTGGTCGCCTGCAGCGCTGCCAAGGAAGTCTTCTCCAGCCGACGGCATAGCTTGCGAAGCATCCGGTTGTTTCGGATCCAGGCTTTAACGAGCTTGGCCGATGCAGGGTCCAGATTAAGGTTGACGGTCTTGCCGCCGATTTTCCGCGTCCATTGATCATAAGGCCCGTGCAGGATGCCTTGGGTCATACAGCGGCAGTTGGGTTTCCCGCACTGATAGTGGCGCCTTTGCACTGTCCCGGGAATAACGTAACCCAGGGCTTGGATTTGCGCTTTGATCGTCTCAAATTCCTGGCGAAGCCTGGCGAGCTTGGTTTCGGAAGCCGCACTCTTTTTTTTGGCCCTGGGTGTTGACATAATCGTTATCTGCGGTAATGTTACCGCAGAAAGGCCCTAAGTCAAGACCCGATGATTTGGTTCCGCCAACGAAAAGCGCGCGCCCGTCCCGCCCAAGAGGGGCTTCCTCCCGTATGATCTCTCAACCCAGTTGGCGCCCCAGCGCCCTCCTCCACAAGTTCGTCCTCGGCGCCCATCCGATCATCGAACACTATCTGCAAAAACTCCGGATCGGTGAACTGATCGCCACCTACATCGCGCAGGACCAACGCACCAAGCTGCCGATCGAGCGAACGTTCGGCCTGCTGATCCATAATATCTTAACCACCCCCATGCCGATGTACGCCCTGGCCGACTGGCTGGCACCCTTGGACGAACAGTGCTTGGGACTGGAACCGGAGCAAGTCGCCTGCGTTCACGACGACCGCGCCGGCCAAGCGTTGGAACGCTTTTATCACGGACGCCACAAGGATGTCTTCTTCCACTTGGCCCTGCGCGCCATCAAAACCTTCGGGCTGGAATGCGCGCAAATTCATCAAGACACCACCACGGTGACCTTCACCGGCCAATACGCCGGCTGGCAGGCGCCGGAGGAGTTGACCCACGGCCACAACAAGGATCATCGGCCGGACCTCAAACAACTGGTCTTGGGCATGTCGGTGACGGCGGACGGTTCGGTGCCGCGGGTGCATCAAGTCTATTGCGGCAATCAAACCGATGATCGCCTGCACTGGCAGAACCATCAACGCTTGCGCCGGTTGCTCCAGCGCGCCGACTTCATCTATGTCGCGGATTGCAAATTGGCCACGCAAGAAAACCTGCGCCGTCTGGCCGGCATCGGCGGCCACTTCGTCAGCGTCATGCCCCGCACCCGCAAAGAGGATCGCTCGTTTCGTCAGTGCGCGCGCCAACAACAGGTCCAGTGGGTTCACCTGCTTTCCCGGAAAAACAACCGTCGACCCGACTCTAAAATCGACCGCTACTATCTGGCCCAAGGCCAATACCGGGCCGCCGGCTTCCGCCTCCTCTGGATCCGCAGCACCCAGAAAGCCGAGCAGGACGCCGAAACCCGCGCCCGGCACATCGCCCAGAGCTTGGACGCCCTTCGTCAACTACAGGCGCGCTTGAACACCTACCACCTCAAACGCCGGCCCGCCATTGAGCAAGCCCTGGAGCAGATCCTCAAGGCCCATCAGACCCAAGACTGGATTGGCTGCCAGATCGAGGTCCATCACCAGTCCCAAAAGCACTTTCCCAAGCGCGGCCGGCCTAAAGCTGGGCAGAAGGGCCAAGTAAGCTGGGAACCTTACTTTGCGGTTTCCTTCCAAGTGGACCGCCAAGCCCTCGAACAGGAAGCGCTGACCGATGGCGTCTTCCCCCTCATCACCAACCTGGAACCGGCCGACTACCCCGCCAAGCGAGTCTTGGAAATCTACAAGTTCCAACCCTTCCTGGAAAAACGGCACTCGCAACTTAAAACCTGGCAGGAACTCACGCCCGTTCTGCTCAAGAAAGATGAGCGGGTGGTCGCCTATCTGCACCTGCATGTGATGGCTCTCATGGTGGCGACCTTGATCGAACGACAACTGCGCCGGGCCATGCACCACCATTGCCTTCCCTCGCTGCCGCTCTATCCGGAAAACCGTCCCTGCCGTTATCCCACGATGTTTGACATTGTGCGCGTGTTTCGTGGCGTCGAACGCTACGAGGTGGTGGACGGCGAGCGCGTCACCCTCTTCCCGGCCAAGTTGGATCGCCTCCAGCGGCAAGTGCTGGAGTTGCTGGAGGTCCCGATCTCGCTTTATCAATGAGAACCCATGAAGACGTTCCCGCCCTTGAACTCCGCTCTAATCGGCCTGGCGCGCGCTCCGCCAACGCTTGCTCTGGGCCTCGCGCCGCCGCCTCAAAAAAAATCAGAAACTACCCCTCGGGACCTGCGGAATGTGGGGTATAGCGTCCGACATATAGCGGATTGACATTATTTCTAATTGCGCTACACTTCTGATATTGAACGCTAACGAAATCAAGAGAATACGAGTTGGACTTGGGTTTTCGCAGGTGGAATTTGCGAGGGCGTTGGGCGTCTCTTTCACCACCGTCAACCGCTGGGAGAATGGCAAGGCCGAGCCGCAAAGCGACCGGCTGGCGCGAATCCAAGAACTGGCGGCGAGCAAGAATGCCCAGGGTGTTTTAGGTTACGACATTGCGGATGCCATGCCGACCACGCTGAATTTCGAGGGCGACCCCGAAGCCATCAAGCTGGTGGTGGATGCTCACCGACTGCGGAACGGCCATCAATTCAACAAGGCGTTTGGCTTGGAACTTTCCCGCGTCGTTCCCCTCCCACATCAGCGCGTGGCGGTCTATGAGCACATGCTGCCCCAAAACCCGTTGCGCTTTTTGCTGGCCGATGACGCGGGCGCTGGCAAGACCGTGATGACCGGCCTTTACATCCGGGAAATGCTCAACCGTGGCCGGCTGCGCCGCGTCCTCATCTGCTGCCCCGCCGGGCTGACGTGGAACTGGCAACGCGAGTTGCGGAATTTCTTCGACTTGGAATTTGGGATTCTGCGCAGCCAAGATTTTCAAAATGGCGATCCCTTATCAAATGACCAGGGGCTGTTCATTATCAGCGTGGACACGGCGGCGACGGAAGCCATTCGCGAGCGGCTGCAAAACCTGACTGATGGACGGTTCGATCTCGTGGTGTTTGACGAGGCGCACAAGTTGGCGTGGGCGGATGGTCGCCGCCTTGACACCAAGACGCGGCGCTACCGGCTGGCGGAGACGCTGGCCAAGTCCACGCATTTGCTTTTGTTGACGGCAACGCCGCACATGGGAAAACAGTTTCCGTATTTCGCGTTGTGGCGTCTGTTGGACGCGAACGTGTTCTCGACGATGGACGCGCTGGGACAGATCGGCCAGGAAAAGCGACGCAAATTCTTCATCCGCCGACTCAAGGAAGAAATGGTGGATTATCAGTCGCAACCGATTTACAAACCGCGCCTCTGCCAGACGGTCAAATTTGACCTCTCGAAACCGGAGCGCAATTTTTATGACCAATCATCCGATTATCTGCGCTGGAGTTTTGAGAACAACCGGTCCTTAAACCGCAACGCGGCGGCGATGGTGGTGGCGGTACTGCAACGCCGGCTGGCAAGCTCGACATATGCGATGGTGCAATCACTGGAACGGCGGCGCAAACGCATCCTGAATGCTGAGACCGTCGAGAATCAGCCAAGCCCAGAGCGGCTGCTGGAACAGTTCGACACGACCACCGCTGATGACTCTGAACCCACCGAGACGGGTGCAGAAAGCCAGGAGCGAGTCGAGGAACAAGCGCTCGCACTGGCTCAACCCCAGACGGAGAAACAGCGCGGAGATGAACTGCGCTATCTGGATGGAATCATCAAGCAAGGGGAGGACATCCTTGGCGCGCAATGCGAAACAAAATTTTTAAAGCTGCGCGAACTGGTGGACGCGGCGGAATTTCAACACGAACGGTTGCTGATTTTCACGGAGCACCGCGACACGCTCGAACATTTGCAGCATCGGTTTGAAGCGCTCGGTTATACCGGGCAAATCGCGGCAATCCACGGCGGCATGGACGTAGAGGAACGGGAACGCCAGCGGATTTTCTTCATGCCGCCTGCTGAACGCCGCCGGCAAAATCTTCCGAACCCGGACGCGCCGAGCGCACGCATCATGCTGGCGACGGATGCGGCGGGTGAAGGCATCAATTTGCAATTTGCATGGCTGATGGTGAATTTTGATGTGCCGTGGAATCCAGCGCGACTGGAACAGCGCATGGGCCGATTGCACCGTTTCGGCCAGCGCCATGACGAAGTGCGCATCTTCAACTTCATCGCCGACAAGACGCGCGAAGGGGACGTGCTGGCGACGCTGCTGGCGAAATTGGACGAGGCGCGGCGCGAACTTTGCACCGACAAAGTTTTCGACGTGATCGGCCAGCAACTTCAGGAAGTTTCCATCCGCGATTTGCTGCGCGAGGCACTATTCGAAACCGCGCCCTACTCGGCGCAGAAGCAACTGGATTCCCTGTTTGCGACACAACGGTTGCGGGCGGCAGTGGAGGAACAACGGAAACAGGCGTCGTCTTTTGGCGACGTTGCCAAACGGCTGGGACAACTCAACAGCGAGATTGAGGTTGAGCGGTTCAACCAACTGCTGCCGGCCTATGTGCAAAACTTTGCTGAAAAGGCTTTGCCCCGATTGGGATTTGAGATTGAGGGCGACTTGAATCAATGCGCCCGGCTGAATCGGTCGTCAGGCTCAAGCTGGATTGAGCCGCTCGCAAGTCACTGGCGCGGCGGGTTGCCGCCTTACATTTCGGTGCGGCGGGATGGTTCGGCGGGAAGTGACACCGCGCCCATTGCCTTCCTGCGTCCTGGCGAGCCGTTGTTCGATGCCTTCTGTGACGAAACTATCCGCCGGTTTGGCAACGAAGCACGACGCGGGGGATTCTTTCTTGATCCGACGGCGGAAAATCCTTATTACGCCGCCTTGTATGTCTGCCAATTGGGCGAACGGTCGTTGCGCGGTGGCGATGCGAAACCACGCCTGTTGGAACGCCGATTGATGGGACTGCGCTGGGACAGTACTGGCGAGTTTACCGCCTGCGCCCCGAATCATCTCATCGCCTTGGTGGGTGCGCCTCCCTCCCTGGCATGGAAGGCCGGTGCGCTGCTGGAATCTCCGTCGGAGCAGGTCCAACGCGCCGATTCGCACGCCCGTATGCTGGCGGAGACGACCTTCTTGCAACAAGCCCGCGCGGCGCTGCGCGCCGAGTCGTCCTCGCGGATGGATGACTTGCAGCGCGGGTTCGATTTCTCCGCCGGTGAAATGGCGGAACGGCGGGTGGAATTTGCCCGGCGTGTCCGGGATGGGGACAATCAAGCCGCCACCCAACTGGATTTGGTGAAACGCGAGCAAAGCCGCATTGAGCAGGAAAAGGCGGAAGCCCTGCTTTACGAACAACGGCGGAGCGACCTGCTGGACATCATTACCCTGGACCGCATCGCGATTGCGCTGGTGATCCCCGACAAAAGCCCGGAGGCGCTGGAAAGTTACGACAAGAACATCGAGGCCATCGCCGTGCGGGTGGCGATCAATTATGAAGTTGACCGGCACAAGGCGAAGGTGTTCGACGTGTCGTCACCCCATCTGGCACGGGGTTATGACTTGGAAAGCCATCGCGCAAACGGCGAGAAAATTGTCATCGAGGTGAAGGGCCGCGCAGGACGCGGGCAGGTGCATCTGACGGAAAATGAATGGCCGACAGCGGCGAACGTGCGGGACAAATACTGGCTTTACGTCGTCACCGACTGCGCGACCGAGCCGCGATTGTTCCGCGTCCAAGACCCGGTGCGCCTGGCGTTTAAGACGCGACAGAGCTTTACATTGAACATCGGCGACATCATCAAAGAAGCGGAGCCAGAATGAATTGCCCACGAAACGTGTGAAACGACACGAATTTCACGAATTAACACGAATGAAACCAATCAGAACAGCCGAAGCGGGGGTGACCAAGGCAGTGGAAGCGATGCTGCCGGAGATACGTTCCTTGATCGAGGAGGCGCGGCATCGGGCGGTGACCGGGGCGAACCTGGCCATGGTGACGCTGTATTGGAAGGTAGGCGGGTTGCTGACGCGGGACATTCAGCAGGGCGCAAAGCGGGGCGGGTATGGCGAGCGATTGCTGGAGGGGCTGGCGGCACGGTTGACCCGCGAGTATGGGCGAGGGTTTTCGATCAGCAATCTTTGGGATATGCGGCGGTTCTTCGAGGGTTTTGAGATTCCACAGCCAACGGCTGTGGATTCGGGGACGGTTGCAATTCCACAGCCGGTGGCTGTGGAATTGCCATCGATTTGCCAGCCGGCGGCTGGCAAATCCCTTTCGCTGGCATTGCGGCAACCAGCGGCTGCCGGGTCTGGCGAACGGCTCCTGGTAGATTTCGCCCAGCACTACCACCTCGGATGGACACACTACCGGATTCTTCTTGGTATCGGCGATGTCCGGCAACGGCGATTTTACTTTGAGCAAGCCTGCCAGCAACGGTGGTCCAAGCGAGAACTACAGCGGCAGATCGCCGGAGCCTTGTTCGAGCGGGTGGCATTGTCGAGCGACACGCGCGCGCTGGTCAAGTTGGAGAAGCAGAAGGGGCCGCCGGAGGTTGCGCACTACCGCGAAGCGTTCAAGGACCCGTATTTGCTGGATTTCCTTGGGCTGACCGGCGCGTATTCGGAGAAAGACCTCGAGGCGGGCATCGTCAGTAATCTCCAGCAGTTCCTCACGGAGTTGGGCAGTGATTTCTGTTTCATCCGGCGGCAATACCCGATGAGGGTTGACGATGAGGACTACTTCCTGGACTTGCTGTTTTACCACCGGGCCTTGCGCTGCCTGGTGGCTGTGGACCTCAAGATTGGCCCTTTTGTCGCGGCGGATAAAGGGCAGATGGACCTTTACCTGTCCTGGTTGAAGCAGCACGAATGGCGGGAGCATGAGAACGAGCCGGTGGGGCTGATTCTCTGCACGTCCAAAAAGAGGCAGCATGTCGAGCTGCTGCTGGCCAATGGGCCGCACAAGATGCAGGTGTCGGAATACTTGACGAAGCTGCCGGACAAAAAGGTTCTGGAAGAGCGGCTTAAGTTGTATGGCCGGATGTTGGAGGAAGGAGAACCAGCGAAATGAATCTGCTTTGCCACCCACGAATCACACGCTTGGACACGAAAATCCCACGCAATGAAGGGTTGACGAACCGGGCAGTGAGGCGTTTTACTCCTGGCACATCCCTCCTGTGCGTTTCGACGGCAGGACGCGAGGCCGGCTTTACGGAGTTGGCTTTGGCATTTTTGGAAAAAGAAAGCGCCGAGCGGCCTTTCGGCCCGCAGTCGGGACCAGCAAGCCCAATATTCGGCGCAAATTGGTTTAGCCCGAAAAAGAGACACCCGACTTTCGTCGGGTGTCAAATGGAGGGAGTGTTTGGTGTGGGGGCATTACTGCCACAATTCCTTGCGGAATTAACCAGCACCCTTAACTCCCGTATATGGAGCTACAATTCCATATCGGCGCATCCTTGGCAAGCGTAAAAATACATTTGTGAACCTGTTGAACCGCCAACATCCTACGGGAACGCTCCTTCCGCACGAGAAGTTTTTTCTCGAACTGTGGCATGGGATGGCGCACGAGCTGTCCTTGGACTCGCACCGGGTGCGCTGCCTGAACGCGCGCACCATCATCCGGGAACTGGACCAGGAACTGCGGATTGGCCGCGCCAAGCCGGACGAGTTTCACGACCTATGCGCGGAAGCGGACGAGATTCTCACCCGTGATCCGTTGGTGGCCACCTCCTTCGCCCGGCATCTCGGCTTGATTCAGCCGCTGTTGAAGACCCCACCGATTCCAGATGAAAAGAAGAAGGAAAAGGACGCGGCACAGGAACAGAAGCTCCGCGAATTACGATTCATTGTTGCCGATTTCTCGGCGGCGTTGGAGCGAGGTTACTGCAAACAACTCCTCGAAATCTTGCCAGACACGATTGTGGGCGATGACAATAAGAAAACAGAGGCGGTGGTCGGCGCGCTGTTGAGTGATCTGGTGGATCAAGGCTGGCCGCTGGAAACTCTTTTCAGTTGGGTGGATTTATTTTTCCAAAAAAAGAAGCTGCCGCAGTATGACACGTTTGCCGCTAACCTCCGTTTTTTGATTCAACAGTTGAACTGGGGCAAGCAGGACTATAAGGTAATCCTCCGACTCAGCGGGAGCTCGAAGCTCTCCGACTTTGGAGATTTTGCTGGTTTCAACTTCAGACGCACGGCGGGCTTTGTGCCCACGTCGGGGCACTTGAAAAAACTTGCATTCGAACAGCCGAACGCCTCTTTTGCAGAGACCAACGTAAAGGGAGTTGATTTCATTTCGGCTGCAATTTCTGCTCGGGAGAAGTTCGAAGCGAGCCTTGATCAGATGCGTTTCAACTTCTTGCCATCGCCGCTGAAAGTGGAGGAGCGCTGTTTTGTCGCACGGAGTGACGGACGGAACGAACTCGTCACGGTTCGCCATCTCGTTCCAAACCCTCATCATCACCTAGAGCCGAAGGCTTTCCGGGAATTCGCGGATGACATGAACAAGAAGCTGGGCCGCAACACGGTTGAGCCAGAATCCCGTGAGCGCCTGGAGGCTGCCATTCGTCATTACCGGTTCGGGAGCGATGCTGACACTTACAAAGACAAGTTTTTGAATTGGTGGATGGGGCTGGAGTTTCTTTCCCATGTTACTGAAGGGGACCGAATCGGCCAGTCGGTGGCTCGTCATGCCAGCGATGCCTTGCTCCAGCGTTACCTTTACCGACTGGTCAGCGACGCGGTGGGGACGATCAAGTCGCAGGAAATCGCCTGGGACGCGGACTTAATCGCCGGATCGGGTGCGGCGACACTCAACGATCTGGAATATGCCGGCGCGTTGAAACTGCTCCAAGCGCCCGGGTTGGTCACCAAGCTGGCGGGCGGCTTCCCGAACAATCCCGTGGCGGCGATGCGAATCGAGCAACTGGCGGCAAGGCTGCAAGACCCGAAGAAAACCGCCGAGGCTTTGGCGGCGCATCAACGCCATTTGCTCTGGCAGCTTGGCCGGTTGTATCGGATTCGGTGTTGCATCGTCCACGGCTCGGCGGTGCGTTTCAAACTTCCTCTGTTCACGGCGAACATGGAATTTTATTTGAAGGAACTCATCATCGTGTGTCTGCGTTCACTGACGCTTAATCCGCAAGTCGTTTCTTTGCGGGAAGTTTTCCAACGCGCCGCGTTTGCCCGGCAACGGCTGGATTCCGAATTGCGCGCCGCGCCGAACGCCGATGTTGTTCGCAACGCAGTGTTCAATTCGGTCGTTATCCAAGAAAATTTCTGAACAACACCATGACCGATAAACCGAGATTGATTGAGGTCGCCTTTCCACTGGAACAGGCGTCGCTGACGAGCGTGCATGAAAAGAATGTGCGGCATGGGCACATCTCCACGCTGCATATCTGGCCGGCCCGGCGTCCTCTGGCGGCGTGCCGGGCGGCGCTGCTTTGCACGCTGTTGCCTGATCCTGGCGACGCGCAGAAACGGCAGGAGCTGCTCGACCTCATCGGCGGGACGGTTGTGAAAAAACTAGTCACCTCGCAAGACGAAGAAGGCAATTCGGTGTCCGAGGAAAAAAAGGTGGTGGAAGGCGGCGTGCTGGTGTGGGGCAATGAGAACGCGCCCGCGATGGACACGCTGCGGTCAGCCATCAAAGAATTTTACGGCGGCAACGCGCCCAAAGTGCTTGACCCGTTTGCGGGCGGCGGTGCGATTCCGCTGGAAGCGATGCGCCTGGGCTGCGACGTCACCTCGGCGGACTTGAACCCGGTCGCGTGGGTCATCCAAAAATGCACGTTGGATTATCCTCAACGGTTCGCAGGCAAGAAATGGCCGCTACCGGATTTTGTGCGCGAGTGGCCGGATTTTGTGGAGGACTTCATCGCTGGGAAAATGAAGAAACGAAAGGGTGACAAAAAACCTCACTTCAACGACGAGAAGCAATACGGCTTCGACAATCCGGCAAAGCCTCTCCAAAATGGCCACGCGGCGACACCCCCACCGGACGCGCTTAACGCGTTACCGGATGCAGACCTTGCATGGCATGTCCGGGCCTGGGGACGCTGGGTGCTGGAACGGGCGCGGCAGGACCTGAGTGCGCGCTACCCGGTGGTAGATGGCGAACCGACGGTGGCCTACCTTTGGGCCCGCACGGCTCGCGACCCGCAAACGACCGGACGTATCCCGCTGCTCAAGACGTTCTGGCTCGGCAAGAAAAGAGGCAAACGCGCCGCGCTGCTGCCCGTTCCGAACGCCCATGGTTCAGGCGTGACATTCAAATTGCTGCGCGAAGCAGATCTTGCACAACCGCAGCGTGTGGTGAGTGACCATGATTTCCTGCAACGTTGGGAAGTTACCGCCGAGACACTGGAGGAATTTTTGAAGAACGGCACGATGAACCGCGCTGGGGTGTGGAGTCCATGCACCGGGCGACCTGGCGTGATTGCGCTGACAATGGAAGACCTCCGCCGTCAAGGGCAGCAAGGATTATTCGGGACGCAAATGACAGCGGTTGTCGTTGAAGCGAGGGTCAAAGGAGGGAAGAAAACGCGGAAGCATTATCGTTTGCCAAACGCGCTGGAATTTCAAGTTGCACAGGTTGAAGTCGAAGACGTAACCGACGCCTTCAATGGAGTTCCAAACGGGATTCCGACCGAGCCTTTAGCCGCTATTGGGACACTGGGCTTTCGCGTGCCTCTCTACGGATTCAAGGAGTGGGGAGAACTTTTTACTAACCGGCAACTTCTTGCTCTAGCAGCTTTCGTCCGCAGCGCGCGAGCTGCACACCAGTTAATCTGCACCACGAATGTAAAGCTCAGTGAAGCAGTGTGCGCCTACTTGGCGCTGTGCATTGATAGGCTGGCAGATTATTCCAGTGCCGTTTGCTCATGGCACAATACTGGTGAGAAGATGCGGAACACATTTGGTCGCTTCGCTCTCCCAATGGTTTGGGATTTTTGTGAAGTGAATCCACTTTCGGAAACGTCTGGCAACTTCCTTGGCGCCGTAGAATGGATTGCGCGGTATGTGAGCCACGCATTGCAGGCTTGCTCCAATTGTCCTGCTGTTTCCATTAGGCGCGAGTCGGCTACATGTAGCAGTTCCGAACGGCAGGACGTGGTTTTGACGGATCCTCCTTACTACGATGCAATTCCTTACTCGGATTTGATGGACTTTTTCTACGTATGGCTCAAGCGATCGGCGCTTGGTCTTGCGGCAGACGTGGACGAGAACTTAAAAGCCAATATCTCACCTAAATGGGATCACGAAAAAGGTGATGGTGAACTCGTTGATGACGGGTCTCGCTTTGGCGGGGATAAAGCGTTGAGCAAACAAACTTATGAAAATGGGATGGCTAAAGCATTTGCACGCGCCTGTGAGCAGCTTGGAGTCCATGGTCGTTTGGTGATTGTGTTCGCCAACAAGTCTGTCGATGCGTGGGAAACATTGGTTGGCGCTTTGATTCGGGGCGGTGCTGTCGTCACAGCAAGTTGGCCGATTCAAACCGAAATGCCAAACCGCACACGAGGACTGAGTTCTGCTGCTCTATCCAGCTCCGTTTGGATCGTCTGCCGCAAACGGGCGAGCGCGGCGTCACCAGGCTGGGAAGAACCAGTATTGGAGCGGATGAAGCAGGTTCTTTTCGAGCGCCGCCCCGAACTCGGCGGCATCAACATCCTGCAATACTTTTTTGACCTGGGCATTCGTGGGCCGGATTTTATCTGGGCCGCGTTAGGGCCGGCGCTCCAGGCTTACAGCGAGCATCCGTTCGTAAAGAAAACCGGCGGTGGCATAATGACAGTGCGGGAGTTTCTGGATGAAGTGCGCAAGCTGGTGCTGCAATTCTCGCTGGGTGAGTTGCCGGGTTTCCGCGAACTCCATCGAGAGACGCAAGGCCGTGGCGAAACGGTGGCGCTTGACCCGGTGACGCAATACTACCTGTTGCACCGTGCGTATTTCGGGCTTCAAGCCGCGCCCGCTGGGGCGTGCATCCTTTACGCCAACGCGTGCGGGAAGGACGAAACTGAATTGAAAGTGGTCTGGAACATCCTCGAACAGGGTGGCAAGTCCGGGCCGGGAAGGAAGGGCCGTCCGCGCATTGATGCCGAAGATGGCGACACCGAAGAAGCGGCCGAGGAAAGCAGCGGCAGCGAGTATCGGCTGCTGGACTGGTCGGAGCGCGTCGAGAGTGATGACTTGGGCGAGAGCCGGGGCGGATTGCCGTCGCCGCTGGTGGACAAGCTGCACCGGCTGATGGCGCTGTTCCAACGCAATCAGGCGGGCAAAGTGCAATCGCTTTACGAAAGCTGGGGGCTGGCGAGCGAGCGGGCGTTCCCGCCGCTGCTGCAAGCCATCCGCGAGCTGGCGTTTCAAGACGGCAATGAGACGGAGCGGCGGCTGGTGGAAGCACTGGCGACACAGTTGAAATTGACGCGGCAACAAGTGGCTGAAGACGGGATGATTAAGGATGCGCCGTATTTCGCTCCAATTGATGAGGCGACGCGGGCGAAGGTCAGTTACCGGAAAGGAAAGAAATAATCCTATGGCAAAACAAGTGCTGAAACCGTGGAAGGATGTTTGCATCCTGCGGGACGAGATCAAAACGAAGACGCTGACAACGGCGGATTTTGCGGTGGACCTGCACCGCGTCATCTTCCAGCCCGGCAGCGGCAAACATTACACCGAGCCGGAAGCGTTTTTCGCCACGACCTATGCCACGCCGAACCTGAGGCGATTCTGTCGAGATGTGCTGCGGCGACTCGCGCGCGAAGATGGCGGCGAGCCGATCATTAACGTGGCGCAGACATTCGGCGGCGGAAAATCGCACACACTGACGACGTTGTATTACATGACAACGCTCGGCAAGAAACTGCCGACGAAGGCGACAGCGGTACAGCACATATTGGCGGAAGCGAAGCTGGAAAATCCTCCGGAAGCTGTGGTGGCGGCAGTGTCGTTCGACAACGTGGACTGGAAGAAGGGGGGCGAAGCAAAGTCGCCGGAAGGCAAGGTGCGTTCCTTCCGAATGCCATGGAACTTGATCGCCTGGCAACTGCTCGGCGAGCAGGGACTGGAAATCATTGGGCGCGACGAAAAAGAGGCGGACTACGATACACCACCATCCAATGCTCTTTGGTCAAAGGTCCTGAGCGAGGTTGAAAAGAGCGGCAAGGGCGCGCTGATCTTGATGGATGAATTCTTGATGTGGGCGCATGACGCGGCATCCCCTGATCCGTCGGGTGTGAGCAAGGACCGCGGCGCGTTCTGGAACGAGCGATTGAAGAATTTTTTCCAGCGGCTCGGACAGGCAGTCGAAGCATCGAAGCGATCGTGCGTGGTGGTGTCGCTGCTGGCAACGGAACCGTCAAAACAGGACGAAATCGGCAAAGGAATTCTGGACGCCTGCAACCAGGGACTCAACCGTCAGGCGTCGGTGCAATCCCCCGTCGAGAAGGGCGACCTGGCGGAACTGCTGCGCCGGCGAATGTTTGAAAAGTTTCCAGAAAATCCGGCTGACCGACACCCGCACGTCACGGCGTTTTGGGATCGCATGAAGGCGATTGACCCGGCGCAAGCCAAGCTGCCAAATGCGGAGGAAAAACTGCGGGACGCCTATCCATTCCATCCCGACCTGCTGGCCCGATTCTTTGGCAAGTGGACAGAGTTGAACCAATTTCAGCGAACTCGCGGCGTCTTGCAAACATTCGCGGCGGCATTACGAGAGGCGGAGAAGTGGGACACATCACCCCTGATTGGGCCGCAGGTGTTTCTGAGCGCGCCGGGCAGCGAAGATTTGAGTCCTGCCCTGCAAAAACTGGCCGAAGTGGCGAAGGATTCGCAACCGCAACACACTCCGCAGTGGCCATCCAACCTAAAGACAGAACTACCGCGTGTGGTGGACGCGCAGAAGGCGCACGCGGGAACTTTGATCGGACGTGAACTGGAGGCGGCATGCGTAGCGACGTTCATCTATTCGCAGCCGATTGGCGAGCAGGCGGAAGTGGCAGACCTGCGCTGGTTGGTCGGGCCGACGTGCGATCTGCCCGCAGTGCTGAATAATGGGCTGATCGGGTGGGCCAAGTTGTCTTGGTATCTGGAGGAAACCGACGCGACCGAGCCGACAACGAATGTGCCGAAGTACTGGAGGCTTGGACCGAAGCCAAACCTGAACCAGGTGCATAACAGCTACAAAATCAAGGCGCTGAGTTTCGCCAAGGCGAAATTCGACGAATTGGCGAAGAAATGCGGACCACTGAAGGAAAGCTGCGACCAGGAAGGCATCAAGTTCCACAACCTGCCAAACACCCCGGCGGACGTGGAAGATGATGGCGTATTTCGTTTGATCGTGTTGGGGGCGGATTACGCGTCCCAGCCGAGCACGAAGCCGCACACCGGCGCGGAGGCGTTTCTGCGGACGCATTCGTCGCCCGCGGACAACCGCACCTGCCAGAACGTGGTGCTGGTGGTGACGCCCAGCGTGGGTGGTTTGCAACAAGCCGAACAACAGATTGCCGACTGGCTCGCGTGGCAGGAGATCAAAGGCGGGAAAGACTACAAAGATTTCGAGTCGCACGTTCAGGAAGCGGTGAAAAAGCGCGAGCGCGAGTCCAAGCAGGCGGCGGAGACGGCGGTGAAAAACGCCTTCGAGTTGGTGCTGCATGTGGACAAGGCGGGCGCGTTGCAGGTGAAGAGATTCACGACGGGCGCGCAGGCATTGTTCCCGACGCTGATGCAAGAGAAGGAATTGCGGTTGTTCAAAGAGAAGATTGACGCCGAAACGATCATGCCGGGCGGACCGTATGCGGTCTGGCCTGCGTCGGACAGCAGCGTGCAAGTGAGCGCGCTTTACCAGCAGTTTGCGCGCCGGCCCAACTTGCCGAAGCTGCTGAATCCGCAAACGGTGACGAACACAATTGCCGATGCCGTGCAACGCGGCGTGCTGGCGTTGCGTCATGTCCGCCCGGACGGATCGGAGCAGTGGTTCTGGCATTCCAAGATTGACGTGGCGGATTGGGAAAAAAATGGCGAGGCATGGTTGCCGAACAAGGTGGTGCTAAACAGCCTGAGCGCAAGGGCAGTGCTGCCTGAGTCATTGCCCGGGTTGTGGCCCGCCGAGCCCGCCGGAGTGGAACTCGCGACACTTTGCTCGTGGTTCGACGGAACGCACGCTTTCCAAGAGGTGACTCAGCCGGGCTATCCGCCGGAATCCCGCGCCATTCCGAAAGTGCCTGTGGCGGAAATCCACAAGGCCGTTGCGCAAGCGGTGAAGGCGGGCGATCTGTGGCTTGTTTTCGGCAACGACAGCGTTTGGCAGGAACAACCGACCGCCCTGGAACTGGATGCGACGGCGAAAATTTATCGGCAACCGGCGACGCTGAATTCATTCGAGCTTTTGCCGGGCGCACTTCTCAAGGCTGCGTGGAGCACGGAGGCCGAACCGAAGACCACGGTGGAAAAACTCTATACCGAACTGAAAAAGGTGAAAGGTAATCCGTGGCCACCCAAAATATTCATCAATACGCTGAGTGATGCGATTGGCCGGGGACTGCTGGCACGGGTCAGTGGCAACGGGCCGCTGGTGTCCTTGACGGCGGATGGAAGCGTGGAACTGGCGGTCAAAACCTCCGCGCCGCAACCGCCGCCACCGGAAGTCACGCCGGGACGGAAATTATCTGCCCGCGTCTCCCTGTCGCCGGGCGAGTTTCAAAACCTGGCCGACGACGTAGCGACACTATCGAAGTCGCTGGCCGGCTGCGATGTGCAATTTGAAGTGGCGGTTTCGATCAAGACAAAACCGGGGATGGATTTGACAGCCGCCAACGCGGTGTTGGGCAAAATCAAAGACGGATGGAAGCTGTGAAAAGATCCAGTTCAGGATACCAATCTCTCCGCCCAGAGAATCCCTGAGATTGCCGGTGGGAGCGAAGGTCTTGCCCCGGTCACGGCTGATCTTGAGCCTTCCACCGGAGGAGGCGTAGATGGTGTTCGCATCGGTTGTCCGCGGGATCAGGACACCGTGGTCCCTCAGGCTGATTCTCCCAGGATGGGCCGCTGGCAGAGGGTTCCGGTTCTGATACCACGCCTCGATTGCTTCCTTCGCTGCGTCTAGCGCCCGTCACGGCGGCGGAGGGCAACGGATGGGCAGCATGTTGGGGCCGGGGGCGCGCACCTCGGCAGGGCAGGCCATTCTGGGCGCTTGGCTCGGCTTGTGGCGGGTTTGGGCGCGGGTCGCGGCCGCCAGCGGCCCCCATTCGGCCCATAAAGGCGGCGGGCTTGCCATTGCTGCCAATCGCATTGGTCGCCCCGGAACTCGGCAACGTCGCCGACGCGCTGAAGGGACAGGTCGAGCGCCGCCCGCCGAAGCTGCTGGATGAGCTTGCGGGCGTGCGCTTCGTCGCCCGTGGTCGCCAGTTGGTAGTGAATCGTCAGGCCCACCACCAAGGCCGCGTTGGTCAGCGCCAATTGACTGTCGAGCGCCTGCGCGCGAGAATACACCAAAAGGAGGGCGATTATCCCCAATACGATTGTTTTCCGAAGTGTCTTCATTATTCAGGTCTTTCTCCTCTTGATATGTTCGTCCAGCGGTATTCAGTCGCGCCGTTGAGCGGCAAACGCCACCGCGAGCCGGTCTGCACAGGAATGGCTTCGGACGCCGTCCCGCCGGTGCATTGCATTTTGGCAGGTTGAGCGAAGCGAGTCTGATCAAATTCGAGGGTAAAATTGCGCTCACGCGGCCAAGTCTTGAGAACCCAGACGTTTCCTTCACGATGCAGCCAGACACTGCCGTCGGTTCGCGCGCCGCCAAATTCCACCACATTGTTCGAGGTGTTCAGGTGCTGGCCATACCAGGCGGCGGGATTGAAAACGGGCGTATTCGTTTCGGCGGCGAACGTGACCACCGTGCCGGCGTTCGCCAGATGCAGCACCCCCAGGCGGATGCGCAAAGTCCCGTCGTCCACACCTTGCAGGGGCACGCGGCGACCATCGCCCCCGGCATCGAACAGGCCGATGAGCCAGTCATAATCGCCGTCGGGAAGGCTGCCGGGCAGGGTGACATTCCACGGGCCGTCGTGGATGGCCTGGCCAGCCTGCCATTGCGAAGCGGGAGGCGAAACCGCGTGATCCTGCTGGGCGCAAATAATTCCGTTGGTGCAAAAATGAACGAAACAATTGTAGTTTTTGGCCACCCTATCCTGCACGTCCCACAGATAGGCGACCCGGAAGGCGCGCGCGCCGGTTTGCTGAAATGACGCGACGTTCGGATGCATGCGACGGTAGCTGGAAAAATTCCAGTCGGCGGCCGCCCGGGCGTTCAGAAACAGTGTATCGCCGGTGTCGGCAAAGTCGGCGATCACGCCATCGCGCACTGTCGTGCCGGCAGTGATCCCGGCACCCTCGGCCACCCAACCCAGGTCCGGCAAGAGCCACGCGCCTGCGGCCAGGACGTTGGAGGCGCCGTTTGCGGTAACAACCAGGCCGTTTTCATACCGGACCCGCACGCGGTTCCATATACCGGCATCGTCGAGTTTGGCTGCCGCAGTGGCATCAATCCAGTCGCCGTGGGTTTCGTAAAGAATCTCCTGGGGCCGCGCCATCGCGTAGCGGGCCATGACCGGCGAAAGCAAATGATGTTCCAACCAAGCCAACGGAATGTTGGCATACACAGAGGAATCGAGGAACCCGGCATGTCCATAGGCCACTTCCTGCATCCGGTAGCGGTCGAGCACGACCATCGGCGCGGGGCCGGCCCAATTGGTCTGGTAAGACTGGCTGGGCCACCAACGGCTGTAGTATCCCATGCCGTGGTTGAACTGGAGTGGATGGATCTTGAGCAGGTCGAAATCCACGGCCAGAGGCGCGGTGAATCCGCCGTTGCCGGGCCAGCCGCTCCCGAACTGGGCTTCCACACCGTCAAGGCATCCGCTCCAGAACCAATGATCGTTGCCTTCCCCGAAGACAGGGCCGTTGTGCGTGTCGCGTTCGTAAGCCCAGAGTTGCCGGTGAACGTCCCACACCCGGCTGAACTGGGCCGCCCCGGTTTGGCCGGCGCGGTTATCAACATGGAACCACGGCGGCACCGCGCTATGCACGTCCAGGTAGTCGGCCAGCGTGTTGTAGCGGCGATGAATCTCCGGCGATTGGGTGGCGGCAAGGCGCAGGATCGCATCCGGCTTGACGGCAAAGGATTGAATGCGGGTGCCGGGATTGTACCACGCATGTTGCAGATGGCCGGCCGAATCGAGGGCGATGTCGTTGGTATTATAGAAATCGTAGTTCGGGTAGTAGTCCACGTAGTTCTCATGGAGCGCGCACCGGATGCCCAGACGGGTGCTGGTGGCGACGAGGTTGCTCATGCCGGCATCACCCCCGTAATGGGCGTTGGCTGGATAGTGCATGGGCAGGGCGTTGTCATAGCCGCTGCGTTGCCAATCGTGAATGAGGGCCACGCAGTTGGTGATGCCATAACCGGCCAGCTTGCTCAGATTGTCGGCGATGTTGGTAAATGTGCCACCCCAGATGTCGAGCACGATCTTGTTGGCCAGAAAACCGCGCCAGGGCGAAGGCGGGTTCGGTGGATTGGGCAGCACTTCCGCCAGGTACCAAGCGGCGGTGAAAACGGCCCGCTCCCGCAACGGGACGCGCGTGCCGTCGGTCAGCACATCGTAGCTGGCTTTGGTCCCGCTGTATGATGTGGCGGCGGAGCCGGTCCAGTCGAGCAGCGTGCCGACAAAGAGACTTTCTTGCGGGAGATAACATGCGGCATTTTACGGAGATCAGGGAGCTTGACCGGGTGACAGTGGGGGAATACCCCTTGGAAGCCCTGCGCGAGGCGTGCTTCAACGCCGTGGTTCACCGGGACTACCAGGCAGGCGCGCGGGTCCATATTACCCTGAAGGAGACCGAGGTGGAAATACGCAGCCCCGGTGGTTTGCTAAAGCCGCTTTCGCTCAGTCGTGTGCGGGAATTCAACGCGCCACCTTACAGCCGCAACCCGCACATTGCGTTAGCGGTCCAGCGCTTGGGATGGATTGAAGAGAAGGGATCGGGACTGGCCCGGATGCGGGACGCGATGATAGCACACGGGTTGCGGCCTCCCATTCTCAATTTCAACGATGGCTATTTCATCGTGACACTGCCAGGTCAGGGTCAGGCATGGTCGAATGTGCGCGTGTCGTCGGGCATGTTGGATGCGCTTGAGGATCACCAGAGAAGGATTGTTGAACTCGTGCTCGCCAATGGACGCATTGCGACTAAGGACGCCGCCAAGAGACTCAAGGTTAATGTTGCCACCGCTCGCCGCTATCTAAGCAGCCTGGTTCAGAAAGGCGTCCTCGAAAGTCGCGGCAGCGGCCCGCGTCTGTCCTATCAACTTGCCGGAAGCGAATGAACAAAACTCACCACGATTCCGGCAATCATCCGGCAGCCCGCCGCCCGCGCGGTGTCGCTACCAATCCCCGCGCGTTACTCGCGCGGAACGACCATCCGCTTCCGCGTGGCGTTGCCTCCCAGGCCCGCGGGCTACCCGCGCACTATCCGCGCGGAATGACCATCCGCTTCCGCGCGGCACAGCCGTCATTGCGCGGTTGATGCCCTCGTGCGGAATTACCAACGCTGTTTATCAGAAATTGACGGGCGGCTCGCGCCGCACCGCACTGCGCGAACTTGATGCCTTGGTTCAATTTGGAATTCTCGATCCGAAAGGCAAAGGTCGTGGTGCTTATTATGTCTTGGGGAAAACGAAACGCGCCATAAATGCGCCAATTCACAAACGGAACACAAAACGGCCAAAGGGAACATGGACTGCATTGTTCCAACCAATCAAACCCAGCATGACTTCAATCGTCCAAACCCGTCATAAACCCGTCAAACCCGTCATGGCACAAGGGACAAACACGCCAAGTTGCCAACGGGACAGAAAGGGGACAAACAGGACATGAACCCGGTTCTTCCATCTGCCGTACCTCCCATCCAAGCGGAAGGAAATGCCTCAGAAATGCCTCAATTGCTTCACACCATCTTTATGAGCACCACCACCATCAAACCCTGGGTTGAATCGGTCATCCTGCACCCGGATGTTTTATCCCCGGATTTCTCCGAAGACATTTTTGCCCTCGACTTGGGGCCATTGGCCGACGGCAACAAGAATGTTCCCGCCGTCTATCGTGACCCGGAGCAATTCTTCCGCGCGTCCTATTTGACGAACGGTTTGAAGTCGCTCTTGCAGGACGTGCTGTCGCGCCTGTCCGGCGGCGCAGGCAACCGGGTCTTGAAGCTCATCACGCCCTTTGGCGGCGGCAAGTCGCACACGCTTGCTTCGCTTTTCCATTCCGCCCGCAGCCGCAAGGCGCTCGACATCATCCCCGAAGGCAAACCCCTGCCGAAGCCAGGCAAGGTGAATACAGCGGTGTTCGATGGACAGTTTTTCAGTCCGGACAACGGGAAGGATTTCCCTGACGGCAAAGGCAAGGCGAACACACTCTGGGGCTGGATCGCCTGGTCGCTTCGCGGCGCCGAAGGTTACGAAATCCTCCGCAAGGACGACGAGGCCCGCGTTGCGCCGGGCGGCGACGACATCCTGAAATTGCTCGGAGACGCGCCCAATCTGATCCTGCTGGATGAGGTACTCGAATACCTCATCAGCGCGGGAGGCATCAAAGTCCTCGACACGACTTTGCGTGACGAAACCCTGAGCTTCTTAAAGCGCCTCACGGTGGCAGTCGGAAACACGCCCAACAGCGTGTTGGTCTTCTCCTTGCAGTCGAGCAAACGCGAATCACTCGACTACATCAATCTGCTCCAAACAATTGACCATTTGGCCGCCCGCAAAGACCAGCGGCGCGAGCCAGTGGAGGGGGATGAAGTGCTTCGCGTCATCCAGCGCCGCCTGCTGGGCGCGATGCCTACCGAAGCGGATTCCACGCCCGCAGCGACCGCCTACCAGGAGGTCGTCACGCAAATGCGCCGGGCCTATGCGAGAACTCCGGCAGAGCAACAGCAGGCCGAGCAGGAAGGGGTCGAGTTGCGCGACCGCATCCGCGCCGCTTACCCGTTCCATCCGGCGCTAATTGACTTGATGCGCGAGCGATGGGCGGCCATACCTGACTTCCAACGCACCCGCGGCGCGTTGCGTTTTCTGGCAGTCTGCTTGCGCACCGCCCACGCCGCCGGGACCAGCCGGGCCGTGTTGGGGCCGGGTGACGTTCCGCTCCACGATCCAGCCGTGCGGCTGGCCTTTTTCAAAGAGGTCGGCCAGCAATCCGACTTCCAAGCGTGCTTGGAGCACGATTTTGTCGGGGCTAACGCCCGCGCCCGGCGCATTGACGAACGCCGGGCCAAGGAATTTCCTGCCGAGGCCCTCAAACGCCCGGCCACCCGCATTGCCACAACCATATTGATGTATTCATTTGGCGGACTCCGACGCGAGGGCGCCAACGAAACGGAAATGTTGCCGCTAGGAATCACCGAAGCCGATTTGCTTGCCATATGCGTTGCCCCGAGCCTGGACAGCACGACGATTCTCGCCTGTCTGAAGGAACTGAAGGAGCAATGCCTTTACCTTCACTTTGACGGCGTTCGTTACTGTTTCAAGAAGGACCCCAACATCACGCTGCTGGTTGAGCAGGAAGCTGACGTTGTTGCGCGGGACGAAGACTTGGTCCGGGACAAAATCAAGGAAATGCTTGAGGCCAGGCTCGCGGGACACAGCGTGTATATCTGGCCGGCCAAGTCCGGAGACGTGCCGGACAAAGACCCGCAATTTCTTGTCGCCTACATGCCCCTCGAATTCGGCGCGGAAACCAAAGCCGAACAACAGCGCCTCGCCAAAGACATTCTGGAGAAATACGGCGACAAGCCGCGTTCCTTCCGCAATGGGCTTGGTCTGGCCGTGCCCACAGCCGACCAGATCGAAGTGTTGCGCCGCGCGGTTCGCTACTTGCTCGCCATCGAGCGCGTGAAGACAAAGGCCAAGCAACACAACCTAACAGACGAACAAAAGGGCCAGTTGCGCGAGCGCGAATCCACGGAGAAGGCCGCCGCCGAGTCAGCGTTATTGAAGCTCTACACGGAGGTTTGGCTTCCCAAGCCCAATGGCTCAGGAATAGGCATCGAACCGGTTTCGGTCGGCGGCAGGCCGTTGCAGACCACGTTGAACGAGAAAAAGGAGGCGCGCATCCACGAGCGCGTCATGGAGCTTTTGACCCAAGTGCAGAAGCGCGTCTTTGACACCGTAACCCCCGGCAAGGTCGCGGAGTTCTTCAAACTTGGCGAAGGCACGCCGCCAAAGCTCGGCATAACCACCGGCGAAATCGTCAACGGCTTCTATTCGTTCCTTGGATTCACGCGCCTGATTTCCGAGAAGGTCGTGGCCAAAGCCATTGCAGCCAGTGTGGAGAAACGTGTTTTTGGCTACATCAGCGGCGGCGCACCTACGCTTGGGGAAGATGGAAAATACCAGATCGCGCTCGAGAAGGTGCGCTTCGATAAAACGGTTGCCGTGGACGAAATTGACCTGGAATCGGGATTCATAATGCTGCCGCGGTCAATCCCGCAGCCCGCGTCCACGCCGACGCCCGGCGCCCCACTGCCCGGAACACCGCCAGCGATTGGCCCGACCGTGGGTGGAGCGCAGCCAGGCACGACACCCGCGCCAGCGTCACAACCCGGAGGAACGCCGGCACCGCAGACCCAGGTTGAACTGACGTTCACCGCCGACCGCACCCAGCTTTTCACCGCATGGAACGCCGTCGCCAATCTCGCAGACATGGCTGGCAAGGTCACCGTCACCGTGAAGGCCGAGAATCCCGCCGGCCTCGACAAGGCCAAACTTCAAAACGGCGTGCTCGAGCCGCTGCGCGAAGCGGACTTGATCGAATGATGTGGAAATTGAACAAACATGACGCCTTGTAGGCGCAATGTAACCCCAGGAATGATAAACGCGTTCGGCGATATAGTAAATTTTGCCGTGCAACAATTGCGCTTGGGGGGACACTTGGAACAAAGGAACCACCAAAATGTCCGGCATTGGAGGCGATTCCAGTTTTCCAGCAGCATTGGATTGGATCCTCAGGTTTGCGGCGGACGTCCGCAGCAACTACCCGAGCCCTGCTCGGCGGCCAAGCGGTCGAGAAACTGCATCAGATCCCCGACATGAAAAAGAG
>Ga0224555_1002106_pt1 | contig 24492 bp, 16 predicted proteins | sample 714S23034metaG_FD_180687 | JGI IMG/M metagenome (GOLD analysis project Ga0224555, IMG submission 180687) | Peat soil microbial communities from Stordalen Mire, Sweden - 717 S2 30-34 | ecosystem: Environmental > Terrestrial > Soil > Wetlands > Peat | place: Sweden: Norrbotten County, Stordalen...
AGGTGGCTACAACACGGCGATGGCGGGTAAATGGCACCTCACACCTACCTCGGGCGTCGACAACCATAACTGGCCGCTCCAAAGAGGCTTTCAGAAATACTTTGGGACCATCGCCGGCGCGGGCAGCTACTACGCCCCGGTCACGCTTACGCGTGACAATGCCCCCATTGAGGTTCCCAAGGACTTCTACTACACCGACGCGATTGCCGAGAACGCCGCAAACTACGTTGAGGATTTTGCGAAAAAGGACGCACCCTTCTTTCTCTATGCAGCCTTCACAGCCCCGCACTGGCCGCTGCAGGCGCTTGATGGGGATATCGCAAAATACAAGGACCGCTACCGTCAGGGATGGGACCATCTCCGGCTGGAACGGCACGGAAAGCAGCTTCAAATGGGCATCATGGACCCCAAGTGGCAGTTGACTGCGAGAGACCTGCGCGTTCCACCATGGGAACTCGCCTCTTATAAGGAATGGGAGATGCAGCGCATGGCAGTCTTCGCCGCGCAGGTTGATCGTCTGGATCAAGGAATCGGAAAAATCGTAGCTCGTGTCAACCAAATGGGGATCGCGGAGAACACGCTGGTCCTCTTCATGTCTGACAATGGCGGAAACTATGAAGAGATTGAGATGCCAGGGCCAGACGCATGGAAGAGCATCTTCATTCCGCAGAAGACAGAAGATGGCCGTCCGGTGCGCCGCGGGAATGATCCTAAAGTGATGCCCGGAGCGGAGGACACTTACGAGAGCTACGGAATTCCCTGGGGCAATTGCAGCAACACACCCTTCCGGCTCTACAAGCACTTCGCTCACGAGGGAGGAATCAGCACTCCGTTGGTGGCCTACTGGCCCGCAAAGATCAAACACGGGAATTCTATCACGCATCAGATCGGCCATGAGACCGACATTATGGCATCCTGTCTGGATGCGGCGGGCGTACAGTATCCCGCGAGATCGAAATCCGGCGAAGTGCCTCCTGCTCTGGTTGGCAAGACTCTGTTGCCTATCTTAGAGGGAAAAGTTCGCCCTGCTCGTGGCCCCATCTTCTGGGAGCATCACGGCAACTGCGCGATGCGTGACGGAAAATGGAAGCTCGTGTCACAGTTCCCGGACTATTGGGAGCTATACGACATGGAGGCAGACCGGACGGAGTTGCACAACATCGCCGACCAGCATCTGGACAGGGTGAAAGCAATGGCTGCGGCCTATGCCGAGTGGGCGAAATTCGTAGGTGTCCTGCCCTGGCCGATGCCGCAGACTCCGCCTGCACAACAGCACTTCATGGACTCTGCCGACTATCTGCGTGACGACCGGATCTAGCACCCACAAAATAAAAAGGCGTGCTCGTTTCAGAAGATCGAAATCAGCATGCCTTTTTACTGATCCAAATGTGCTGTCTCAACGGACCTCAATTAGAGGTCGAAATACATCAAATACGCCGTATCCTTGGTTATCTGGTAAAAAGGCACAAGCTGGATGATCGGCTGAACGCTCGCCGAGAAGTCCAGCGATCCCTTCCTTGTTTCCTTCCAATCGGAGAGTGCGAGGTGATCCAGTGCAGGTCCCTGGCCCTTCCGCACTAGCACTACCGGCCCACGCGTAACGGCGACACGCTTTGGATGCTGCGGGTCGACAGGAACGAGCGCAAGCTCCAAAGGAATCTGCAGCTCCACTTTATCTCCAGCCTTCCACGAACGCCGAATCGACGCCCAGGCACCGGGCTGCATAGCCACAGATTCCACGGCGCCATTCACCTTGACCGCCACCGGCTCCTTGACCCATCCCGGCACTCTGAAGTTGAGAGGAAACTCAACAGCGCGCTCCGGGGTAACAGTAAGCGTAACGTACCCATCTACCGGGTAGGACGTCTCCTGCCGGATGAGAATGTCCTGTCCGCGATGGTTCCATGTAACTTCCGAGGGAATGAAGAGGTTGACGTAAAGCGCTTCGGGACTCTTTAGATAAATATTGTTATGGTAGTCCGCGACGTCCTGCGGATAGGTACCCGAGCAGCACGGCCAGTGCAGATGGAAATAAAGTTTTATGCTGCCGCAGGTGCGATAGTCGGAATCATAGAACGTCTGGCCGCTCGCGAGCATGGGCAATGCCGACCCGATCCCGTTATAGGTAAGCTGCTCCATCCAGTCGCCATAATGTGCTTCGCCAGTGAAGTGTTGTAGGTACCGCGTAAGCTTAAAGACCGCCCAGCTACCGCAAGGCGTCTCAAAGGTGGCATCCTCGCTCTCAAGCGCTTTGCCCAGCGCCCCATCGGTAGGGCGAAGCCTCTCCGAAGGCCCATATCCTCCCGTCGCAAAGCACTGCGTCCTGTGGATGTAGTCCTGCGCGTTGGTGATGACCTTCAAATAATGCGGCTCACCAGTGATTTCATAAGCCATCGCAGCGCTACTCAGTGAGTTCACATGGCTGTATGCATGGAGATAGCTCACATTCGGCTTCCCATCGGCAAAGCCATCCCAGAACTTGTCATAGTGCCACAGCGCGGCAAATTTCTTATACTTTTCATCGCCCGTAAGCAAATAGGCCCGATAAAGATTTTCGCCCAGCGTATACCACTCGCCTGCATCCCCGGTGTACTGGAAGGGCGGCGTAGGTCCGGGAGTTGGCCGGCTGCGGTCCAGGTTCTTGATCGCCCAATCGGTAATCCGGTCCAAGTAGACCAGCGCATCCTTCTCGCCGAGGTACTCATAGATATCGTTCAGGCCGCCGACCGTCTTCTCGTAGGAGTAATGATAAAAATTCGGCTTGCGAGAATAGTAGAAATACCCGTCGTGCTCAATCGTCTTTCCCCACTCGTGCATCAGAAAAATGGCCTTGTTGGCCAGCGGCTTATCATTGGTGGCTTTTGCAATGCGCGCCATGCCAGCCATGTATTGTCCGAACGTATGAAATGTGTCACTGCCATACCATCCATCCAGGCCGACACCGGGAGCCGGCAGCCCGGCCCTCTGGCGAAACCCAAAGAGATATGAATCATTGGAAACATTGAAGAAAGCATCCCGCGTGGAACGAACTTGCTCTTTGAACATGCTTTCGAGCAGGCGAACACCAGTGTAGTTAAAGGACTCAAGCGGCATTTGGACCGCGGGCTTTGCAGGCGAAGCAGCTGCCAATGGTACCGCATGCCCCGCAGCCGGAGCAGCTGCCGCGCACGCAATTAATTGTGCAAACTCTCTTCTAGTGATGTGCTTCCCTTTCCTTTCAAAGCCCGGGATTCTTTGTGCCTGTCAGGCAGCTTTCGATCAAAGTTGCAAAGACAATCGGATCCAGCGCTGTCCTTCCCACGAACAAGCCGTCCACCTGGCTCTTGACAAGCAATTCAGCGGCATGTTCTGTATTCACGCTCCCGCCGTACAGAATGGGAATCATTTCGGCCGATCTCTCATCGAACACTTCCTCAAAAATGGCACGGAAGAGCTCTTTCATCTCCCGGATATAGTCCGGATCGGCGGTGACTCCGTTTTCGCCGATGGCCCACACCGGTTCATAGGCAAATATGACCTGCCCGGCTGCATTGGCTGGCACGCCTTGAAGGGCAATACGCAACTGGCGCGAGCAGATCTCCTGTTCCGCATGCGCTTCACGCCCCGCAAGGTCTTCGCCAATACACACCAGCGCACGCAAGCCGGCGCGCAAAGCCGCATGCACCTTCAGGTTGACCATGGCATCGGTCTCATGGAAAAGTTCGCGGCGCTCGGCATGGCCAACCAGTACAAGATCGACGCCGATTTCAGCAAGCATCTCAGCGGAAATCTCCCCTGTGTATGCTCCGTTCCTTTCCCAATGCATGTTTTGCGCCCCCACCCAATAGGATCCGCCGCTTAGCTCCTTGACAACAGTGATAGCGGTATAAGGCGGAATCACAAAGACCTGCGCAGAGTCGATACCATTAATCTGACGCAGCCTCTCCCGGAACGTCTCAGCATATAAAGACGCCTCACGGGAGGTCCTATTCATTTTCCAGTTGGTTCCAAACATCCAGCGTCGATTCATTTGTCTACGCTTTTCTAGGTTCCTGTCCGTGCTCTTTAACTTCCAGCTCACGCATCCGTGCAACTTTGGGTCCGGAGCGGTCGGGTTCAAACTTCGAGTTCACCCACGCTGAGAGAATCACTTTTGCAAGCTCTGGGCCGATCACGCGCGCGCCCATCGTAAGCACCTGCGCATCGTTGCTTTTGCACAGGCGCTCAGCCGAATAAACGTCATGGCAGACGCCGGCATAGACGCCGTTGATCTTGTTGGCAATCATCGCCATGCCCAATCCGGTGCCGCATATCAGCACGCCGCGGTCATAATCGCCATTCGCGACCCGTTTTGCCAGGTTATAGCCGACGTCGGGATAATCCACCTTCTGCGCGCCTAGCAGGTTCAGGTCGTCCACCTCAGAGCCGAGAGAACGCAAATGCTCCACGATCACTCGCTTGAGTTCGGTTCCCGCGTCATCACAATCCACGGCGATCTTCATACGTCCTCTCTATATTGGTTCCTGTAAATGTCCGCTCCGCATCTTAGCGCGCAGCCGGTCATGTAGCATTTAGTTGTCCGCAGGACGGCACATCTCCCACCCCAAATAATTGGAAAGACCTTCGAGAACAGGTCTGGAGACACTCGACTGGCTAACCGCAACATGGTGCTCAAAACCGTTCTTGCACGCATACTGCAGAACGCGCTGTAGGTTCTTGACGTGGACCACGCCGGCTCCGCCGAAGGTAGAAAGTGGATCTTCCGTGAACTCCCCTTCACCGAGATATCCGCGGATCGTGCCTTTGAACTCATCCGTCGTCAGCCGAAGGTAGGTTAGCGGTCCGCCACGAAGGTTTCCGTTGATTGTCCCATAAGTGTTTTCGCGTCCCACGCTGCCTGCGAAGATATCGTGCGTATCGATGCGGATCGTGTGGAAGAGCGACTTCGGCAGGTTGGAACAATGGAAGATCACGGCCCTCTCTGGATCACCTCCATAGTTGTTATTCCAATCCACGATTGCACTTGGCGTACATGAAGCCAGTTGCAGAACATACATGGCAAGCAAACCGGCGATATCCACCTCGCACGCAGCGGGACACATGGTCTCCGTCATCATGCTCATTACCGTACAAGGCACCACGCCGAAGTTCTCTTCAAGCGAAGTCCAACACTGAACGGCAATTCCGCTCAGATTGCTTGACTGCACCCAAGCATCCAGCACCGAGCCAAGCTTTGCCATCTTCAGCAGGGCCGGCGGTGGTACATGTTCCGTTGGAACATAGGCAGCAATCTGCGTGAGCTTGTCTTTCACCTCGGGCGCATCGTCTTTTAATCGCCCGATGCGGCCAAGCACATCGGAGAGATCCAACGTCTCGACCGAGATGCCGCTGCGCTCCAGTAATTTTTCGCTGTAGCGCACTGTTTTGAAGGCCGCCGGTCTCGCTCCTGCCGCGCCAAGCCTTAGATTCCGTAGGCCGCGTGTGATGCGGCATGTAGCAGCAAAAGTATCTAGATCGCGACGGAAGGACTCATCCGATGGGCTCACGGTGTGCAATTCCGTGAGAGTAAATGGAATGCCGTACTGATAAAGATTGTTGCAAGCCGACATCTTCCCGCAGAAGCTGTCGCGGCGATGTCCCCAGCCCATGCGCTTTTTGTCGTCCGGCGAAGCATGCATCAGGATTGGTACCTTTAGGCCGGAGAGCCGGATCGTATCGGCGATTCCCTGCTCATCACCAAAATTCGGCAACGTCACGATGATGCCGTCGATCCGTTTCGCGTTTACGCTGAACAGTTCCGCACATTTCCTGGCGTCGGCATGGGTCTCGACGGAACCGCATTTCGTGTCGTTCTCTCCTAGGCAGACAACCTCGTAACCTGCCTCCTCAAGGAAGCGGATCATCTCCCTGTGGCCGTCCTGCACGAGCCCATCCGGAAAGAAGCCGCGATTGCCGACGATCAATCCAAATACATTCTTCGCGTTTGCTGCCATGATTTTCTCCGAAGCGTCCAGGGCTTAAGCTGATTTGAAGCTTGTCGCCAATGTCAGCAGTCCAGCAACGTAGAGCAGGAACATGAATCCGAGAAGCACCTGTGCACGGCGGGGAGCGCCTTTAAATTCTTGCCAGATAAAGACCCCAAACAACGCGGCGATCAACGGGTTTGCCTGCCCGATCGCATATGCCAGAGCGATGCCGACCATGCCCGCGGGAACAAAGGTCGATGCAGTCCCGAGCCCCCAGATAAATCCCCCCAGCAGACCGGCGCCATGTTCTTTCGCCGTCCCCTTGCGATAGTCAGCCAGCCGAAGCGGCGTTTCTTCCACTGGATGCCGCATGATGTACATCATCATCGGAACGGTGGTGAGCAGTGCGCCGAAGGTGAAGAAGCTGCAGATGCCATACGGCCCAAGCGGCCTTGCCGTCGACAGCGCCTTGCCCACAAGTGGCCCGAAGCCGCTGAAGAAAATACCCGACGCAACACATGCGATCAGGCCGTTCTTAGAAACAACCTTCTTCTGCTCCACCGCCTTTGCCCGATAAGCGAGCGAATTCAGGATGACGGCGACAAAAACCATCGCAACGCCGGTGAAGAGCAGCGCCGGATTTCCGCGCGGCATCACCATATAGCTGCCGATGACTCCGCACACCAGCGCCAACCCGATGGAGAGCGGAAACGCGACGGCCATGCCGACCAACGCAACCCCCATCACCAAAAGGATGTTGCCGACATTCCACAATGCTCCTGCGGCGATCGCATACAGCCATGCGCTGCGGTCTGCTCCTGCAATGTTCATGAGGTACGTGGGCGGATTGCCGAAGAACGTGCCAAGCGTGAGACCGATGACGATCGAGGTAAGGAAGATTCCAATCGCGTAGTCCCAGTAGAAGAGCTCAAACCGCCAATTGCGCGTGAGCTTGAACGAATTTGGCCACGCGCCCCAAAAGAACATCCCGAACAGCATGATGATCAGTGCAGCCGTATACGAACTGGGAAGAAACATTCGTTCTCCTTGATGTGTCGCTTTGCGGTACGGGTAAAACTTGAACGTTGCACCGCTAATTAATATGCACCCTTGCCATTTATCCAGTCCGACATGGCGCGCAGAATGAGACTGAACGATACGGCTCCCGGGTCCCTGTGGCCGAGCGCTCGGTCCCCAAGACGGCTTGCGCGGCCCAACCGGCATGGTATGTCGGCAGTGCCTTGCGCTCCAGTCTCTCCCGCGTCGGCCGCGCGGGAAACAATCTTCTCAAGACTGTCGTTGCCTGATGTGGTTGTCAGCGAAACGACAGCTGCATGCAGCGCGTCGAGCAGTGTTTTATCGCCCGGCTTGGCGCGACCCACCTTCACAACACCCTCCTCCATCGCGCAAAGCATCGTCTTAAACTCTTCTGGACCGATCTGCTGCGCATCGGCAAGCGCTTTGCCTCCCGCGATTAAGGCACGTCCAAGGATGACGCCAATTGCGCCGCCAGTCCCCCCCATAAACGCATTCCCGGCGGTCGTTAATACGCTGGAAATAGACGCGTTCTCCGGCAGCCCGGCGGTCGCCTTCTTAATCGCCTGGAAACCAAGCCGCATGGTAATGCCGTGGTCGCCATCGCCGATCGCCGAATCGAGCGCGGTCAGCGCAGGTTCCTCCGCTTCAATGCGCTTGCCGGTATAGGCAAGCATCTCCCGCAGTTCCATGGCGCTGATATGAGTCATCGTCATGCCTTCACCTGTACAAACCCGGGCGATTCCGCCGGCGCGAGCAGTAGCTTTTTCAACTCCGCATCGAGCTTCATAAAGGTGACCGAACATCCGGCCATATCCAGCGACGACGCGTAGTTCCCGACATAGGTGCGGCACACCGCGATGCTCTGCTTGACCAGAAAGCGCGAGACGGCGCGTGACACCACGAACAGCTCGGACAGGGGCGTGGCTCCAAGCCCATTAATCAACACCGCAACCTCATCGCCGCTTTTGACGCTCAGGTCCTTCACGATGCGCGCGCACAGCTCGTTGGCAATCTCATTGGCAGTAAGCAGCTTGCTCCGGTATGTTCCAGGCTCGCCGTGGATCCCCATGCCAATTTCGATCTCCGCCTCCGGCAGGTCGAAAATAAGCTTTCCAGAAGCCGGGATCGTACAGGAGCTCAGGGCTACACCCATGCTGCGCGTTTGGTCATTTGCCCTCCGGGCCGCTGTCGTCACCTCTGCCAGTGTTCCACCGGCCTCCGCAGCGGCGCCCGCGATCTTGAAGACGAAGAGGTCGCCGGCAATCCCACGTCGTTCCTGGCTGCGCTCCGGCGGTGCCGAGGCGAGATCGTCGGTGATTGGCAGCGACATGACTTCGATGTTGTCGTCCTCCTGCAGCATCATCGCTGCAGCATCGAAGTTCAGCACATCGCCCGCGTAGTTGCCGTAGAGAAACAGAACGCCCGCGCCACCATGAGCCGCCTTCGCTGCTTTATAGATCGGCATGGGTGGCGGCGAGGTGAAGACATTTCCCTGCACGCTGGCCGTCGCCATCCCCCGGCCCACATATCCGGCAAACATCGGCTCATGCCCAGCGCCCCCGCCAATCACCACGGCTACCTTTCCTGCAAGAGGTGCGTCCCGGCGGAGAATCACCTGTGCACCCTCTAGCTGACGAATCAGATGCGGAAAGGCAAGCACGAGACCCTCCACCGCTTCACTCGCAAGCTCATTCGGGTCATTGATGATTTTCTTCACTGTGTAACCCCTAAAGAGACATCTACTGCTGCATTTGACGAAGCTGACGATTTGCGTTGTATTACCTATCTATAACCTTATAGTAACTTCGTCTTAGTAGGCCTTCCAACGCCATGTCAAGTTCATGTTAATCGCGCTTCCTCCCTGTTCTGCAATTGCTACGCAGGAAAACTCATGTCATCGGCGAGGATCAACAGGATACTAGGCCACCGCGACTTGGCGGCTATAGCTTGCAGGCCGGTGGGCGTTCCTTCCGCAGTAGCAGCCGCCATCTTAAAAAACGATCGTCGCATAAGGTCCAGATGAAGAAAACAACGCATCGCTAGCCGCTCCTGCTCGCGGATTCGATTCGGTTAGGGTGCTACGACAAAATCGGGTCCGGGAAAGGTTGCGTCAGGAGCCCAGATTTTGGCTCCCGATTGAGCATTGATGGGGCCCTTCAGAATTGGATCGTTGGTTGATTCCATCCAGCGGTCTAGCCGGCCCCGCATGTCGCCAGCCACTTTGCCATGCGCAGGATCGGCGATCAGATTCTGGCCTTCATTCGGATCGAGCGCGACGTCATACAGTTCCTCGTGGTCTATCGTCTGATTTTGCCAATCATGCGCCAACCAGAAATCCTTGCTTGGACTGGCGTCGCAATTTGCAATAACAGGCCGGGTGCGGTTGAGGAAATGCCGGATGTATTTGTAGCGGTTTGTACGTACCATCCGTTTTGGCTCGTAGGCGATGTGATAGTTGACTTCGGCGTGAATCTCCTCATTGATTTCAGGTAACTCGCCCCGGATCACTGGCATCATCGATCGGCCTTCTAGCCAAGACGGTGGCTCAATACCTGCGTAATCGCAGAGCGTGGGATAGAGATCAAGTTGAGAGATCAAGGCATCGCACACCTTGCCGCCGGAAAATCCTCCGGGACCTCGCATAATCAGCGAAACGCCGGTACCGGCATCGCGCAAGCTGCACTTCATCTCTGGGAATGCTGGCCCATGATCCGTGGTATAGATGACCAGGGTATTCTCAGCGAGATTATTCTCCTCAAGCGCTCTCAGGATGTCTCCGATTGCATCGTCCAAGATCCGTGCAGAGGCGCGGAAGCCGGCCATATCAAGCCGCGTCTGTGGAGAATCCGCGATGGGAATTGGAGGAATCGTATAACGGGGATCGTCGTCCGCCGTCGGTGGGTCAAAATTGCGGTGGGTTTGTTTGAACCCCGCCGCGAGGAAGAATGGCTCTTTGGGCTTGCGGTTCAAGAATTCAACGACCTGCGGAGCGACCACCCAGGCTAGACCGTTTTCGATCTGGTTTCCCGCCGGCCATGGATGCGCATCCTCACGGTAAAGAATTTCGTCGTAACCCAAAACACGCGGATCTTTGACGATATGCTGGATCCCGCAGGCAACCGCGGTGTAACCGGCGGGTTTCAGGGAGTTGATCACGTGCCGCTGGTAATGCTCCATGGAAAAGCCAAAATTGACTAGGCCGACCATTCCGCAACTGTGAGGGGCCTGCCCTGTGAGCAGCGCGGCGCGACTTGGTGAACAGGTGGGAGCAGCATCGAATGCGTTGTGGAAAAGAACTCCCTCCTGCGCCATTTTCAGCAAGTTCGGCGTGGGAACATTGTGGCCGTAGGGCTGGATGTAGCGACCGGTATCGTGCGAATGCAAATAAATAATATTCGGTCGCTTATTGGCCGGTCCTGGGGGGGTAAGTACCGGCGCGGTACCTGGCGCTTGAGCCGGTGAATCATCCACAGCTGACGTGGCGAGGCCAGTATATGCGGCTCCCATCGCAAGTTTCATGAAATCACGTCGATTGGTTGTATCGTTCATCTCGTCTCCCCCGAATTCTTCTTGCAGCTCGGCGCACAACTAACCCATGTATTCTCCGGCTGAGCCAGAAACTTTACGGTTGCTGGCCCCTCAAAGGGCCTTTTCGCAACCGCTAAATGCAACCGCAATCCCACAAGCCGTGCGATGCGGGTAGAGCAGGCTATACACACTGAAACTGCTAGAGACCTACTCCCACATCTGTCAAACTTTGAATGCCTCCCGATCGCGCTAGAAAGTCAGTCGCCCGTCAAATTCGAACTCCCGGGGCGGTATAACCGAGTTAGCCGAGCTAATCGTTCCAAAGCCCGCACCACCGAAGGCTAAACCCGGCGAGCCAAGATCGGTGTGATTGAAAGCATTGAACACGTCGCCGCGGAACTGGAACAAGACGTGCTCATGAATCTTAAAGTCCCGGAGCAATGAAAAATCGCAATTTACCACCCCAGGCAAGCGGATGACTCCCACTCCTTCATTCCCAAAGGTGAAGGCTGCTGGCTGGGCAAATGCGGTTGTATCGAACCACTCACTCACGGTACGCTTGCCCTTACTCAGATTGGGATTGTGTAATAGGTTTGCCCGCTGTGCGCCGGCCGAAAAGGCATTCGTGTTATTGGTCTGAGTAGTGGACGTAGCAGAGCCTCCCGACTGCACAAGCGTCATATTTGAGATTGACCATCCGCCCACTACATGGCTGAGCGCATTGTCAGAGATCCAGCGTTGTCCCTTTCCAAAAGGCAATTCGAAGACCGGGCCGAAGCTGAAGAGGTTTTCGATATCGTTCGCTGCGTAGCCATAGTCCGCAGCGGTATTGTATGCGTTCGAGTATGTGAAATTGTTCAAGTTCTTGGAACGGGTATAACTGGTAGTAAAGTTCAGGCCGTGCGACAAACGCTTCTGGGCCATTATCATTCCTGCAAAGTAATTTGAGATGCCGTCCGTAGGTGCATTAATGGTGACACCGCTGAATTGTGGGAAGGGGCGGTAGGTTTGCGTGTCGCTGGTGGGTCCCAGGACGTTTGGTGCAATCTGGTTGATCGAGACAGCTGGATTGGGCACCTTACGGCCGTTGCTGCCCAGAAAGCTTACCTCTACTATGAAGGTTCTCGTCACTTGGTGCTGCACGCCCAGGTTATACTCATAAGAGTATCCGGTTTGACGGTTAACATCAAAATAAGTAGGGGCTGTTGACGCGGTTTGCCCAACTTGCACCGCTCCGAAGGAATCATTCAACGTCGGCGCGACGCTTGCCTGCGGCGTCAAAGTCTTCAAGGTGAAGGGGAAGCTGAGCCCATTATCGGGGCTACTAATCGTGACCGCGGTACTGAACCCGAGCGTCACGCTCGCCGGGGCGGCGGTCTCGAATGGCGCGGTGAAGAAGATGCCGTATCCGCCGCGGATTACCGTGTTCGGTGAAGCAAACGGCTTCCAGGCAAATCCAAGGCGCGGTGCGAAGTTAAGCCAAATAGAGTTATAAGCGTTGGTGCGCCAGCCATTGACACCCATGAATTTCACAACACCTGGCGTATTTGAAACAGGGTTGATCTCGGTTGGGTTGAATCCGTTCATTCGGTTATTCGAATCGGTCATGGGCGTGTCCGTTTCCCAACGCAGGCCAAGATTAAGCGTTAGGCTCCTGTTCACCGTCCAATCATCTTGCGCGAATGCAGCATAATACCAGCTATAGCGGTTGAGTTCATCCGTTGCGTTCTGGTTGAAGGCACTCGGTATGCCGAGCAGGAGCGACGCAAGAGCGAAGCCGGAAGCCGTGGTGCCGGGCTGTCCCGTGGTGAGCGGTGAAAAAGTGAACGAGCCTGACTCCGTTGAATTCGTGAACTCATGATCGCGCGAACGGTGCGCCTCAGCCCCGAATCCCAACGAGTGTTTGCCCCGCACCAATAAGAAGTTATCCACAAATTGAAATTGATCGACCGGAGACTGCAGCCGTTCCTGCGATCCGTTGCCGAGGCCACTGAATCCCGTCACCGCAAACTGCGGAAAGGCCGTAGGCGATAACCCGGCGGCGGTAAACCCGAGTTTTCCAGCGTAATTTTGGCCCAGGTCCTGCGACACATAATGATATTGGCGGAAATCGTAATAGCCTCGTAGATCATTCACCGCCGCTGTCGATAGGGTGCGCGTGTATTGCCCTGCTATGCTCCACTCGTACTGCAATGCAAAGTTGAGCGGATCGGCCGCAGGGTTAGGATATACGCTTGTTAGGGCATTGTTCTCGCTCATATAAAGATAGCGAGCCATCACCTTATTCTTGTCGTTGAAGTTATGGTCGACCTTCCCCATAAAGAAGTTGCTGGTGAAATTCGTGTTGTAGTTTCCGCTAAAGTTATTCGCTCCGGTTACACTGGTAGCCGTTTTATTCGGGAGAGGATAGTATGGCAACACGTTGACGGCAATCGGGTCGAAGCGGGTCGTAGGAGTTATTATGTTGCCCGGAAACTGCAGGCGTGTCGTCTTCCCACCGACCGTAGTTGTTGTTGCCGGATCGTAGATCGGAATCACGGCGCCCGCAGCATTGAATGTCTGCGAAAAATCTCCGCCACGCTGCTGGGCAGTTGGAACCGTTAATGTTTCAGATGTGCCGGTAATGCGTCGTTGGCCTCGGTAGCCAAAGAAGAAGAAAGTCTTGCCGCGTCGAATAGGTCCGCCCACCGTGCCGCCAAATATGTTGTAACGAAGTTCAGGAACCAGCTTAATGCCGTTTAGTATCGGAGCGAAATAGCCTGGTGCATCGAGAACGTCATTTCGCAAGGACTCGTCGGCGGTCCCATGGAATTGATCGGTGCCCGACTTGGTGGTTTCCAGCACGACGCCTCCTTCCGTACCTCCATACCCCGCCGGATAATTATTCGATATGACCTTGATCTCGCTTACGACATCGATCGGCAGGTCCATATCCTGCTGACCGGTGCCGATCCGGATATTGGCGGCATTGACTCCGTCAAACCAAACCGACTGGTTCTGAGTCTTTCCGCCGGAAAGGCTTTCGTTGGGCATGTTAATGCTGTCATAACCCGTCCAGATCGCACCTGGCACAAGAGCCATGATGTTCATCGCCCGCCGGTCGCCAAGCGGAAGGTCTTCGATGCTGTTGGAGTCGATGAGCTGCGCTATGTCAGACGTTTGCGTCTCGATCATTGGAGGTTGGCCCGTAACCTCGACCGATTGGCTGACCGCACCCACCTCCAATCGGACATCCAATCCCAGTATCTGACTGGTCGTCAGAGTAATGTCCTGACGATCGTAGCGACGAAAGCCCTCGTACTCAACCGTGAGGCGATAATGGCCGATCTGCAGTTCCGGGATGGAATAGAAACCGGTTCCGTTGGTTTTCCCCGGCGTGATCACCCCGGTCTCCGTATTAATGGCTTTTACCAATGCCCCAGAGATCACAGCGCCCTTAGCGTCAGTCACAGTACCGTTGATTGTCGCCTGGTTCGATTGCCCATAGGAAATGAGGCAACTAGCAACCAACAGCATCGCGACACAGAATGCATTCTTCATGTGAATTCCTCCTAAGCGGTTTCGAAATACATCTCATATGGCTGATCGAGGTTGAGCGAATAAAACGGCACGAATTCATCGTCTACTGTTTGGGTTGCGTGAAAAGAGAACGGGGTGCCTTCTCGCCTGATTGACTTGAGCGTTTCTGTCAGTGAACCCTTTGGGCGTCTTACCAAGACCACCGGGCCGCAAAGCAAAGCAGCTCGCTTCGGATGCTGCTGATCGACCGGCGCAAGGGCAAGCTCCATCGGCAGGTCGACAGTGACTTGATCGCCCGAGTTCCAGGCGCGCTCAACCGTCGCCCACGTCGCCGGCTTGCAAGCAACATTCTGGCGTTGACTGTTTACTCTGATGGATGCCCGGTTACACCACTCCGGGATGCGGATCCGTAGCGGGAAACGAGTAGGCGCCTCTACTCGAATGGTGAGGTTAGATGTCTGGCTTTCCGGATAACTCGTCTGTTGTGTTACCACGATGCCTTTCCAGGAGACCTCGGACGGTACAAACAGATTGACGTACAGACCATCGTGATCGTGAAAGTAAATCAGGTTGTGATAATCCGCAATCGACTGAGGATAAGTTCCGGAACAACAACTCCACTTCCACAGCACGTTATAGATCTTGCGACCGCCGCCCATCCGGTAATCCGAGTAATAGAAGTTTCGTCCATCTGGGAGGATCGGTAGCGCCGCGCCGATGCCGTTGTACACCGTCTTCTCAATCCAATCGCCATACTTCGCGTCGCCTGTAAAGGTCATCAGGTATCGGCACAGCTTGAAGATCGCCCACGAGCCGCATACCGTCTCAAACGTATTCCCGTTGGTCTCCAGTTCCTTGCCTAGGCTGCCGTCTGGAGCCATCAACCTCTCGCCCGGCCCAAAGCCACCGGTGGCATAAACCTGTGTCCGCTGCAGCCAGTCGTAAGCATTCACGATGGTTGCAAGATACTGCGGGTCTTCGGTAATCTTGTAGGCCATCGCCGCGCTGCTCAATGTATTCACATGGCTGTAGGCATGTCGCCCATAAGGAGCAAGCGCAGCCTTCCCGTTAAGCATGTCCCAGTAGTCGTTGTAATGCCATAGAGCGCCGAAGCTCTTATACCGCGAGTCACCTGTCACTTCATACGCGCGATAAAGATTCTCGGAAAGGGTGTACCACTCCTGCCCGTCGGCGTTGAAACCTGCACCGTGCAGGGGAATCTTTCGGCTCCGATCCAAATTGCTCTCACCCCATGCAGTAATCCGCTCCAAGTGCTGAATTGCCTTCACATCGCCACAGTATTCATGGAGGTCAACTAGACCGCAGACGGTCTTGTCATAGATGTAATGAGGAGTCCATGGTTGGCGCGAGTAGTAGAAGTATCCATCGGGCTCGATCGTCTTCGCCCATTCCTCGATCAGCGTTGACGCTTTGTCCCGCATCGCCGTGTCGCCCGTGGCCTTGGCCATTCGAGCCATGCCGCTGATATATTGACCGAATGCGTTAAAGGTATCTGCACCGCTGGGCGGCGCGTGCGGGTTGCTAGGCGCCCCGCCATACCAACCCACCAGCGGCTTTCCAGGGGCGGGCAGCCCGGCGCGCTGGCGAAAGCCCAGCAGCAGATTATCGTTCGGAATGTTTAGGTAGAAATCTCGCGCGCCATCGTACTGCTTCTTCAGCATCCCGTCCAGCAAGCGGACCCCGGAATAATCGAAGGGCTCGATCTTGCATATCTGTGAAGAAGGTCCTTCGGCAACGACTCCGGGCGTGCTGCGGGTCACCGCATAGGCTGCGCACGCCGTTCCTGCGGCAAGTTTCATGAAATCCCGCCTAGTAGCGTTCCGCATCGTTTCGTCCTTGTTGGCGGCCTGTAACGTTATAGCGCTGATTCCGAACGGTGTCAAACTGTTTTGTGCCGCCGCATCGTCATGCTCAAATTGACCCCTATAACGTTGCAGACCAGTTTATAGTGCAGTTCCCAAACGATGTCAAGCTTTTTTTGTCGCCGCATCGTCTTGCCCTTATCGATCCCTATAACGTTTTAGACAGATTTATTGTGTAGTTCCAGAGCGATACCAAACCGCCTGCGTCGCCGGAATCTATATTGAAAAATCCTGCGCAAACGAATACTATAGGACCAAATGTCGATTCGACTGAAAGACATAGCGGCTGCTTTGGGCATCTCCATCTCCACGGTCAATGCCGCGCTACAAAACAGGTCGGACATCAGCAAGGCCACTCGAGCCCGCGTCCTGAAAAAAGCCCGCGATCTCGGCTATCGCCCCAACTGGGTGGCGCGCAGCCTCGTCACCCAGAAGACCCAGATCATCGGTGTGGTCGTCCCCGACCTGTCCCGCTCCTTCTTCAGCCAGGTCATCAAGGGTATCGACATGGTAGCCAGCGCCAAGGGCTATCACCTCCTGCTCTGCAATACCGACGAAGACCCGGCCCGCGAAGATGAGGAAGTTTCGACCCTCATCGGCAAACAAGTCGATGGCCTTATCATCGGCTCCGCTCATCCTGCCGGCGAATGCGCCGTCTGGAGGAGGCTCGAGCAATCCGGAGTCCCCATCGTCCTCGTCGACCGCTGGTTCCCTAAGACCCATTTTGTCGGCGGCGATGATGAGCAGATCGGTTTCCTCGCAACTGAGCATCTTATTCAGCAGGGCTATCGCCGGATCGCCCACATCCGCGGCCCCAATCTCTCCACCGCGATCGGCCGCCTCAATGGATACAAAAAGGCTCTGCGCAAGCACAAGATGCCGATAAAGCGCGGCTACGTCAGAGAGGCCGGATATCATACCGAGGCAGGCGGCTACGGAGCAACCGTAGACCTGTTGCGCTTCAGCTCCCCACCCGACGCCATCTTCGCCGCCAGCGACCCGATCGCCGTAGGTGCTTTGGACGCTACGCAGAAATACGGCCTGTCGCTGCCCGACGATATCGGCCTGATCGGCGTCGGCAACATGCAATACGGCCAATATCTCACTGTCCCTCTCAGCACCGTCGATCAGCAACGCATAGAGATCGGCTCTAAAGCGGCTTCTCTCTTGATTGATCTCATCACCGGCAAAGCCAAGGGAAACACCCGGCCTGTGCTTATCGAGCCCAAGCTGATCGTCCGCACTTCCAGTAGCCGCCGCAGCCAGTAAGTATCCCCTAGCAGAGCCGTCTGTTACGAAACTTAAAATCGAGGGCACATTTTGGGTCCGATCATTTCGCTGGGCCCAACATCTTGTGGTGAATTTTGAAATTCCTCGAGTTTCATACCAGTCTGAGAACCCGGGGCTTTAGAATGTGCGCCGCTAGAAGGGGCTAGGGCGGCAAGGTCGCTCAAGCGGTTCCGGTCTTGTTTGGCTGCACCTCGCCAAAATATCGATCTGCAGTCGAATCAGCTGTTTAATGGCAGTCTGATTTGGCTTTGTCACGTGTCACATTCGCGTCAAGCTTCCCCATTTGGGCCTCCTAGTTGTCTCCTCGGTTCATTTCTTTCGCTCACGCTGCGATCTCTTCTTAGAAAACCTGGCGCTTCGGCAGCTGTGCCTCGCCAAAATACCATCCAGAGCGGAAGGCGGCGGCGTTCTTGCTTGAGGGGCCTCGAAGCGAATGAACTCTCACTCCAACAGCGCTGAGAACCCGGCGACAAGGCCGGCAAATTTGCCACCTGGGAAACGCCGACCGCCTGGAAGGGGTGATGTTTTATCTGGCTGTCGGGGTTAAAAGAATACAAAATAGGGCTGCTGCGATGCGTATTGTTTTCAGAGTGTTGGAGAGGCGCTGTCACTGGCTTCCACCCTGTTGGGCATCAGGATCATTTAAGTCCAGAAGTTGGTTTGGCGAATCCTCAATCGTGCCACGTACAACAAGAGTTTATTGCCGGTACTCCCGGGGCCAGGCGGGGGGCGGGTATGGCAACATTTTCCAGCACTTGGACACAACCGGACCGAATCTGGCCTCGATCGATAAGTTCATCGTCGCCATTTGCATTCGCGAAGCGGATGTGAGGCGAGTCCTGATCCTTTGATTGTCAAGCACCTTTTTTGTAACTTCCTCTAATACGAGCTCGGGTCAAGTAACACTCTGCCAATTCCCCAAGCCCCAGTTACCTCCTCAAGTTTTTGGCTTCTGCTTCCTTGCCGGTCCCCAGCTCAGGTTGTCGCGCGCAATAATGTCTCGATAAGTATCAGCCGCCCATGTGTGAACCCTGCGGAGGTCCCCACCAGGGTCAGACTCGGTTGTGTACAAGCCATTGTTCCAGCCGCCTGGATAGATGAAGTCCTTGAGAGGCCTGGAGGGGTTTTCGCGGTAGTCCCACTGGATGGTTTCAAAGAGCGGCCACCAGTTGAGGCCGCGAATGGGGATGCCTTCGCCACGAAGGGTGAGGATGCTGTTATAAAGCGCCTCCATGTAAGCGGTCTTTTTTTCTGCGGTAAGTCCGGCGCTCGTCTCGGTGAGGTAGATGGGCGCGCGGTAATAGCCATATGCAAAGCGGAGCCGATCTTCGGTAAACGCTGCGGCGCGGTGCGCGGCCTCCTCGAGAGAGAGGTTGGGCATGGTGGTGTAGTCGCCCTTGAGTGCTTGATTCTCGATCTCAGGATAGTAGTTGACGCCATAGATATCCGGTTCAGCGAAATTACTCTGGAACCATTCGATGTCCTGAGCCGGTATGCTGTGCTGCTGGAGAAAGGCAGCCATAGGATGCGACGCATCTACCCTTCCTTGTGAGAGGCACGAGGGAAAGATGGCAGCGGAAGTAAGCAAATCCCGGGCGGCCGGAGAAGTTCGCTCGACCCGCTGGAAGAAGGTGCGGCCGATCGCCGCGAAAACGAAAGGTTCCGCACTAATGACGATGGATTCAGGAGCCGCCTCGCGGAGGGCGCGTTCCTGCTGGACCGCAGACTTTGCGAGCTTGACACCAAGCTTCGACCACGCTTCGGGCGAGTGCTCGTAGGGGGGCCAGCGTCCAACTCCTCCACAGAAGAGCGCGTTCACCTGAGGTTCATTCTGGAGCGTGTAGTGATTGACGATCCCACGGAAATGCGTTGCCATTGCTGCAGTGTATGCGGAGAGTGCATCGCTAAAGCGATCATCGGCAATGCCGTCTTCCATCCAGGCAGGAGTACCGTAGTGGATGATATCGAGGACTGGAATGATCTTAAGTTCGTTGACCAAGTACTGGATGGGGCCATCGATACAGGACCAGTCGTACGTGCTAGGCGAGGGCTCTGACCGGTACCATGGCACGCTATAGCGAATGCAATTGACGCCTACTGCCGAGGCGAGTTGCAAGTCCGCTTTCCATTTCTCGTAATGTTGCATCTGGAGATACACATCGAGAAGTCGACGCGAACCATCCTTTGCGGGGTTTATCTGGGCGATCCAGCAATTTTCAATTCCAATTCCCCAATAAAAATCAGGATCCGGAAGAGCTGCCGTGGAAGCAGGGTTCCATCCAGACGCGAAGGCTCCTCGAGATAGAGTGCCGGCGCCTAGCAGGGCGATACCATTTCGTAACAAGTCACGTCGGGTGGGACTCATGAGGGGTGGTTCCTTTAGGTCGCGATTTTCCGTCTTAAAAATAACTTGAAGACAGAGCCTGCTTACTGTAACGTTGTAGCTAGATCTTTGCAAGCAGTTTGTAGGTTCTGGAAGCTTGAAACGTTGGCGCCTTCGTGCGCACCGGACCTGCACCCATTCATGCGGCGGCCCTCGCTTTACTGCTAGGAGCGGAGCTCATGGCCGCTGCCTCGAAGGAGTTATATGGTGCCATGCGAAACGACCGGGAGGTCTCTAAACATGACCTGGCGGGCTTATCACCGGATTTTGGGGATCGCAGCGTCCCTTGTGCTGGCGACAGGCGCGCTCGTGGCCTCCGCCGCGCAATCCGGAACTGCAAGGACCAAAGTTGATCCCTCCGGCTCCGCGAACATTCCCATCAAGCATGTCATCGTCATCTTCCAGGAGAATCGCTCCTTTGATTCCTATTTCGGTACCTACCCGGGAGCGGACGGCATTCCCATGCGCAACGGCGTGCCTAACGTCTGTGCTCCCGATCCCAAATCCGGAGAGTGCGTCAAGCCCTATCTCGACCACAACGACGTGAACTGCGGCGGCCCGCATGCGGCGGAACAGTCTCTGGCGGTTGTTGCCAACGGAAAGATGAACGGGTTTATCCGCGAGGTCCAGGCGCAGGGAGAGTTCGGTACCTATCCGCTCGACTGGGCTGCCGACTACTGTATGCATCCCATGGACCCCAAGGAGTCGGATCCAGTTATGGGATACCACGATGGAGGAGACCTCTCCAATTACTGGGCCTATGCCAAACACTTTGTGCTACAAGATCACATGTTTGAGGTGGTGCATTCCTGGAGTTTTCCCTCGCATCTGTATCTAGTTTCCGCGTGGTCGGCCACTTGCGGCCAATCCGATAATCCCACAAGCTGCGTGAGCGCTCTCATGCCCAAGGACCGGACGCTCAAAGAGGCTACGCCGTTCGCGTGGACGGATATCACCTGGCTGCTGCACAAAAACCATGTGACATGGACTTACTACTTGGATCATGGCGCGCTGCCGCCACCTTCAGGGGTCGTGACGACTGCCGGACGCTTTCAGATGCCCGCCGCCCACACGACGGCCAGCAATGCCAATAGCGGCGTTCCCGTCATCTGGAATGTTCTGCCCGGCTTTACAGACGTCCACCAGGACGATGAACTGGCAAATATCGAAGACCTGAGCCAGTTCTTTGTAGACGCCAAGGCGGGTACATTGCCCTCAATTTCCTGGATTTCCCCCAACGGGGAGGATAGCGAGCACCCCCCGGCCAAGGTGAGCGTGGGGCAATCCTACGTGACAAAGATTGTCAATGCCGCGATGCAAAGCCCCAACTGGAACAGCACCGCCATCTTTATCACGTGGGACGATTGGGGAGGATTTTACGACCACGTGGTGCCGCCTCGAATCGACTCGCTTGGCTACGGCATCCGCGTCCCTGGACTTGTGGTCAGTCCTTACGCCCGGCGGGGATTCATCGATCACCAGACGCTCAGCCCTGATGCTTACCTCAAGTTCATCGAAGATGTTTTTCTGCATGGCCAACGGCTCGATCCCAGGACGGATGGCCGACCTGATTCGAGGCCGAATGTGCGGGAAGACAACCCGAAGCTCGGAAATCTCATGCAGGATTTTGATTTTTCGCAACGCCCCCGGGCGCCTCTCGTCCTGCCCGTTGATCCCAAGACGACGCTGGTGGAGAATCCCCCATGCAGCCCCAGCGAATCGTCTTGCGACTAGACAGAGCGCCAGACGCGAAAAGCCCTGATATGGAGTGACCTGTCAACCCCTGCACATTCGTGGTGTTGTTTTTGTCGTTGCTTTTGCCGTTGATCGAGGACAGTGCCAGCAGCAGCCGGGGCAGGTTTGAGCGACGATTGATCGGTCTGATATTCGCGGGTCGGCACCGCATGGTCATGATCCGTCGGGAGCTGCCTCGGACTAGTGTCGCGAGTCCGGCTGAGCCTGTCGCATAGGGCGTTCGAGGATTCTCCTTCGTGCTTGCCCTGGCTGCGGCTGGCGCTGTCTTCGAATTGGTTGACGCTGTTCATCCGGTTTCGAGTTTTTGTTTTTTCCTTCTTAGGGAAGTTTTTGCTTTTGTTCTTGCTGTTGCTTTTTGCCGGTCATGCCGCCATGGCTCTACTGGCGGCGGCTTCCGTCTTCACGCCAATGGCCCAGATAAAGCCCAGCAGTTCGCGCCCCACTGCGGTCGTGATCTTGCACTGCTCCTTGCCCGCCGCGGCCAGCCTGGCGTAGCGCTTGTGCAAGCGCAGTTGCGCCTTCCAGGCCATCTCCTTGATCTCCTCCGGCACGCCTTCTTGCCGCTTGCGCAACGCCGGCCCCACGGCCGGCCTAAGCCGGTAGCTCCAAGCTGCTTCGATAGCAATGCGCCGCAGATGCGCGTTGCCCGTCTTGGTAATCGCATCGCGTTGCTGCCGGCGGCTGCTGGAATTTTCACTGGGCACCGCGCCGCTGTAACCCATCGGCTGTCGCGCGCGCTCAAAGCGCGAGATCCGACCCAGTTCGGCCACTACCGTCACTGCCGAAATCTCGGCGATGCCGCGCAGCGCCTGCAAGCCGCGAATCACTTCCTGCATCCCGGCCGGAGCCGACTTCACCGCCTCCCGGATCGCCTCCTCCAGCCGCTTGACCCGCTCGGCCATGTGCTCGACCTCATGCAATAAATCCAGCCGCGTCCACTCCTGCGCTGCCTGCTCGTTACCCAGCTGCCGCACCCAGGCCATATAGGGCTGGCTCCACGCCTTGACTCCGGTTACCGGACGACGACCCGTGCGCAACAGAAACTTACTCAGTCGATGCCGTGCCCGCAACTGATCCCGCTTGGCCGCCTCGCGGGTTCGCACCAGATCGCGCAACGCCTCGGCGCTGGCGTCCGGCACCCACATCCCAGTTAAATCGCCCGCGCGATGACAGCGCGCCAGCTTGGACGCATCCCGCCGGTCGGTCTTCACCCGGTCGCCGGCCTTGACCGGAACCAGCGTCGGCGCCACCACCGTGCACTCCACGCCAAGTTCGGTTAACTGCCAATACAGAACGTAGCCCGTCGGTCCCGCTTCGTAACAGCACGCAACTGCTCTGCTGCACCCAGCTTCCGAATCAGCTTGCGCACCGACTCGGCACGGTTGGCGATCACGCCCAGACTGCGTACTTCTCCATCCTGCTCGGCAACCGCGACCGCAATCGTCTCGGCATGGACATCCAATCCCAAAAATCGTACCTCTTCCTTCATGGCCGGTTCCTCTCCGCTTGTGGCTCTGGAATGTGTTCCTCTGCGGTTCACAGACTAACCCACGACCAGCGCACTGGAACCGGTCACTCCGTGATGACTAGGAGCGCTTGAAGAGTCAATGCGGCTCGGCTCTCCCGGCATCCTTGAAATTGATGGAGAAATAGGGGCCCCTGTAAAACAGCGTGCTGGTTGTGGCGGAGATGAACCGGCCCGCCTCAAAGTCGCCAAAGCCGACGCCGATGTTGAGGTGACGGTTCAACTCGTACCAGGTGTAGATGTCCGTCTCCTCGCCGATGTGCTTGCCGTCCAGGCCGCTGGAATCGCGCACAATCGCTCCGCCGGAGCTGTTGAAGGCCGCGTCCTGGGCTGCGGCGAGCCAGAAGTCGAGCCATTGCGCGGTCACCGTCCAGCGATGGCGCGGCACCATCATGGCTCCGCCGCGGACTGACTGCATGTTCTGCCAACCGAACAGATCCAGAATGCCGAAGCGATCGTGAGCCGTGGGGTAGATGGTGTCGAAGGTGCGATGCGTGTTGTCCGAAGGATTGTTGTCGCCTGAAGCGAAGTCGTACTGGCCGAAGATGCGAAGGTGCCAGGGGTTCGAATCGAACTGGTAGCCCGCGCCGCCCGTGAAGCTCCAGGCACGAATGGTGTTGAGGCCGTCGGTGCCGGTTTCGACATCTGCCTGCAGTGAATAGTCGAGTGTCTCGATCGCTCCGCCCTTGAAGCGGAGACCGTAGACCTTCATATTTTCCTTGCCCGTTGCGCCGGACGTCGTGCCCTTGACCGCAACGCTCGGCTGCACACGCCACAGCACGAAGGGCTCCAGCCGGGAATTGCGGATGAGATTATCGATGCCGCCATACAGCCCGTAGATGTTGTTTCCTTCTTCATGAGGGCTCACGCCCGAGGCTTGTGGGATGACTACGGAAGCCGCAAAAATGCCGAGGCGATACGCATCGCGATGCAGATTCAGCACCGCCGCATCGTACGAGCGGCCTTGATTGCGCCACTCGGAGTTGGCGATGAGCGTGTTGTTGTAGTTGATCAATTGGCGGCCCACGCGCAAGCTCGCCCATTGCTTTTCCGGGTCGCCCAGTTGCACATATGCTTCCTTCAGGTCCCAGCGGTTCTCGTTCGGCGGCCCGATCGGCGGTTTTTGGAGGAAGGGCCGTGCGTCCTGCACCTGCGACGACACCCTGAGCCACCGATTCAGATAGAGATCGATCTGAAAGCGGAAACGATTCAGCCAATACGAATCGTCGTTGCCCGGTTTGAAGCTGCCGTTGGTGTACCCCTCAAGGCGCAGCCGTTCTTCAGCTTCAAGATTGATCCAGCGCGGAAGCCGGGCATCCCATTGACCCAGGGGGTGAAAGTCCCGCACGTCATACGGCTTCTTCGAACTAAAGGTCCGGTAGGCAGGACCGTTGAGAAAGCTCAAAGGGTTTGATGCGGGACCGGTGATCCATGCGCCGTGCAGAGCGTTCGGTCCGTTTTGCGTCGTGATGTCATCTTGCGCAAGCAATACGCCGGGAACTGCGAGCAGTAGGAGCATGAATGCGGCGATCAGATTGCGGCGAATGATCATGGGTCGATTCTATGAGTCTATCTTGCAGCGTCCTGCTCGATCGCGAGCGGTTGAGTAACCTCAGCCACGGCGCC
>Ga0224555_1002108_pt1 | contig 24444 bp, 18 predicted proteins | sample 714S23034metaG_FD_180687 | JGI IMG/M metagenome (GOLD analysis project Ga0224555, IMG submission 180687) | Peat soil microbial communities from Stordalen Mire, Sweden - 717 S2 30-34 | ecosystem: Environmental > Terrestrial > Soil > Wetlands > Peat | place: Sweden: Norrbotten County, Stordalen...
AAGGTTCGGGATTTCCTGATCAAGTATCAGGACCGCATTCTTTACGCCACCGACTTGGTTGTCATGCCGCAAGACAACACGGAGAAAGCTTTGCAGGAATGGACGAGTACCTACGAGCGAGATTGGAAGTTCTTTGCCACAGACCAGACCGTAGAGTACAAAGGACACCAGGCCCAGGGGCTCCGGCTGCCGGAGCCGGTCCTGCGCAAGCTCTATCGCGACAACGCCATTCGTTGGTTTCCAGGTATTACGGGTTCCGTTCGGACATCGCGCTAATTGGGAGCAAGCTTACAAACTCCTCGAGGCGATGGGGAAACCGGGCGGAGACCATAAATGATGAGCGCCAGGGATGCTGTTCCAATTGCTTGATGATTAGGGTAGCATGATTAGGACAGCAGCACGATATTCGAGGCGGGTTTGGCGGAGGTTTCGGGACCAAGCTGAGCCCGAATCAGGTCAAGGAAGGCGCGGCCCTTGGGTCGGCCGTTCTCGCGCGTGGCGCCGAGTTGGGTGAGGAAGGTCAGCGCATCCCGAATTTCGCCGTCCCGTGTGGTGGCCAAGCCAAGCCTTTGAGTTTCCATTTGCTTGTATTTTTCCAGGGCTTCCTTGAGCGCGCTATAGAGTTCCCGCCGGTAGAGATAATCAGGAGGCTTTTCGTAGTAAAGGCCACTCGAAAGCGTTCGGTAAGTCTCAGTCAGCGCCTGGAGCGCCGCAATCGCGTCCGTGTCCACCACTTGGCGATGGTCCCGAACATATTCCCCGATGGAAGAGATCAATGCCATCAGGAGCGGCGTGTGGCTTTGGGCAAACTCGAATGGAATCCGGACATCCGCAAAGGGGACCTTCGACCAGTCGACCTGGCGGCGTCCCTCATCGTACTTGCGGCTGGCCACGAGGTGGGGACAGTCAGCGGGGCAGTCGATAGTCACTTCGCGTTCGGTTCCACAACAAACCGAGCAGATGTTTTCTCCCCTTGCCGGGCAAAACCTTTTCACCTTGCGATGTTTGCAAATAGGACAGGACAACTGTTGCTCCTCGCACTAGACTGCGCACAATCGACGTGCGCCCAAGCCTGAATTATGCCACAATTCCCCCGCCTCCCGAGTCTATACGTTTACAATCCGCCCAACCCCAGCAACAAATCTCGTGCTAGACTGTGATTTATGGCTCTTTCAGCAGGTTCCTCACACACGGCCGACGTGCTCGTTATCGGTGGCGGCTTGATCGGCTCTTCAATCGCACTGCGCCTGGCGCAAGCCAAGCTCCGGGTGTTGGTTTTCGATCGCGGCGAGCCTGGGGCTGAAGCCAGCCGCGCGGCAGCAGGAATGATCGCTCCCCAGGGCGAAACCGTTGAACCCGACGCGTTCTTCGCCTTGTGCGCCCGAAGCCATGCTCTGTTTCCCGACTTCGTTTCGGAGATTGAAGAGTTGAGCGGGCAGGAGGTGGACTTTCGTCGTGAAGGCAGCCTGCTGGTTGCGGTTGAGGAAAAGCAAGTCGCGGAACTCGAGAAGCTCTTCTGGACTCAGACGCGTGCGGGCCTGCCACTGGAAAGACTCACTCCCGCCGCCCTTCAGCACAGGATGCCTGGGCTTTCGAGTCAGGTTCGGCTGGCCCTTGGCGTTTCTGAGGACCACTGGGTGGACAATGAGAAGTTGACGCTGGCCGTGATCGAAGCCGCCCGGCGCCTGGGGGTGAGATTCCACGCCCATTGCGCGGTGGAGAAGCTGAGCGTGCGGGAGAACCGCGTGGAAGCAATTCACGCAAGCTGCGGCCCTGCCGGGGGCGAGACCACACTCTTTTCCGCAGCGTGTTACGTGCTGGCGGCCGGCTGCTGGTCGAGTGGACTTGCCGCCCAGATCGGGCTTCCGCTCTCCATGCAACCCTGTCGCGGCCAAATGATGGAATTTGAATCGCCCCGTGAGATCCCCTATGTAGTTCGTGCCGGAATCCATTACCTGGTGCCCCGCTCTGCCCGCCGGGTCGTGGTCGGCACAACGGCCGAATACGCCGGGTTTGAGAAGACTGTCACGGCCGAGGGACTACAATCCATCCTCAATGGGGCAATGAGGTTCGCGCCTTTCCTAAAGGACTGTGCTTTCCGTCGCGCCTGGGCGGGGCTGCGCCCCGACACGGCCGATCATCTGCCGGTTCTGGGCTACGGCAAGCAGGACAATCTCATCCTGGCCACTGGTCACTTTCGCCACGGCATCCTTTTGGCTCCTATCACAGCTCAGCAAATCTCCGAACTGGTTCTCTCCCGCTCCACCTCTCTCTCTTTGGAAGCTTATCGGCCCACCCGCTTTGCGTGACGGCATGGAGATCCAGAGCCCCGGATGAGGCCGCAAAAAGGCGAATCCACCACAACACTTGTCCACGCCGGATTGGAACTCCCCGGGGGGCAAGAACTTTGTGTAGTGGCGCAAAGCCCTTGGAGAGTCTCCCGCGGGCGCCGAAGGCCGGGGATTTCTTTTGCCGTCGCGGGTCCGTTGACTTACCCTTGTCAATCCACTAAGATTCTCCCACACGGACATGCAACCGAGTCCTGACGGGTCCTATACACCCGTTGTAGTTGGCCGTCGCAGTGCTCGCCTTTCGATCATAGTTCCCGTGACCATGCGCGGCACAGACGCGGCCGGGCAGACCTTCAAAGAGAACACCTGGACGATAAGCGCCAACAAGCACGGCGGCAGGATCGCCACTTTCCGCCAACTAGCCGTTGACGACGAGATCGTGATCGAGAATCCACTGCTGGGCCGGAGCGCCAAGGCCCGCGTCAACAGGGTTTGTGAGAAGCACTTTGCTGAGGACCCTTACGAAGTCTGCGTTGAACTCCTGGAAGCGCAGAATGTTTGGGGAGTCAAGCTCCCACCCGAGGATTTGCAGAAGGAAGAGGAGATCGTCGCGGAGGACCAGAAAAGCTCGACCCCCCAGGCCGCGCCGCAGGCTCAGACGACCTCCGCTGCAACTGCTGAAAAAGATGGGAAGGTGGAAACGGCGCAATCCACCCCACAAGGTTCGCCGGCAGAGGTGGGAGAGAACAATGGAGGACTCAGTCTATACAACATGGCTGTAAAGGCCTTGTCTCGTTTCGCCGGGGAAGCCAACGCCCCGCCGGCTCAACCAGCATCTCTTAGACAGGACGCTCTGGGAGTCCCTAATTCGCCCGCTGAGCATTTGCAAGCCCCGGCCCTGCTGGAATTCAAGTTCCTGCAAGAAAAGATAGGCGAGGCACAGTCGCTCCGGCAGGAATTGAGCATCCTTGCGGATCGCGTGCACTCCGCGCGGGCGGAGGTGGAGAATCTCCTCTTAAAAGCCAGCGAGAGGCGGCGCGATTGGACCTTGGAAGCTGTGCAAGTTTTGCCGCTGGCACAGGAGAACCTCTCCAAGGTCACGCTCGAGTTTCAAGCTCAGTGCAAAGGCGCGACAGAACAGGCCAGAGCTAGACTCGATGAATTCCTGAATGACGCCGCAAGCGTCGTGGACGTGCGCATTCGGGAAATCATGGAGGCGGTTTTGCCGTCACTGAGCGCTCAAATCGAACGATCGGCAGAGCAGGCTGCGCGTGAACAGCTCGAGGAATTCAAGGCGCAAATCGAGCGCGCCCGCAGTAGCAGCGAGGATTCCATCCAACACAACCTTGAAAGAGTACGACAGGAAATTTCGGAGAAAGCCAACAGGGAGGTATCGGAAAAGCTCGAAGGCGCCGTGGAAAGGGCGCTGGATGCAGTAGCCAGAGACTCCAACAAACAAGCCGAAGATGCTCTGGAGCTGCTGAAAGAGAGACTCCTCTCCGCTCAAGTGCAGTGCGTTGAGGAGACACGTCGGCAGTTGGCGGCAGCCCGCGAATCGACTTTGACTTCGCTGCAAAGTGAAGCCGGGGAGAACCTGGCGTCCTTCCGTGAGCGACTGCACACCACGCTAAGGGAAATACTGGCTCAGCAAACGAAGGAGATGGAGACGGAAATCCAAACCAGTTTGCAGGGTCCCCTGGAATCCCTGCGACCATCCAGAGACCCTCTCCCACCTGTCCCTGCATCCCTGGTGGAGAAACAGCAACAGATTATCAAGGAAGCCCTCGGCGCCATTCGCTCCAGACTAAACCAGATTTTTGTGAATCAGACCCCCAAGGAATAGCCAGGACCAGCACGTCTAACTCGTGCTTCCCTTCGTGGCTCGAAGACCCAAGTGGCGCTCTATCCATGCCCGAGGTTTTCAGCAGGGTGGCCCCTGCGGGGCAGGGCCATTTCCAGGCCGCGAGCGCGCCGCGCCTCAAATCACCAAGCTCTCGACGGAACCGGGCCTTTGCCGCCCGCCAAGGGACTGGATTGACCGGAGGAAAGCATCCACCACCAAGGGATCGAACTGCCTGCCTCGGCAGCGGCACAATTCCGCCAGGGCCTCTTCTTCGGTGCGGGCCTTCCTATATGGACGGATGGAAACCATGGCGTGGAAGGCATCGGCTACTGTGATAATGCGGGCACCGAGAGGAATTTGTTCGCCTCTTAAGCTGTCCGGATAACCCTGCCCGTCGAAGGCCTCATGGTGGTGGCGCACAATGCGCTCGATGGGTGTGACTTTCAAGGGTTCCAATATCTTGGCGCCCCAGGCCGCATGGCTCCTCATCTTCTCGAACTCTTCCGCCGTCAGACACGTGGGCTTGTGGAGCACGGACTCAGGCACATGGAACTTGCCGATATCGTGGAGGATGCCCGCCAAGCGGATTTGTTCGATTTCAGCTTGTGATAATCCCATCTGCATGCCAATCTGGGTTGCCAGCTTGGAAACTCTCTGAGAATGGCCCTGCGTATAAGGGTCTCTCGCTTCAATGGCGTAAGCGAGAGCAGCTATCGTGTCCAAAAGCGGCTTCATCTGCTCGAACTTTTGCCGGTACTGGCTGAAGGCGTCGGTGCCCGTGGGAAACATCCGTTTCAGAGCCACACCCAGATACGCTTCCAGCAGTCGGTCATCACGTTCCCCCTCGCCTGCCCCGAGGCTCTGCGAAACCACCTTCACGCCGTTCCCGTCATAGTGCTTGGCAAGATACATTCCGGCATCCGCAACCCTGAGAATCTCCTCGGGGGTGGAGCCGTGGTCCGGAAAGGTCGCGATCCCAATGCTTGCCGTGACTCCGTGGGCGTGTAGGAAGTAGTCCGCTTCCAGGGCGGTACGCAGCCTCTCGGCCAGAGCCTCGGCTTGCTCCGTGGTTGTGTCGGGCATCAGTAGGGCGAACTCATCCCCCCCATACCTTGCCACTACATTCGACTGCCTTGATCGGGCATCGAGCAGGGTGGCCACAGCCGCCAGCACTCGATCACCTTCCAAGTGGCCTCCTTGGTCATTGACCCGCTTAAAGCCGTCGAGGTCCATCATGATCACGGAGAACGGGCAACCGGTGCGGGCTGAGCGGCGGCATTCCCCGTCCAGCGCTTCCCTGAAGTAGCGGTGGGTCTTGAGACCTGTCAGACCGTCGGTGATGGCTTGGTCCAGCGCTAACTGGTAGGCGCGAGCATTGTGTAGGGCAATGGCAAGCTGGTCCGCCAGTGACTGCAAGGTCAGCACGTCCTGTTGAGAAAAGCTATGCTCGCGCAAGCTTTCCAAACTCAAGACGCCCAGCAGATCATTGCGATACCTTAACGGAAGACTCAGGGCGGACCGAACGCCCGGGCGTAGCGCAACGTATCGAAGGTCACGCAGCACTGAATTTGCCAGCACAGGCGCACGGCTCAGGGCGGCCGCGCCGGAAAGCCCTTCGGCGTAATGGACCCGACGGCCCAGAAGTTCCGCTCCGTAACCCGCCTCCGCTTCCACGATGAGCTCGTTCTGTTGAGGGTCCGCCACTTCAATTCGCGCATAGTCGCGTTCGAAAGCGCTCCGGACCTCGCCACAAATGCAGCTAAGAAGCTCCTGCGGATTGAGGACCGAGGCTGCTTTCTGCGCCAATTCATTCAGGAGCGCCAGATGGCTGGAGCGTCGTCGCTCCTTTTGGAAGAGCCGGGCGTTCTCGATCGCACTCGCGGCCTCGTCCGCAAGGACCTGTAACAGCTCAAACTGTTCCTGGTTGATGGTGTTTTCGCGCTCGAGGTCGCCGGCTGCCAGCACTCCCATCGCGCCGTCCGAGAAATGAATGGGCACTCCGCACCAGGTACGCAGCCCCCCCTGCATGGATTTAATCCCCAAACGACGAGCCGCATCCGGAAGTTCCTGGTTCAGTAGCAGCGGGCGGCGACTCTGGCAGACGAACTCTGCCAGTCCGTCAACCTCTGCTGCTCCAGGAGTGTCCTCAGCAGTGCCGGTTTCGAAGGGCACGACGGTCTTCAGAGGGCCTTCCGGCGAGTCCTGCAAAGCCAGGGAAAAGTTGGTCGTACCGAGCACCCCTTTCAGCTCCTGGCGGAGGATCTGCACCTGTGATTCCAGATCAAAGGTCGCGCGCAACGATTCACTTACACGGTGCAGCATCCTTAGTTCCTGGTTGTGCCGTCCCGCGGCCCGGTGCAAGGACCAATTCTCCATTGCCACGCTGAGTTGGTCGCCAATAGCCAGCAGCAAGCGCAGTTCGTTGGGGCGGAAGATCCTCGGTTTGCGGCTTCCCACCAGCAGCACGCCATACGAGTTTTCGCGGACTCGCAATCCGACCACCAGCAATGTCCTCAGCCCCTCCCGTACGCAAAGCGCACGAAGTTCTTGGAAAAGCGCATCGCGTTGCCAGGCAACTCCCAGAGAAGGGCGAGACAGGTCGGGGAAAACCACTAAATTCCCCCACCTTTCTCCGCACGAGGCCAGGTAAGAACGGAGGGGCTCGTCTGACAACCGTTCAAGCGTTGGCGCGCTGAGTCCTTGGGCGCGCACATGGCTAATCGCGTCCGACCCGCTGGTTTGAACTAAAATGTAGGAGTCCGTGCTCCCGAACATTTCAATGCTTCGCTGCACGGTCAGGTCGGCCATCTGTTTCGGATCAGGGCTTTCGGCAAGAGTTTTGCCGAATAGATGAAGCTCCGAAAACCAGCGCAATTCAGCGTTCCTCTTCCCTCGGTCCATACGCTGTCGACGAAAGTGCAGCAGGAGCAATACGGGCAAAAGAATAATTGCCAGATATGAGAACACCGGGCTTTGGAAGAGGTGAAAAGAAAAGAAACCCATCACAGCCATTCCCCAGCGGAGAGCGAATGACAACTCTCCCTGCCAGTCCCTCTGCGAGTTCGTCAGGACAAACCCACGACTGGCGCCGACTCGATGGGCGCAGAGGTATCCCTGACCCGTGCGACCGGTCCCCCCTACCTGCCGACCAGCTACACCTCTCAGGGCTTAGCGTAATATATGAGAGTTCTTACCGCATGTCAATGCAATAATTGCGGCAATAATTACGGCATACGATAACCTATGCTCGTGGTCGCGCCCGCTTGGCGCCACTCGATCATCCACAGCACAGTAACAAGTCAGGAAGGTAAAATGCAAGCGCGAAACCTCAATCGCTGTCGGAAGTCTGAGTTATGATACTTGCCGTTATCGGCCACCATCTTTCGATGGGCCGAGAGGAGGAAGAATGGTTCGTCGAGATTTATTCACCCGTATTGCCGGAGGCGTCGGTGCATTGGCTCTGGGGAGCGAGCTCTGGGGAAAGACAAAACGCCACCCGGCCAGCGCCGTCAGATCAGACAAGCGGAATCGCATTTCCATTTCCACCTGGAGCCTTCATAACTATTTTCAAGCTACGCGCGCGAAGGATTTCGCCCTGCCCGGAAATGTCCTCGCCTTGCTCGACTTCCCGGAGATGATTGCCGACCGGTACAAGGTTCACAATCTGGAGTTTTGCGCCCCCCACTTCGCTTCCACCGAAAAGGCTTACCTCCAGGAACTCAAGATCCGCTTGCTGCGAGCCCACTCGCACGTCGTGAACATGCCGGTCGACATTAAAGAGCTGTGGACGGGCGGCGGGCTTTCCGATCCGGACGAGGAAGTGCGCGATGCCGCGGTGAACGGCGCAAAAACATGGATCGATGTCGCAGTCGCAGTCGGCTCGAAGTCCGTCCGGTGCGATCCCGGCAAAATGAATCCGGAAGACCTGTCGCCGACCGCTGAGTCCTACAAGCGCTTGGCCGCTTATGGCCGACCCAAAGGTGTGCATGTGATCATTGAAAACCACGGCGGCGTGGGCTCGGAACACCCGGAAGAGTTGGTGAAACTTTTCAAACAGGCAGGCGCTGAAGTGGTCGGGGCGCTCCCCGATTTCGGCAACTTTCCGGACGAGGCCACTCGCGCGAGAGGGCTGGCACTCCTATTTCCTTACGCGCACGTGGTCTGTCACGCCAAGGGGTTGGATTTTGACTCTGCCGGGAACGAGACCAAGTTCAACTTCCCCAAGTGCATCGAGATCTCCAAGAAGGCCGGGTTCCAGGGCATTTATTCGATTGAATATGAAGGCCCCGGCGACCCCTACGAAGGTGTGCAGAAGACGCTGGATGAGTTGTTGAAGTACCTGTAGGTATTAGACGTAGAGCCTCACGACCGCAGTGGTGAGCGCCGAAGCGGATCTGTATGTGATTGACCTGAAGACGGCCGAGTTTCGGCGACTGGCCCGCCCCGCTGCGGACGCCGAATTCAAAACATTCGTGCCGCAAACAGGCGTCGCAGTGTTCTCCACCGTGACGCGCGGAGGCACGCACCTATGGATCTCGGGGCGCAAGCTTGCATCTGCCAACGAATTCCTCGCGCAGATCGCGGAAGGCAGCTTAAGGAAGGTCGAGTATCACGGACTCGATGGCCAATCGCTACATACGGAACAGCCCGATCACCTACGCTGACCGCGTAACAACGCCGCTCCTCATCGTGCAAGGGGACATGGATTATGTCCCCCTCCAGCAAGGCGAAGAGTTTTTCACGGCTCTGTATCGCCAGAATAAGCCCGCATCGTTCGTGCGTTATTGGGGTGAAGGACACATCATCGAATCGCCCGCCAACGTGGCGGACATGTGGGCAAAGATCTGCGCGTGGCTCGCGCGGTATCTGACATAGCTGGGCCGCGCCCGCACGGTGCAAATCCCGAGTTGGCCGCTCACGGACCCCTGTCGCTTTAAAAGGAACGAATGGCAGGAGGGTTCCTGCTGCGTGTGCCCCGCAGCATTATTCTTAGCAGGCGCGAAAACTGAATAGGCGCCACTACGCCTTGGCGGCTTGAATTCTGGGGAAATACAGCCACAGGTGCCCGCCGTCGTCATCTTCACCGAAGACGATTTCGCCATCGCGACCCGTGACCGCATCGCCAAAAACGTAACCGTAACGCCGGCGTTGGAAAAGAGAAACCGCCACGCCGATATCGGTAATCTTCCGACTCCCAGGATCGAAGCAGAACATCTTGGCTATTCCGTCGCCGCAGGATCCGAAGACTCGGCCGTCAAAAGTGGCCGCCATGCAAGTAACGGGGGCAAACATGGTCTTGCCGAGGGAAGCGCTGAAGCCGCGCTCCTCGTCAAATGAAAATAGTTGGCCGTCATCGTCTGCCGTGTAGAGCAAGCCGGTATGCGGCACCCTTGCCCAAACCCCAGGCGTCTTGTTCCACTGGCCGGCAGGCAGCTTGAAGGCTTCACGCTGGAGCTTCCGTGATTGCGGATCAAAGCGCCAGAGGTGGCCGGCGCCATCGGCGCCGAAAATGCTGCCTTTTGAACCTACCGCGAGGCGCCCCGAGCCGGAAACCTCCTCCTCCACTTGAACCTTCGGGGCCGCAAAGTCCACGGCAAAAAGGTGATGCGTGGTCACGCCCACCACGTGGTCCCTCGAAGTATCGGCCACAGCATGGACGATGGGCTCGCCGGCCGCAACCTCTCCCAGGTCGTCGAACGGATGGCGGTCGAAGCCCCATTCCTGGATCAGGTCGTAAGGCCAGGGTTCCAGGTTGCTGGTGAGGATTCGGCCTCCGCCACTCGGCCCGTTCACACACGCCAGGAACTTGGTTCTTCCGCAGCAGACCGCGGTGCAAGTGGTGGCGCCTTCCGCGGTGTGCATATCGAAGATCATGCCGGTGACGCCGTGAAACATGCCGACGAAAATATGGGCCCGCTTGCCGCTGGTGCCGCCATAGATAAATCCTTGACGGCTCGTGTCGAGAGCGGTGATGTGGCTTTCGTCAGCAAGGATGGGAATCGTCGCGCCTGGGAAGCCGGTGGGAAAGGCGAGCATAGTTCCCTGCTTCACAAACGTGCCGTGGGTGATATTGTTCACCTCATCCTGAACGGCCGGCGAATCGTAGTCGATCTTCTTCTTTTTCTTTGTCTGTGTCTCACTCATCATGGAACCTCATCCCCACATCCGAATTGGCAGGTGAGCATTTTCTTTCTTGCGGCTCGCCGGCATCTCGACTTTGAAAATGCCCGAAGGCCGTGAACCTACGTGGCCGAAAAAGAGATCGCCGTTGTGGTCCACTGCGCCGCGCGAAACATACTGAGCAAGCTCACGCGGGTGTACCAGGCAGGTCACTTCCTCTTTCTCGAGTGTGGCCGGATTCAACCGCCACACCACCCCTTCCCGTTCCTTATGTTCGGGGCCCATCGGGTTATAAACCGGATCGCGCCAGCGGGACGCCACGAAGTACAACTGGCCGTCGCCGGCGAAGGTCAGACCGCCGCAATGGTCATAGAACGTGTTTATCGAGACGGTTGGGTCGCGCTTTTGGGTGACCGGACCCAGATCTTCGATCCGCGGCCACTCTCCTTCGTTCGGCCAAATGCGCATCATGTATGAGTTGGCAATCCAGGTGGCCGCGTAAACGCATTCGCGGTCGGGCGAGGGAGCGACGTCGTAAAAGACGCTGTGCCACCCAGTTTGAAATTCCGGATTGTGCGGCAAGACAAAGGGTGACATCTCCAGGCGATCCTTCTCCGGATCGTATCGCACCAGATGACCATAGTCGTTCGTGGTCCACACGCGGTGCTTCTTATCGAGGAAAAGCGTCTGCGCGTTTATGGAACCGAGACGGCCCACGTCCCTCCGCTGGTGCGTTTTCAAGTCAAAGATGATGAAGTGATCTCGAGGATAGCTGATGGCATAAAGCAGGCTTCGCTCTTCGTCGTGAAGCAGGCAGCGGCAACCTTCTTTGGGAATCAGGGTTTCCCACCATTTCACTTGGTCTGTCTTGGTGTCGAAAGCCAGCAGCGCACTGCCGCGGAAGCAACGTTTCTCGTCGTGCCAGGAAAGCCAGGGGGAATATGCCGGCAGGTCAATGGGAGGCCCGGAGAGGTGGGTCGCCATGTAGAGAATGCCGTCGTGCATGGAGGGCGCGAAGCTGTAGTGAATCTTGCACTGCGTGGCCCGGCCGGAATTACCCGGGTCATCCACCATTTTATCGAGATCGAAAAGATAGTCAAGGGCATCCTTCGCCTCGTTGTAGCGAGTCAGCTTCACGATGCCGCCCGGCACTCCCTCGGCGCACGCAGCCGCATAAATACGGCCGTCCGGCCCGACCGAAAGAGACCAGCAGGTATCGGACACCTTGTGCTCGGTGAACTCATACCATTTCACCTTATAGTCGGCGGACGTCTCGGGGCTCGCGGGGCCTCCCGCAGCCGTAGCCGATACGCCGTCTCGCGGGTAAAGCGCCGCCCCGACGGTCAGCAAGCCTGCACCGCTGCTCCGAAAGAATTCGCGTCGGCCAATTCCTCTCGACATGGGTATTCTCCCAACAATGTTTGAGACTTAAGCCGGCCTGCTCGATTCCTGACTGCAAGCTGTCCACACGTATATGCGCATTTTCTTGCCATGTCAACACCTTTTTTGGTCCATTTCTTGGTCCCCTTTTTGAGTCTCCCTTCCCAAACATCTCGGCCTCCTTACCAAGCAGCCCCCAGCGCTTCTCAACACCTCTGAGCAAAGGTGAAATGGGAATAGCCCGCAGGGCGGGCGACATGCGTTAGCCCATAGCACTTGAAGCTGTGAGATAATTTCGCGAGGGCCGCAGTGTTGACCGCCCGGCAGCGGTCAATCCGTATGTGCCCCTCACTTTAATCAAACGCATTTTGTGCCCTCGCCGGTGCGGCGACGGTAAAGCCCCCATATCTAGCCTTAAATTGATCGTCAGCATCACCTCGAAGGTGGCCATTTTCGCCATTCTGCTCTTCTTACCAGCAGCTACGTTGGATTGGTGGCGTGCTTGGTTGTTCATCGGGGTGGTCTTCGCTGGCGGCGTGGCGTCGCTGGTTAGTCTTTTCCCCGGCCACAAGGAGTTACTCGGTGAGCGCCTCAAGCCACCCATACAGAAGGGACAGCCACTCGCCGACAAGATCGTCCTGGTTCTCTATCTCGCCACGTTTTTCGGTATGATTGCCTTCATTCCCCTGGATGTGTTCCGCTATCACTTGATGGGCAAACCCGGAACGTTCGTTTCGTCTTTGGGGCTTGCACTCCTGATCGCAGGTTGGTGGATCGCCTACCTCGCCCTGAGGGAGAACGCCTTTGCGGCGCCTGTGGTGAGGCATCAGGAAGAGCGACAACAGACAGTAATCGATACCGGATTCTACAGCATCGTGCGACATCCTTTGTATGCGGGCGCCGCCCTCTTGATGGCCGGCGCGCCCCCGTGGCTGGAATCGTATCCCGCTGCATTGCTGGCGAGCGTTCCGATCGCGGCAATCGCTCTGCGGATCATTTTCGAAGAACGGTTCCTGCGGCGAGAACTGAAAGGCTACGACGCCTATACGCAGAGGGTGCGGTACAGGCTGATCCCGCTTCTCTGGTGAGCCAGGAATTTCCACCCCTATCTTCGCCTGGAGTCTTTGTGTCTTGGTGGTGAGAAGATCGGGACGCAATGAACCACCAAAACACCAAGTGGACGCCTACTCGATGACGATTACCTCGTACTCGGCGATATGGGGAACGACGAACTGCTGTCGGCCCCGGCTGTCTTTTTGCAGTGCCAGGCCTTGAGGCCGCATCAGGGTGTAAACTCTCCTCGCTTGTATGTCCGGCGGGAGCGTGATGCGCGCGTCGCGCAGGGGCGTGATTTGGCGAATGGGGCGCGTCATCTCGCCGTTGAAATTGATGAGGTGGAGCAGGTGGCGCCTGCCGGCGTTCTGCGAGCGGTGGACCAGTTCGACGACCGACGGCACGTTCTCCAATCCGATACCTGGCGGGGCCAGCAAGCGGATGGCGTTTTCGATGAGGATGAGCGGCTCGAGCATGTGGAAGGCATGAATCATGTTGCCCAGATCACCGGAACAATAGACCACGGTTCCCTTGCCGGTGTTGTGGACCGTCAGCGCCGGATCATCCGAAAGCTGAGGCGGGAATTCGTAGGAGCCGACCAGCGGCTTGGTGAAGCGGAGCGCGACTTGGGCGTCACCGGCTTTCACCTGGAGATAGTAAGTGGGAGAAGGAATCCACTCTCGCGGGATGCGGTCGAGCAGTGGGCTGGCGGCCTGCTTCGCCATGTAATCCCAGGGTCGGGGGCCGGCGAGCTTCCCCGTGGCGCTAACCCCGAATAGCTTGGCCAAGGCCAAGTCCTTGCGGCGCGCACCCACACCATCGTAAAGCGAGGTTTCGAAGGTGGCCAACAAGTTTCCGCCTCGCCGCACATAATCCTCGAGGCGCGCCGCGCTCGCCTCACTCATGCAGGCAACGTTCGGCAGGAAGATGGCTTGGTAGCGGTCGAGCGCTTCGTGCTCGAGCGAGTAGTCGTCGATGACGTCGAAGGGGGCATGAGCGCGTATGACGGCTTCCGTCAATCCCCAGAACTCCTGCTCCAGGTTGCCGATGTTGCTGCGTGCCGGAACGCGGGCCACATCGATTAACTGGGCCCCGGAGCCCGCGTAGAAGTTCGCCGTCGTGTCAGACCAGACCACGGCAATCCGGGCCTCGGACCGCGTGCCTTTGTAGTAAGCAGAGTGTTTAGCGAAGAAACGGTTCATGGTGGCGAGCGCGTTCATTTCGGGCTGGTCCCATTCCGAGGGGAACAAACCGAAATAGACGCTGGCGCCGTTGGCGATCGAGTCGGCGTAGAGCAGGCACAGTTCAGGATCGGGGAGCAGGGACATATTCCAGCTTTTCAACGCGGCCGCACAAGCAACCACGTAGGGCTTGCCGCCCGCTTGCGCTTCCTGGAGGCGGGCCATCACGCCCGGCCGCCAGAGGGGCATGCGGGTGAGGTCGTTGTAAAGGAAGCCGCCTTCGTTGAGGATCAGGTCTTCTTCCGGATTAATGACCCGGGCCAGGCGCCCCGTGGCGTAGTTTCCTCCCAGCACGCTGCCGTTCATGTAGAGGGCGACGCTTGGATTGATGCCTTTGATTGCCTTTTGGCTGTCGTGGAGGAAATCGGCGAGGCTGGCGGCCTGGAATTCCAGGAGTTGCTCGAAGCCCTTTCCGTTGCGCTCTCTTTTCGAGGGCAATCCGGCGCCATAGCGGTTGCGGAACTTCTCCTGACAGTGACGGCAGTAACATGTCTCGGGGAAGAAAATAGGCCCGTCGTAGAAGATTCCGTCGATGGGATAGGCGCACAAGTCACGGTCGATCTGGAAGGCCCACTCCCGGTAGGGGCTGTTGACGCACAAGCTGGTGGCAGTCTCGTACACGCCCGTCAGCGGGCTGCCGTCTTCGCGGATCTGGCGCCAGTCGGGATGTTTTTCGCCGAAGGCAATTGAGTAGGCATGCACGTTGAAGTAGATGAAGACGCGAAGGCCGTTTTTGCGGGCTTCGGGAAGGTATTGGCCGAGGAAGTCCGGGTTCTGCTTGGCGGTTAGTTTGGTCCGGAAAAAGAAGCCCTGGTCGTCGAGACCGACGGTGGTGAAGTTCATCACATGCAAGTGCTCGGTATTGTAGCCGAAGGCGGCCTTTTCACGGGCAAGTTGGGCGGCGGGGCGCCTATCGATCTGGCCGTAAGCGGTCACGAGATCAATAATGCGCAGAGGCTCTTCCTCCCACCATCTTCCGCTATGAGTGGGCACAGAGGCGGGAACGCGGGTCTGCGCGGGCGTGGGAATCAGCAAAGCTGCGGAGGCTAAGAAGGTGCGGCGAGTCAGCTTATCGTCCATGAAATGCTCCTCCCTTTCTGGAGCGGTTTGGTTTTTCTCCGGTCGGTAATATACACCTAAATATGCTGGTGGGCGATGAAGAAGCGGGTCTCGTATCATCTGGAGTATGTATAGCCGAAGACCGCCATCCGTGATGTCAAAAACGAGTGGCCGCGGCAACTTTTTCGTGCCCTGCAAGGGCACAAGAAAGTAGCCGGGGGCAACGCCCCCGGAAAGCGCGAGGCTCGTTCCGCGACCCTGAAAGGGGCGCATTACCTTGGACCGTAGGATGCGGGGCCGGTGTGACGGCACGCGGATTCGACCCTTTCAGGGTCGGTCCCTTGTGGGGGCGTGTTTACCGGGGGCGTTGCCCCCGGCTACTTTCTTTAATCCCCTGCGGGGATCAAAAACGGATAGTGCCGAGGACGCTCTGGAGGCGCGAGGATTAGGTAAAACGCTTTACGGCCCGCTCGGCCTAAATTGCTCAGATGAAAAGAATAATTCATCGAGTTTCTGGAGAGACTCCGGTTCTTTGGGGGATGACGAATCCCTGTGGTTTCTTTGAATGGCCAGTTGGTGAACGTTCCCTGCGAACTGCGGCGATCCTTCGTCGTCCCGCGCGCGCGGGACGGTGGGGAGATCTGGGGCAGGACTCTCAGGGTCGTCCGACATGAAGAGCCATGTCGGCCACCCCGCCGAAGGCGGCTCTGCGCCGCCAGCTTTTCGTGAGGACTTCTGGCTCCGCTCATCGTGCTTCAGGCTTCAGCGCGGCAGCTCGTCAGACGATTGTGATGTGCTGCACAAGCAATGGTGCTAAAATTCCAGTGATGTGCTAGATTTACCTAATTCAATTCCTAGGGATTGGCATGCACACATTGCCCTCGGTCAGCTCGCTCGATTTTGGCTCAGGGGCGGCTGACCACGAGCGGTCGCTGTCCAATTATTTCTACCGAGGCCGAGCCTTCGAGCGGGCGTGCGACCCTGAAATCTGCCTGGTAGTCGGCGAAAAGGGCGTGGGCAAGAGCGCCATCTTTCTGATGATGAAAGATAAAAGCCAGGAAATCTCGGAACTGCGGAACCCCAACTTCTTTGTCGCAACTACAGCCAATCTGCGCGAGCACTTCCACTTTATTACGTTCTAAACTTCCAGGGCCAATTAGTTACGTAACCCTTTGGAAGTTCTATTTTGCAAGCATCGCTGCGCTCACATTGTTGGATACATGCTCAGGTAAGGAGGCTGACTTTCTGCTCAAGTTCGTGGAAAAGTGGGAAATTAACCCCCAGAAGTTTCCCACGCTCATCGGCGCTACCGTAACAATCCCAGCGAAACTCCTCGAGATCAAGGTTGGAAGCTTCCAGCCCTCGCCCCCGAACCCATTGCAAATCCAAGAGGTTTTCGCCAACATCAACCGTGAGTTGTCGAAGGATTCAAGAACACTCTGGATTGCTCTCGATGAGCTGGATAAGGTGGCCGTCGACGGAGTGGACAGCAGAAACCACTCAAGCGAGTTGCTGAGCGCGTTAATGCAGACGCATTCCGAGCTATACCAACTCGGGCAAATTCGATTCAAGTTCTTTGTCAGGTCAGATGTCTATGAAGGGTTGACATACGTAGACAAGGACCATTTCTCGAACGCTATCCTCAGACTGAAGTGGGAAACCGAGGACTTGGTAATAATGCTCGCGTTGCGAATAGCCGCATCAACAGGAGGCGTAAGTATGGAACTGAAGCTCCATGAAGCAGAGGAACTTGTCGATCAGTTATTTGATTGGCCGCAGAGTATCGACGGGTTCCGCGGTCTCCTGGAGCAGCTCCGTGATGGCAGAGAGTCGGTAATCCCCAGGGATTTGTTGAACTTTGCGATAAGCGCTAAGAATAATCAGATCCAATTCAACCGATGGGGCACAAACGCGCCGAGAAAGGGCCCGAATTCTGCACAGGCTGTAGGGAACGGGTTGGACGAGGCAAGCGAAGCGAAGCTCCGCGATTTCCTGACCACGTTTCCAGAATTGTATCGAAAATATCTAAACCTTTAGGGCCATACTTCGTACAAAGTCTCCCAGAACGACCTACAGAGGCTGCTTGGCATCCCGGATAAACTCGATTTCGACTTAGCGGTGCAGGACTTCTGGAGGGTCGGAGCGATAGCCTAAGGAAGGGGACAGGCATCTCCACCTTACCGAGAATTTCATCATTCCGGCTATTTACCGACGAGCGCTCAGCCTTAAGGGGTAAGATATGGACGAAGAAATGAAGGAAGAATACACGCCGCTTGAGTCGGAGGAGGAAATAGCTCAGGAGGTACCGGAGAAGAAAACCTCGAGGGCGGAGAAACCTGTACCGAAGATGCAAAGTACACACGCGTTGCCTGCGTCCCGTCCGGAAATACTTTCCAAAATTTTGAAGTCCTATGTAATCGCCAGCAAACAGGGAGCCGAGGCAGTCAAATACACAGACGTGGGCGCTGTGGCTGCCCTTCACCCAACAGAGGTAAGCAAAAATAACACCTTTCTCTCTGAGGCGGGATTCATAATTGCGGAGCGCTATGGTTACTACAAGCCGAGTCCTGAAGTGACGAATTACGCTAAGCAGGCACCATGGGATGAGGAGAATGCGAAGGGGTACATCCGAGCTCTAATCGAGAGAACATGGTTTGGGCAAACCGTCCAGCAGCAGTTCCAACTGCAAAATACTTTGAACAGGTCGCAGTTGATCAAGGCGTTCGGCATCAAGGCAACGCCTGACGCCTCCGATGCGAACAGGCTTGGTTTACTCGTGGATTGCCTCCTATATTTCGGATACTTAGTAAATGATGAGGATGGCAATTTCATTGCTCGTCCCAAGGAAGATCAGACAATTGAGATCTCCCACGGGGCTGACGTGTATGTTGTCAATGGAAAACACCCAACAGAGGTTCAACCGCTGCTTCCGCAACTGGCTGAGGAAACAGCACCTAGCGGAATTGCCTGCCGTGTTAACATCAACTTGAACTTAACGCCTGGCACAACAGACGAGGAACTGGAGGCGCTTGTCCAGAAGGTGAAAACTGCCATCAGTTTGCTAATCAAGCGGGCCGACTAGAACCAGTGTATTTCCTCGACGAGCCGGGAACGCCCCTCCCTGATTTCAGAACTCCAATCGCAACTGAATTGCGGCCATGCGCGGCGAGTTATCGCCACCCAAACCCACGCCCAGCAAGCCTGTGGGTGGAGAGGTTGTGGCGGTGAGTGCGCCGAAGCCGGTTTGCGTGCCGGGCCGTCCGGGAATTCCGGCCACTGAAGTTGGCAAAGCGAAATTCGGATGATTGAGGAAATTGAAGAACTGACCTTCCACGCGGAGCGCCACGTGCTCGTGAATGGAAAACTTCTTGGTCAAATACAGATCGCTCCAGGCGAAGTCCGGTCCGCGCAGCGTGTTGCGTCCAAGATTCCCGAATTGGCAGTTCTCCGGCGTGTCTCCGCCATTGCAGGCGCCCGTGCTGGGATCGACAGCCGAGACAAAGGCATCGGGGTTCAGCCACTGGAGGGTTCCCGGTTGGGTGACGCCGGGAATCGGAGATTTGTGATATAGAGGCACGCCCGGCAGGACGCTCGCAAATTGCGGGCCGCCCGCCTGAATGATGCCCTCGCCGTTGGCTGAATAAGGGGCGCTCAGGACGCTGAACGGCACGCCGCTGTGCCAGAAAGCGGTGCCTGACACCTGCCAGCCGTTCACTAGTGCGCCGAGAAATTGGCTGCTCCGCACCCGCAGAGGAAGTGTGTAGACATAGGACGTGTTGAAGTTGTGCCGGATGTCGTAATCGCAATTTCCATATTGCCGCCGAAGTTCACCAGGCAACGGCGAGATCAGGGCGCCGGCAGAGAAGGGCAGGAAACCTCCGTTGGATACCGTGTCCAGGCAGTGGCTCCACGTGTAGTTGGTGCTAATCTGCAACCCGTGCCCCATGCGCTTCTGTGCCGTCAGTTGCAGCCCATTGTAGTGGCTGTTGGCGCCGGTTGTGAATTGCGTGACGCTGGCAAAGCGCGGGTCTTGGGGCTGGTTGTATGGAAATGGGGCAAAGCATCCCGGACATACGGTCTGGTAGCCGTTCGCCTGCACCTGGTAAGGCAACTGGACTCCTCGCGTGCCCACGTATTGCGCGCGCAAACTTCCTGTATTGCCCAACTGGCGCTCGATCCCCAAGCTCCACTGCATGGAATAGGGCATCCTCAGCGTTCCGTCCGGCACGGCCACCAGGGCGGCCGGAGGCAGGCATGTTTGGGGATTCGCCTTGGGAGAAGCGCACGAAAGTCGGCCCTGTGAAAAGCCGGCGAGAAATGCCTGGTTGGCAGCCGCGGTCGCATCAATGGCGCTGCCCGGCACTCCGGGAGCGAGCGCGAGTCCGCCTGCTTGCCCCAGCAGCCCACCCTGGAAGATGTTGACGTAGGGCGAATTCGAGCCAATCAGGTCCGCAATGCTTCCCGGTAGAATGTCCGTGAAGACACCGAAGCCGGTGCGAAGCACCATCTTGGGGGCGAATTGCCAAGCCACCGCCGTGCGGGGCTGCCATGCCACCAAGGGCGTTGAAGGAAAAAACATTTTGAGGCCCGTATTGAGGGCGGCGTTCAAAGGCTGATTGACGTCGTGGGAAGCAGCGTCAAACGAGGAGCCGAGACGCGCAATCATGGCGTGCGGATTGATGGGGTCGGAGTTCCACGCGGCGCGCAAACCGAACGTCCAGGTGAGGGTTTTCGTCACTCGGAAGTTATCCTGTGCGAACAGATCCAAGTTGCTCAGGTTGAACGGCTGCTCGCCTGAGACTGGGTAAGACTTGGTGGCGAGGGATGCGACCCCGTAGATGTATTGAGGCAGCGTGGTGTAGTTCACCAGCGGAGTAACGTAGTTGCTGAAGTCGAAATCGCTCGCCAGCATGCGGCGGGAGGCAAACCCGAACTCGATCTGGTGCGCGCCGTGCTGCCAGGTCAGCGTGTCATTGAACTGGTAGCGGGTGACGCGCCGTCCCTGAGGCCAGTTGTAGTCCAATCCTCCCATGGGCGTGAAAGGCGCGTTCGACCCCACGCCTTGCAGCACGATCGGGAAAGCCGCCAAGGTCTTGGCGAGGTCGCTGGGCTGGAAAATACTCGAGTACCAGGAGAAAGCCGGGTTGAAATAGTTCACCAGGTTCTGGCCGAAGATGTGCGTGTAACCGGAAGCAAAGGAGTACATCGGCTGGGGAGAGAGGGCATTGAACACCGGATTGATGGGGTCGGTGTAAGCCGCCTGAAGCCCCGTATCGGATTGAAACCGGTACCAGACCATGTTATGGGGGTCGAGATCGTGGTCCAGGCGCACGGTGATGACTTGCTCGTGGTCGGCGCTGGACATCGAGACGGCTTGCCGATTGGCGCAGCCATTCCCGTTCGGAGGACTGCCACTTGCCGCGCTGCCGTCCACCCCTAGAGGACACCCCAGCACGGGCAAGGGCGAGCCAGCGCTGCTTCGATAGAGTGAAAACATTTTCTGATAGAAAGGCACGAGGGCCGGCGCGGCGGGATAGGAGGTGCCGGTGATGCTGTCCACGCCTCCGCGCGGCAACTGCCCGAGAACATAGCTCTGGAAACCCGCCGAGGGCACGGTGATGGTATCCACAATCGGCAGCGCGATCCGCATCTGCTCGAAATCTCCAAAGAAGAACAGTTTGTTGCGCACCACCGGGCCGCCCAGGCTACCCCCGAAATGGTTTACCGTGGAGCGAGGCTTTTGCCCGCCGGGGTTGGCGTTGGTAAAGAAATTGGCTGCGTTCAGTCTCGATCCGTTCCACAATTCATAGAGATTGCCGTGAAGCTTGTTGGTGCCGGATTTGGTGACGTAGTTGATCTGAGCGGCTCCGTAACGGCCCTGGTCAACCGCGTAGGAGGTTGTGTTCACGGTGACTTCCTGAATGGAGTTCAGCCCCAGCACAAGATTTGTTGATAGACCACTGTTCAGGCTGGTCATCGGATCGTTGGTCTCCAGGCCGTCCACGATAAAGGCATTCGAAAGAGCAGGCAGTCCGTTGAATTCCACGTTTCCGTAACCATTCTGCCCGCCCACAAAGTCATTGGAAGAGCCCGCCGTGTTGATCAAGGCGCCAGGCGAGAACTGGGCGACGTAGGTCATGTCAGAACCCGGGTTGGGAAGATCGGCGATGGCTGCGGCTTCCAGCGTCGTTGTGGTGTTCGGGTTTTCTGTGTTAATGAGTGGCGCCGTCGATTGGACCTCCACCGATGTTTTCTGGGCGGCAATCTTCAGTATCAGGCTCACAGTCTGCGTCTGACCCAGGGGTACAGATACAGGGCCCATGGTCTGGTCTTCGAAGCCCAACGCCTTCGCCTCCACAACGTATGGACCGGGTCTAAGCTCCGGGAATGAGAAGTGCCCGCTTTCGTCGGTTTGGACCGTGCGGCGGAGGCCGGTGGTTGAACTGGCCACGGTCACCTCCGCCCCGGCCACTGGCGCGCTGCTTGCATCAGTAACTAGCCCGGCCAAGGCGCCGGTGGTCTCGCCTTGCGCCCACACCCTCCCCTGAGCTCCTGAAAAAACCGCAGCCAGCAGTAAGAGGACAGCAAACCATGACGGCTTATTCCCCCCGGGGGCCAACTCCAGATGCTCTCCGGACTTCTCATAAGCCAGACTACTAAACCTCACGATGGCCTCCCTTGGGGTGGTGCTTTCTGGTACTGGTGTCATTTGCGAGACGTGGGCGCGTAAGGCGCCGTCATTCCCGCGAAAGCGGGAATCCACACCGCAAACTTCAGGGAATGCATGCCGACGGGCTGGATTCCCGCCTTCGCGGGAATGACCAGCGTTTCGAAAGGGATCCCAGCCCAAATGACGCCAGTACCCACTTTCGCGTGCCGGAAACCCTGTCCACAGCGTGTTCACCATAGCTTGCATAAGTTAGTAAGCTATAGTTAATACAAGTTTTCCATTCCTTGTCAAGAAGATTGTTCGTCGTCGGCTTAGGCCCGGAAATAAAGCCCAGTTGCCATTTCCCCCAATCCTTGCCATTATGGGAACGCGCAAAAGCTTAGGTAAAGAGAATTCAAAAGGAGGGGAATGAAACTAACCATCTCCAAAGAGGATTACCTGAAAGCGATCGCCGAAGCGGAGTCAGAAGAAGAACCGGTGATCGCCGCCACGATTGCGCGCTGGTTGAAAGTAACCCCGCCTGCGGTGGCCCTGGCCTTGAGGCGTCTGCAACGCGATAAACTGATCCGAGTTGGAGGCAGCGGGCGGATCTCGCTTACCGCCGCCGGCCGCCAAATCTCCGATCGGCTTCGCAAACGTCACCATTTGATCGAGCGCATGCTGACTGAGATGCTGGGGATGGAATGGTACAAGGTCCATGACGAGGCGGAACGGCTGGAACACGCTGTTTCGGATGACTTCGAGAGGAAGTTAATTCAAAAGTTGGGAGAGCAAGGCGCCTGCCCGCGTTGGAACGAGATTAACACGGGCGCCGCGGAACGTCGCAAGTCCGGTCTAATCCTGCTGTCGGAAGCGCCCGCCGGAACGCGAGTGAAGGTGGTCGCGATGTATGAAAGAGACCGCTCCCTGCTCGAGTATTTTGATGGGCTCGGACTTCGCCCCGGCTCACAGCTCCGAGTGGTGAGCCGCAACTATGACCATACCATGACCTTGGAGTTTGGGCATAAGCAGGTCCACCTGGGTCAAGCTGCCGCTGGAAAGGTGTGGGTGCAGGGCAATAGCCCTCGTCCGGGCAGCAGGGCAGTTTGATGTTTGGCCCGCGTGAGGTGAACTTTCCAACATGCTGTTCATGGTTATTGAACGCTTCAAACCTCAGGTCTTCACTTCTGCTGTAAGGATTTGATGTACTCCGTGAGATTAGCTACGCGTAGATGCACTACGGACTCGTGCTGGTGGCTCATGGACATGAACACGGGACCCCAGATCGGCATGTCTTTGGAGCCGTGGGCCGAAATACCAGCTTCGCCGGTGATGGCCTTGGCAACCTGCATCGAGGGAAACTTTCCCGCCTTCTGCCGCGCAAGAATAGTGAGATCTGTCGGCGGCACCTTAAGCGCGGCCGCAACGGGTCCATCACCCTTCCCTTCTTTTCCGTGGCAGGCGGCGCAATAAGCCGCAAACATTTCCTTGCCTGAGTTAGCCGAAGTGTGCCGGACAGGGATGTTGATGACTTTGGGGTTCTGGGCAACACACAGGCCGCAAAGCGTAATCAGGAACGCACAGAGAAGCACCACTCGCAACTGCATGATGTCCTCATTTCCGTTTACCCGCACGGTAAACTATAGGGCTTCCTCGCCATGATAGATATCTCCGCTATTACCCCATAACACTTGCCCCGGCAGAAGTCAACGAATGCATTCCTTGGGTGGCGCAGTTTGGTCTGTTGTGGCGGCGGTCTATGACCGCCGGCATTAAATTCAATAGATTCCGGCACTCATAGGGCGCCACTACAGCAAACTGCGCCACTACCAATTTCCGTTGACACTTTGCACTTTGCAAAGTATCTTGGGAAATGCAACGGTTCTTGTTGCGGCAGGACATTGAAAGAACCTTCATGCATGTCGTCACCGAAAAGCACCTGAATCGAGCTATGAAGCAATGTCCAGATGCCGCCAAACAGATTATGGCCTGGCGCAAAATCGCGAAGGCCGCGCGGTGGCGGAACTTCGTGGAAGTCCGGCAGGTTTTCAAGGATGCCGATGATGTGAAGGGGTATGTGATCTTTAATATCCGTCAGAACCGCTACCGTCTGCTCACCATCATTCATTACTCGCGCCTGAAGGATGGCGGGACCACAGAAGGGCATATCTATATCAGGTCTTTCCTGACGCATAAACAGTACGACAATCCCGCCAACTGGGATGAAGGGGTTACACGATGAGCACCGCACTGGCGAATCCAACCGAGATGATCCGGCAGGGGGCGCCCCACCTCATCCACTCGGATGAGGAACTCGCGAAGTACACGGAGGCGCTCTTCAAGCTGACGGCGAAGTCTCACCCAACACCGGAAGAGGAAGAGGCCATCGAGCTTCTGACGCTTCTCATTGAGCGCTACGAGGCGGAGCGCTACCCGGTGTCGGACGCCGACCCGATCGACGTACTACGCTTTCTTCTCGATCGGAATGGACTCTCGCAACGGGACATCGCAGCGGAACTTGGTAGCGAGAGCACGGTGTCACTGGTCCTTTCCGGCAAACGTCGATTGAACCGCGAACACATAGCGCGGCTCAGCCGGCGTTTCCATGTTTCGCCATCGGTTTTCTTCGGAAAGGGCAGTGACGAGTGACAAGTGGCGAGCGACGAGCGAAGGGCAAACGTGGGTGGCGGTAGAGTAGGAGAGTAAGCGATGCCGAAGCACGTCTTCCTCTCCCCTCGTCAAACCGGACGTGCGGATTTCCCGCATCCGGCTTTCACGCAAACTCTCGCTGCCCGGCAGTACGTCAGC
>Ga0224555_1002109_pt1 | contig 24434 bp, 20 predicted proteins | sample 714S23034metaG_FD_180687 | JGI IMG/M metagenome (GOLD analysis project Ga0224555, IMG submission 180687) | Peat soil microbial communities from Stordalen Mire, Sweden - 717 S2 30-34 | ecosystem: Environmental > Terrestrial > Soil > Wetlands > Peat | place: Sweden: Norrbotten County, Stordalen...
TCCCGAACCAGCGCGCTAACGCCGGCTCTTGATCAGAACTACTTGGACTTTCAGATCATCCTCGGGAAGGTGCGCCCCTTCACGTCACCAGGCCGAGGGCCATCCACAAGTTCTGATCATTGCTCCCGGCAATGGCGAGACTGTGCCAGGCCGCCCCACCGAGCGACATGGCGGCGAGCCCGAGACCACCGCCCCACGCGGCGCGGCCGGCTCATCCAGGGAGTTTCAAGGATCGGCCGACACAACTGTCAAGCATCAGCCGAAACACTGACAAGCATCACCCGCAGACAAAAAGTCAAGAATCAACCGACGTCAAACACCTCTGACGTGGGGCGGGCGGGGCTCGAAACCCGCAACCAACGGATTTGCAATGCTTAGATCCTGACAGTCCCCGTTATTGCCTATTTCTCATTGTGCGACAACCGGATTGACTATCTCGAACCCCCGATAGGAACCGGGCGATTCCGGTCGGTTCCCGGTCATTGGCGGTGAATAAACGGTGACCGCCAACCCGCCTGTAACCATCCCACCAAGACACCGCCGCCGCCACCACCGCGCGACCCTGACCCCCAGACCGCCAGCAGCGGGCAGACGCCGTGACCAAGCAAGATTGGCCGCAAATGATCGTGTGGGCGACGTCGCTGGCGCAGCAACTGTCGTCATGGTTATCGTCAAAACTGTCGTCAGCTCACGGCGCGAAACACCGGCACCCCCGCTAAGAAAAGCCGGGCCAGCTCGACAAACCGGCGGAACTGATAATAGCGGTAGCTCTTATTATCAGTTAGCCACCTAAGTGATGATAAGATGCGTCCATGTCATCAGCTAGCTCAGGCACCGCAGTGGGGTACGAAACCCTCAACTGGGGTATGCCGACCGAGGCAGGCTACCAGCGCTCCGAGCTGCGGGCCGCCCAGCACCAGTCCGGTGAGTACCAGGCCGCCATCCCTGCCGAGATTGCCAGCCTCGACGTCAGCCTGCCGTCTGCTGTTCTCGCTGACGCCGAGGAGGCCAGCCAGGAGATCACGCGGTTCGATACAGAACTCGGTGGAGAGATCGCCCCATTCGCCTCCGTGCTGCTACGCACAGAATCAGCAGCCAGCTCCAAAATCGAGAACTTGACAGCATCTGCGCGCGCGATCGCCGAAGCCGAAACGCTGGGAAACATCAAGCGCCGCAACGCTTCAATGATCGTCGCGAACACCAAGGCGATGCAGGCGGCCATCGAACTAGCCGACCAGATCAGCGACGAGGCCATTCTGGCAATGCATTACGCGCTGATGCACGAGAGTGAACCGAGCATCGCCGGCAAATGGCGCACCGAGCAGGTATGGGTCGGTGGAGGCAACTTCGGCCCACGCGGCGCCGCTTTCATTGCGCCGCAACAGGACCGGGTCCCCGGCGCTATTGATGACCTAGTCCGATTTGCCAAGCGCAGTGATATCGCGGTACTTCCGCAAATCACAATTGCGCATGCGCAATTCGAAACCATTCACCCGTTCCCCGACGGCAACGGGCGCACCGGCAGGGCCTTGGCCCAGTCGATGTTGCGCAACAAGCGGTTAACTCGTCAGGTCACGGTCCCCGTCTCAGCTGGCCTGCTAACGGACACCAATTCGTACTTCCAGGCACTGACTGCTTATCGCGAGGGTGACCCCGCCCCGATAGTCGAGAGAATGTCGGAGGCATCGATCCTGGCCGTCGTGAATGGGCGACACCTAGTGAATGATCTGCAAACGATCAGAGGGCAGTGGGAATCGAAGGTCACCGCCCGCCGCGACTCGGCCGTGCACCGTGTGGCGGACTTGCTGATCAAACGCCCAGTGGTCAACGCGCAACTGGTCAGCGATCAACTGAACGTCGCGATTAGCAACGTCTACCGATACTTGGACCCGCTTGTCGAGGCCAAGATCATCGTCGAGTTCACCGACCAGGCCCGTAATCGGGCCTGGCGCGCGCCCGAAGTTCTTGGCGCCCTAGACGCTTTCGCCGACCGCGCCGGTCGCCGAGCGCTGCTCGCGTGACGTTGACGGTTGTCTGCTTTTCCGTTTTTATCGGCTCGTGACGCCCGATCGTTCCGGTCTGTACCTGCATTCTGTTGTGCCACAGTCTGATCCCCGTCAGGTACCTCCGGCAGGGTCCGGACAATTCCGGTCGAATCCGGATCATGAACGTCAAATAAACGACGACTCAAATAGTCCATCAACGACATCGGTTCCGTGGGAATCTGCGACTGCTGATACTGATGTGGCAGGTCAACGTGCCGACGCTCTCAACACCCACGCTGGCGCCGATGATGCCGACCGCAACCCGCCGGGTGGTCGGGTAACGGTTAGGCGTTTGGGTGTGCTCAATCAGCCCTCTTGGTGGCTCCAGGTGTGCAGTTGCGCGGCGATCTTGTCGAGTTCAGGTATTCCACCGGTGGCGACCTGGATCACGAAGTTGAAGCGGTCGTCTTCCGGGGCGCTGATCCACTGGCCGTTAATGGCCAAGAATGTTCTGCAGGCTGTCCATGCGAGTCGTTTGTTTCCGTCTACCAGGGCGTGATTGCGGGCTAGGGAGTGCAGCAGTGCGGCGGCTTTGAGGTGCAGTTCTGGGTAGGCGTCCTGGCCGAACACCGACGCTCGGGGTCGCGCCAGGGCTGATTCGAGCAGGCCGTAGTCGCCGACCGCGACGTCCTCACCGATGGCCACTCGGACGATCTCGAGCAGGTCGTCGAGATCCAGGTATTCGGTCATGCGTCTTTCAGGCGCTCCAGGACTCCAGCCTCTTCGCGCACGACGCGCCGCAGCGCGTCGGCAACTTTGGCTTTGTGCGCCCGCCGGGCGATGTACTCGTCGATGGCCGATAGCGCTACTGCTTGCATTGACCGCCCTTCGTCGGCGGCTTGCTGGCGCAGCGCTTCTGCCTGCTGGTCGCTTGGGCGCAACGTCATTCCCATGACCCGCATGATACCAGAGTGATACCATGGTGGCTGTCGGGAAACTAACGCTCACTAAGGACAGACGCAACCGGAATCGACTGTGTGGCTCCGCGTAACGCTCTGCTCGGCCACGCTCACCTCCCTCATCTAGGTGTACTGCCCAGGCAGGCTGGTTAACCGTGTGATTGGTGGGACCTTGCCGATCGCCGAGTGTTGCCGGTGGTGATTGTAGACAAGTTGGCAATTTCGAGCAGGTTTCGGGATACATGGGTGGTTTTCCGCGAAACGCCAAAATTGTGACGCAAATCATATCGCGGCGCGGTATGCCACAGCCCCGACCTCACCGCCGTACCACTCCCGCACTTGCGCGTGACGCCGGGCGAAACGCGGCGCGAGGTGTCAGCCCTCATCCTGTGGTTCGGTCCGTAGTGGAACCCCGCTCGCGATCGAGATCAAGTCGAGCAATATGGGGCGCTGCTTGGTGAGGTCGGCCATCGAGAGGCGGAACCTGTAGCGGCCCCATCGCGTGTCGAAGGTCAATAGGTCCAGCCCGGATTCGTCGATCCGCGCCGACAATTCTTCCGACCGCGGGGTACGGAACTCAGCGATGACGTGTTCTTTTCGCGGGCGGATCGCCACGAAATTGTCGACGATTCCCCCTCGAATCAGCCCGATGTAGTGCTTATTGAACTTCAGCTCGTGCCCCGGGATTACCTCGTTGACGAGTCCGAGAAGCCCGTCGGCGACCGCAACACTCTGCTTGGAACCCTTCTGTTCCCAGTACGCACGGTCTGTGGGTTGGCCGGGTTCGTCTTCCTCATCGGTGCCCAGTGATGTCACATCGAGGACTTTCACCGCGCTCAGGGTCAGCGCCTGGCCAACCTGCAGTGCCTGAATCTGAATGGCGATGAGGGGAATCGTTTTGTTGAACAGGCTGATGACGTTCAAGTGAATCGCCCCGGCGTGTCCGGACGCTCACGCAACTCGGGCGGATAGTTGTTTGACGGCGCTTTTACAGTGGGGCGGGCGGGGCTCGAACCCGCGACCAACGGATTATGAGTCCGCGGCTCTAACCAACTGAGCTACCGCCCCCGGTGCTAACTAACTGCATATATTGGCTTCGCTTTATCGTAATCGAGTTCTGAATACCGCAGTGATACCGCAACACTTTCGATCGCTTTGCCCAACGCGTCCGCTACGCCAGCCAAGTCGTCGCTTAGCAAGTGCCCGTAGCGGTCGAGCGTCATAGCCGCTGTCGCGTGCCCAAGAAGTCTTTGCACGACCTTGACATTAGCGCCCGCGCTGATCGCCAACGACGCCGTGGTATGCCTTAGCCCGTGCGGTACAAGGCCAGTGATCCCCACAGCATTGCAAGCTTTGTCGAACGCTCTGCGGTACTCCTCGATGGGCAGGTGTCCCCCTCGATGGCTTGGAAACACGAGTGCGTTTGGATCGCTCGGCAACTCTGGCTGCAGCCGTTCCCATACCGGCCCTGGAATTGGGACGTGGCGTGCACGATTCGTCTTGGTTGTCGATTCGACAATGCCTCTGCCGGTCACGTAAGTGGCCGATGAGCGGACGAGCAGCTCCCGATCACCCACATGCTTACGCCGCAGTGCGGCAGCCTCACCGAACCGGAGTCCGCAGTAGCCGAGAACCAGGGTCAGCTTCTCGAATCGCTCGGTCGCCTTCGCGAGCCTGAGCAGCTCGGCATGGTTCAAATATCGCCGCTCCCGCTCCGCCGGCATTGGCAAATCTTCGGACCGGTTGATCTCCGCCGCCACGTTTCTAGCAATCTTCCCGGTCCGTTGCGCGTACTTAAGCACTGCGCCGACGAGTTGATGAGCCTGCGTGATGCGACTAGCCGAGAGTGCGGTGCCGCGCTGTGAGCCGTCCACAGCCAAACCGCCTAGCCACGTTGAGTACGCCTGGTAGTCAATCTGTTTCAGTGGCACTTCCCCCCACTTAGGCAGCACGAGGGTGTCCAAAATGGACCGGTAACCCGCGACAGTCTTGGGTTTTCGATGACCCTTAGTAGCGAACCATTGCGCGGCGACCGATCCGAACGTCTCAGCGCTCTTATGAGGGTCGACGTACGCGCCGCGTTGAATGTCCGCCGTCAGGCCGTCCAGATAAGCCTGGGCGTCCGGTCTGCGCTCGAAGACTCTTGTGTGCTCCCTGCCACTGTCGTCAACCCAGCGCACACGCCACCGCGTGACCTTACCGTAGACGGCGGAGCGTTCCTTGCGGATTTTTCCATCGGAGCCCTTGACCTTCTTGTGCCATCGGTCGTCAATGCCGGCTCGCTGGTGCCTGGTAGTCATGGAACGAAAGTACCGCACAAATCCGTGGTACGAATCCGTTATTCCACTAAACCTCCGCGCGCGGTCTTGGCAGCTTCTACCTCTACCCACGCATCCAGATCGGCGATGTCGTAAAACGTATGCCGACCAAGGCGATAACTGCGCGGGCCCGTACCCATGTAACGCCAGTATCTCAGCGTCGACTCAGGTAATCCACCCAAGTATTCGGCTGCGGCCTTGGTGCCCAGTCGAACCACTGATGTTGCCGTCATCCCTCTACTTCCTATCCTCGCTCAATGTGCGTATAGCCCAATCACGCTTGGGCAGTCGTAGAGTCGGCTGCAAATCCGCTCGATTGATGGCCAAGTAACCGTTAGCCCGATGGCATCAAACAACCGAAGAGCGCCAAGAAGTCGGCACTCAGATCCCGATGTTTGCCGTAGACGGATAGTGGAACGGCGACCTTCTCGTGGCGCCGCCACCCCGATGCCGTTGCCATTACGTCGATTACGAATCAATGACGATCGTCCGGCGCTTATCCGCTTCATGGACTTGCTCCGTTGTTGTGGCCGGCGTCCAAACGGGCCAAGTATCGGTACTCCCGGGCACGCAATGCAGCGGTATGGACTAGCAACCGTCCGCCGTCGGTGCGGTGCCCGGCACCGTCAATGAGCCAGTCACTCAATTCGTATGCGCTGCTTGGCCAGTCTTGCTGGCCGTGCGGTTTATCTTGGCAGTCATCGGGTTCCGATTGGCCGGTCCGGCCGATACGCCAGTGGTGCCGTGCGGCGCGCAGCGCGGTCAGGGTGATCGAGTAGCGCCGCGATTTGGTGGTGATGTGCCCGCGATAGCCCAGAGTATGCAGCCAGCCGGCCATCGCGGTGTTTGCTGGTAGCGTCGCCAGGTTGGCCAGGGTGGACAGGATGCGGCGGGTATGGGCCGGGATGTCCAGCTCGGCGATGGCGGCCGGGCTAATGCGCCGGGCGGCGATGCCGAACTCGGCGACCGACTTGGTGGTGTATTTAGCCAAATACGCCGCCACCCGCCGGGCCAATCCGGGCTTCCCGGTGTCGCCGGTGTCGGTGAGGGGCTGGGCGTCGATTTGGGTACCGAACCGGAGCATGCGCGCCTCGGACTCCGATGCTGTAGGGGCGGTGCCGGCGGCCGCATCCACTGTCACGGGGAGCCGTACCTGGTTGGCGGCTTGGCGCACCAGCGCCGCCAGTTCGATTGCCGACACTTTTGTATCGGATGCGCCGGTGGTGCTGTCGTCATTGTCGGGTGGGTCGAGCCGGATAAGGGCGTGGTAGTGCACGACCGCGCGGCGTTGGTATTCGGCGACTTTGACAAACGACACCCGCACGGTGTCGCGGTCGATTCCGATACGGCCCAGGTGGACTGCCACGGCGCGGCGCAGCGCGATGGCGAAGCGCCGCCACAGTTCCGGCGCGTGCCAGTTGAACAACACATGCCCGGTGTAGTCATAGCAGTCCGGGCACAGCGGCTGCCCGACCTCGGGGTCGTCGCTCCCGTGGATCGCGTTGCACCACAAGGCTTTCCCATGCGGGCAATGACTCGTGCCGCTGCTGGCCCGGTGGCACACCGTGTCAGCCTGTCCTGGTCGGCTGTTGTTAGTGTGCACGGCACCGAAACTCGGAGCGGTCAGGGTGGCGAAGACTTGCGGCCGGTTGGCGGTGGTTTCCGGCATGCCGTGGTGGCCGCCCTGGGCGCCAGCGTGGACTAGCTGCCAGGTGTCGGCGGCATACAGATCCGAACACGACGGGCAGATCGCCGCCCGGCGGTTGCCGCAGCGGATCATCACCGTTACCCGCCGACCCTGGTCGGGATCATATGCGCTGGTCTGAACGGGGTTGGCGCAAAACCCCACCGCCGCGCAGCGCTGCCACCACGACTCGTAGCCGGGTGAGGATGCGCGGCGGATCGCCTGATCGATGGCCGGGGAGCCTGGTGCAAGCCAGTTGGGCAGCGAGGTCGATACGAGCATGCTTACCGGTGCCTTTGGTTGTTGCCGCGACGTGCTGGTAGGGCGAAATTGGTGGCCAGCCAAGCGATATCGTTGTTAGTGACATGAAACGCCCGCACCCGCGCTATGGTGGTGTTGCCTTCGGTGAGCACATAACCCACGCCCGGCGTGGTGTCGGGAATTTCTTCGCAGCGCGCGCCCTGCTGATGTGCCACCGTGGAGAGGATCATCGCGGTTTGGGTGGCCTCGGTCATGCGCAGCCCCACCCGGACCGGGAACAACTGGCGCAGCGCCACCACGTCTTTGGAGGGATCTTGCACGGCGGCGATGACACTGACCCCGACCGCCCGGCCTTGGGCCAACCACAACCCGAGGAGTTGGTCGACTTCGGCGCGTTGTTTGCGATCAGCGTAGGCGGTCAGGGTGGCCAACTCGTCGACCAGCAACACCATATGGGGTTCGGCGCGCGTGGGCCGATGACAGCGGGTGGTTCCGCGCAAGCGTTGGGCTCGGGCCAGCATGGTGGCCGTCGTGTCACGCAGCACCGCCAGAATCGAGTCGCTGTCGTAGGCGAAGCGGTCGAACAAGGCTTGCCCGGCGGCGAATTCCATACCGCCCTTGGGGTTAAAGCGGCGACGAACTATTGCGACACGACGCGTGCATTGACTTTGGGCAGTTCGTCGAATCGAGCACGTGCGTCTGTCGTGAGAATGGTGCGTCCCGTCGCGCGGGCCGTGGCCGCGAGTATCAGGTCGTGTGGCCCCCGCCGTCTTCCCTCGCGCCTGGAATGCGCCAGCAGAGCAGCGTGATGTTCGGCCACGGATCTGTCATAGTTCACGATCGGCACCACCGTGAGAAGATCGTCGATAAACGCTTTCTGGGCTGCTCGCCGGCCAGCCACGGCATCGAGCTTGACGCCAGCTAGATACTCGGCAACCACTATCGCGGGTATGGCGACGTCCGCGTCCTCCGGCACCATCGAAGACCCGCGCACCGCAGCGACCAGTAGACCAAGCCGAGGTCGACGACGTTGATGCCAAGTTCGGGGTCGACAACGTCGCGCATCGCCTCCTCGACGTCGGCAAGCAACTCCTCATCCGGCAATTGAGCGGCCGTTTCGCTCATCGTCCACCTCCTGCACATGCGTCCCGGCGCTGGCCTGTGCCAGCGCGTCTTTGAAAGCCATCCATCCCAGCAGCGCGCATTTCACGCGCGCCGGGTACTTCGCCACCCCGGCGAACGCGATGCCGTCGCCGATGACGTCTTCGTCTCCTTCGATTGTGCCGCGCGACGAGACCATCTCGGTGAACGCGGCGACCGTCTTGAGCGCATCACCGACGGTCTGGCCGATCACCTGGTCGGTGAGCACCGACGTCGACGCCTGGCTGATCGAGCAGCCCTGGCCGTCATACGAAACGTCGGTCACCCGCTCCCCGTCGTCACTCAGCGCAACCCGTAGCTTCACCTCGTCACCGCATATCGGGTTCACGTGGAAGACCTCGGCGCCGTACGGCTCGCGCAGCCCGCGATGGTGCGGGTGCTTGTAGTGATCGAGGATCACTTCCTGATAGAGCTGCTCCAGCCGCAACTCATGCCCCGCCGAAGAAATCGACCGCCCGACGCACGCCGGCCACCAGCCGGTCTACTTCGTCGAACGTGTTGTAGAGCGCGAACGACCCTCGCGCCGTTGCGGCGATCCCGAACCGACGGTGCAGTGGAATTGCACAGTGATGCCCGACGCGCACCGCCACACCGTCGTCGTCGAGCACCTGGCCCACGTCGTGCGCGTGAATGCCGGCGACGACAAATGACACCGGAGAACCGCGGTCGGTCATCGACGTCGGGCCGACAATCCGAACACCTTTGACGTGTGACAACCCGTCCAGCGCGGCCGCCACCAGTTGACGCTCGTGCGCCTCGACCTTATCCATACCGATGGTCCCGAGATACCTTGCCGCAGCGGCTAATCCGACGACCTGCGACGTCATCGGCGTGCCGGCCTCGAACCGCTGCGGCGGCGGCGCGTACGTGGTGGCCTCCATCGTGACGGTTTCGATCATCGACCCGCCGGTGATGAACGGCGGCATCTCGTTCAGCAGCTCGCGACGACCGTACAGCACACCGATCCCGTTGGGGCCGAGCATCTTATGGCCGGAGAACGCGGCGTAATCGATGTCGAGGGCATGGAAGTCCACCGGCTGATTCGGGGCCGACTGGCAGGCGTCGAGCACCGTCAGCGCGCCGACCGCCCGTGCCCGCGAAACCAGCTCGGCCACGGGCGCCAGCGCGCCGGTGACATTCGAATGGTGACTGAACGTGACGACTTTCACCCGCTCGTCGAGCTCAAGCGAATCGAGGTTGATGCGGCCGTCGTCGGTGATGCCGTACCAGCGCAGGGTCGCGCCGGTCCGGCGCGCCAACTCCTGCCATGGGACCAGATTCGCGTGGTGTTCGATCTCGGTGGTGACTATCACGTCACCAGATCCGACGGCACGGCTGAACCGGCTGTCGCCGAGCACATAGGAGACGAGATTCAATGCCTCGGTGGCGTTCTTGGTGAACACCAACTCGTCTGTGTCGGCGCCGACGAACGCCGCGATGTCGCCGCGGCCCTGCTCGTACGCGTCGGTGGACTCCTCCATCAGTTGATGTGCGCCGCGGTGCACCGCACCGTTCGACGTGGTCAAGAAGTCGCGCTCGGCGTCGAGTACCAGTAGCGGCCGCTGCGACGTCGCACCGGAATCCAGGTACGCCAACTGGTTTCCGCCACGCATCACTCGCTTGAGGATCGGGAAGTCCGCCCTGATCGCCGTGATGTCGAGTGGAGTCACCGACGCCGTCATCGCTATGCCTCCGCGACCGCCGCCTGGGAAAAGCGGACGTACCCGTTCGCGTCGAGTTCGTCGGCCAATTCCGGCCCACCGGATTCGATGAACCGACCGCCGACGAACACGTGCACGAACTGCGGCTGGATGTAGCGCAGGATGCGGGTGTAGTGCGTGATCAGCAGGATGCCGCCGCGGGTTTCCTCCGCGTAGCGGTTGACTCCCTCGCTGACCACCCGCAACGCGTCGACGTCGAGGCCGGAGTCGGTCTCGTCGAGGATCGCGATCTTCGGCTTCAGCAGATAGAGCTGAAGGATCTCGTGGCGCTTCTTCTCGCCGCCCGAAAACCCTTCGTTGACACTGCGTTCAGAGAACGACGGGTCGATGTCGAGGTCGTCCATCGCGGACTCGACCTCCTTGACCCAGTGCCGCAGCTTCGGCGCCTCACCACGCACCGCGGTGGCCGCCGTGCGCAGGAAGTTCGACATCGACACGCCGGGCACCTCGACCGGGTACTGCATCGCCAGAAAAAGGCCCGCGCGGGCGCGCTCGTCGACGCTCATCGCCAGCACGTCTTCGCCGTCCAGCGTGATCGAGCCCGACGTCACCTTGTACTTCGGGTGACCGGCGATCGCGTACGCCAGCGTCGACTTGCCCGAGCCGTTGGGCCCCATCATCGCATGGGTTTCGCCCGACTTCACGGTCAAGTCGACGCCCTTGAGGATCGGGATCTCCTCTTCTTCGCTCGGCGTGACGCTGACGTGCAGGTCGTTGATCTCCAGAGTCGTCATTTGCTTCCTTGGATGCTTTCGGTGAGCGCGAACTCTTCTTCAATGGCGTCGGTCAGGCGTTCGCGAACGGCGGGCACGGAGATCTTGGCGATGATTTCGTTGAAGAATCCGCGCACGATCAGCCGGCGCGCCTGGTCTTCCGGGATGCCGCGCGAGCTCAGGTAGAACACCTGCTCGTCGTCGAAACGTCCGGTGGCGCTGGCATGCCCGGCGCCGATGATTTCGCCGGTCTCGATCTCGAGGTTGGGTACCGAGTCGGCGCGAGCCCCGTCGGTGAGCACCAGGTTGCGGTTCACTTCGAAGGTGTCGGTGCCGGTCGCGTTGGCCCGGATCAGCGCGTCGCCGACCCACACCGTGTGTGCGTCGGGCTTTCCGGAGTCGGGATCACCTTGCAGCGCACCCTTGTACAGCACGCTCGACCGGCAGTTCGGCTCGGCGTGGTCGATCAGCAGCCGCGATTCGAAGTGCTGGCCGTCGTCGGCGAAGTAGAGCCCGAGCAGTTCCGCATCGCCGCCGGGCGCGCAGAACTTCACCCGTCCGGTCAACCGGACGAGATCACCACCGAGGGTGACGGCGACGTGCCTTAGCACCGTATCCTTGCCGAGCGCGGCGTGGTGTGAGGTGACGTGGACGGCGTCGTCGGCCCAGTCTTCGATGGACACGACAGTGAGCCTGGCGGCGTTGTCGACGACGAATTCGATGTTGTCGGCGTATGTTCCGCTGCCGCGCTGGTCGATGACGACGACCGCCTCCGCGAGTTCGCCGACTCGGATTTGCAGATGGCCGTACGCGGTATTGCCTTCACCGGGTCCGGTCACGCCGATCTCGATCGGTTCCTCGAGCGTGGCACCCTTCTCGACGGTGACGATCGTCGCTTTGTTGAACGACGAGAACGCTTGTGCGGCAACGCGGTCAGCGGGCACGCCGCCGTCGCCGAGCCGTTCGTCGCCCCGGCGCACGATTTCGACAGTGATGCCCGGCCGCGCGGCGACATCGATGGTCGCGGAACCCGTGGCCGGCGCGGATCCGTCGTGCAGGCCCCTCAGCCGGCGGAGCGGCGTGAACCGCCAGATCTCGTCGCGACCGCCCGGCACCTCGAACGCGTTGACGTCGAACGAGGTGAAGATCCCGCCCTTGTTGGCGGTGAGAACCGAACCCTCAACCGCTCCAGTAAGGTTCGTCACTACCCGACCGCGCCTTCCATCTGCAGCTCGATCAGCCGGTTGAGCTCCAGCGCGTATTCCATCGGCAGTTCCTTGGCGATCGGCTCGACGAAGCCGCGCACCACCATCGCCATCGCCTCGTCATCGGTGAGGCCGCGGCTCATCAGGTAGAACAGCTGATCCTCGCTGACCTTGGACACTGTGGCCTCGTGGCCCATCGTGACGTCGTCCTCGCGGATGTCGACGTACGGGTAGGTGTCGCTGCGGCTGACCGTATCGACCAGCAGCGCATCGCATTTCACGCTCGACTTCGAGCCGTGTGCGCCCTTGTTGACTTGGACCAGCCCGCGGTAGGACGCGCGGCCTCCGCCGCGGGCCACCGACTTGGACACGATGTTGCTCGACGTATTGGGCGCCAGGTGAAGCATTTTCGCGCCGGTGTCCTGGTGCTGGCCCTCGCCCGCGAACGCGACCGACAGCACCTCGCCCTTGGCATGTTCGCCGGTCATCCAGACGGCCGGGTACTTCATCGTGACCTTGGACCCGATATTGCCGTCGATCCACTCCATCGTGGCGCCGGCCTCCGCGCGCGCCCGCTTGGTCACGAGGTTGTAGACGTTGTTCGACCAGTTCTGGATCGTGGTGTAACGCACCCGGGCGTGCGGCTTGACGATGATCTCGACGACCGCGGAGTGCAGCGAATCCGACTTGTAAATCGGCGCCGTGCAGTTGTGCACCGCGAAGCCGTACGCGAGGTAGCTGTCCGGCTCCTCGACATCGAGGTTGAACACCGGCTCGTGCGCTTCCCGCACCGCGCGCTTCTTGATCGGCACGGCGAAGTAGTCGCCGCAGTCGCGGGCTTGGCGTGGGCCGCTGCCGCCTTCCGTCCACTGCACCTGATAGATGTCCTTGCGGACGATGTCGAGGCGCTGAATGACGCCGGGCCCGCCGGAACGGCGCAGTTCCACCGTCGCGTAATGACCAAGGCGCGCAAGGATCGCCTGCAGCTGGAACGCCCACACACGGGATGTTGTGTGCACGCGCTTCCACAGCGCGCCGCCGCGGCGGGTGATGTTGCCGTCGCCGTTGACATAGGCGTCGACCAGTTCACGCAGGAACGTCTCGTCCTGGCGCATCAGAAGATCCGACAGCCGCTTGTTCGCGGAACCGACGCCGGCGTTGTCGCGCATGGCCGCGAAGCCCGCCTTCGTGTACACAGTGACCCGCGCAGAATGCTTGTGCTCTTCAATTAACACTGAGCCTGACGTCTCGTATAGCGACTTGCAGGCTTGGCGCACGTCTTCCACGTAGTCGAATTCGTCGCTGTGGAACGAGAAGATGAGCGACTCACAGCCTTTCGTCAGCGTCGCGTGTCCCTCTGCCAGGTAGTAGCCCGCGAGCCGCGCGAACTCCAGCGGCAGAACCGTCTTGTGCGGGATCGGCTTGGGCTTGGGGTAGATCAGGAAGTCGCCCTCGGCAACGTCCTTGGCCGCGATCCACCGCGGCTCTGCGCAACGCAGCTTGGCGCTGTCGACCTCTGCCTTCCACCCGTTGCGCTCCTTCCGCGCAACACGCACTTCCTCGCGCGGAACAACCAGTAGCGGGTGCTCGGACGTGACCGAGAAGGCGTTGGCGGGAGACATCGGCGTGAATGTGAAGAGCTCGCCATTGAGGTCGCGCACCTGAATCGCGTTGACGCGATGCGGCTTTCCGTCGTGAGCGGTGACGAAGTCGCCGACTCGGATCGACTCGATCGGGCGGAGGTTGCCGTCGGCCATCGTGATGAGCTCGCCGGCTGGCAGGCAGCCCTCGACGTAGTGCACGTAGGCGCCCTCGTCGGCGATGATCAGTGTCCGCTCGAACTGGCCCATGTTCTCGGTGTTGATCCGGAAGTAGGCCTGCAGCGGGATGTCGATGTGCACGCCCGGCGGCACGTAGATGAACGAACCACCAGACCAGACCGCCGTATTCAGCGCGGAAAACTTGTTGTCCCCCGCTGGAATCACCGTGCCGAAGTACTGCTTGAAGATGTCTTCGTGTTCCTTCAGGCCGGTGTCGGTGTCGAGGAAGATGACGCCCTGAGCTTCCAGGTCTTCTCGGATCTGGTGGTAGACCACCTCCGACTCGTACTGCGCGGCGACTCCGGACACCAGCCGCTGCTTCTCTGCTTCCGGGATGCCCAGCCGGTCGTAGGTGTTGCGGATGTCTTCCGGCAGCTCATCCCATGTCGCGGCCTGCTTCTCGGTGGAGCGCACGAAGTACTTGATGTTGTCGAAGTGGATGCCGTCGAGGCTGGCGCCCCAGCGCGGCATGGGCTTGCGGTCGAAGATGCGCAGTGCCTTCAGCCGGGTTTTCAGCATCCACTCGGGCTCGTTCTTCTTCGCGGAGATGTCGCGGACAACCGCATCGGAGAGCCCGCGCTGCGCGCTGGCGCCCGCGACGTCGGAGTCCGCCCAGCCGTAGCCGTACCGGCCCAGCGAGGCGATGGCCTCTTCCTGGCTGAGCGGCTCGCCAATCTTGTGGGTCGACGTGTCCGGCATAGCCGTCATATCGAGGCTCCTTCGAGTTTCGTCTTGCTCCGGCGCGGGCTGTGCGCCGAAGATTCAGTCAGTGGTACGTGGGTGGTGCAGACGCAATCGCCGTTGACGATGGTCGCCAGCCGCTGCACATGCGTGCCGAGAATCTCCGCGAAGGCGTCCCGCTCGGTCTGGCAGAGTTCCGGGAATTCCTCGGCGACATGCGACACCGGGCAGTGATGCTGGCACATCTGAATGCCGTCGATCGGGCCCTTCATCCGCGTGGTCGTGGTCGCATATCCGGCTTTCGTCAACGCCGCGGCGACGCGCTCGGCAGTGGCTTCAACGTCGTCGGCACCGTCGAATACTCCCTCCAGGATCGTGTCGATGCGGCGCCGCGCGAACGTGCGCACCGCCTCGTCGCCACCAATCTCGCGGAGCTGACGCATCGCCGCGGCAGCCAGGTCCTCATACGTGTGGCCCAGCTTTGCCCGCCCGGCCGCCGTCAGTCGATAACGCTTCGCGGGCCGGCCCCGGCCATGCTGCTGCCACGACGCCGCAGGGTTGGCTTGCGCCTCACCGGCCGCAAGCAGCGCGTCCAAATGCCTGCGCACGCCCGCGGCCGAGATGCCGAGCCGCTCGCCGATCTCACCGGCGGTGATGGGTCCGGCCTCCAGCAACAGCTGGACGATCTCGCCACGTGTGTAGCGGTCAACCGCCGGACGGATTTTCATAACACCATTGTGACGGAATTCGCCGACAAAATCTAGGGAAGGGTACCCTATCCGGCTCGGTGAAATGGACCACCACACGGGGGGGCCGTTACGCTGCTGGGATGGCAGTTCGCCGCCTGGTTCCCTGAGCTCGTCGATTGCCCGCTGGCACGGCGATGAGCGGACTGTCGGCTCGCCGCTCAACGACGCCGAGGTCGTGGCGCTGCGGTGGACCCGGCTCTTCGGCGCCACCGGCACCGTGCTGATGGCCATCGGCTCGCTCGGCGCCGGTGCGCGCCCCGTCGTCCAGGATCCAACGTTCGGGGTCCGGCTGCTCAACCTGCCGTCGCGCATGCAGACCGTGTCGTTAACGATGACCACCACCGGCGCCGTGATGATGGCCCTGGCCTGGCTGATGCTGGGCCGCTTCGCGCTCGGCGAGCGCCGGATGTCACGCAGCCAACTGGACCGGACGCTGCTGCTGTGGATGCTGCCGCTGCTGATCGCACCGCCGATTTACAGCAAGGACGTCTACCTCTATCTGGCGCAAAGCGAAATATCGCGGCTCGGCCTCGACCCGTACCGCGTAGGCCCGGCACAGGCCCTGGGTCTTGACCACGTATTCACGCTGTCGGTGCCCAGCCTGTGGCGCGACACGCCCGCGCCGTGCGGGCCGCTGTTCCTCTGGATCGGCAGCGGCATCTCCGCGCTTACCGGCGAAAACATCGTCGCGGCCGTGCTGTGCCACCGCGTGGCGGTGCTGATCGGTGTCGGGCTGATCGTCTGGGCGACGCCGCGCCTCGCCCGTCGCTGCGGGGTCGCCGAGGTCAGCGCGCTGTGGCTGGGCGCCACCAACCCGCTGCTGATCATGCACCTGGTCGCAGGCATTCATAACGAGGCGCTGATGCTGGGCCCGATGCTGGCCGGCACGGAGTTCGCGCTGCGCGGTGTCGAATCCACGAGCCCGCTGCTGCCCCGTCCGCTGCGATTGCCTCGTCACCGCGCCGACTGAGCGCCCTGGTTGCCGCTGGCGATGCTGGTGCTCGGCGTGGTGCTGATCACGATGTCGTCGCAGGTGAAGCTTCCGTCGCTGCTGGCGCTGGGGGTTCGTCACGATGGCGCTCACCCGGCGATGGGGCGCCAACGTCCGGGCAGTGGTCGGCGCGGGCGGACTGCTCGGTGCCTTGTCTTTGGCGGTGATGGCGGCGATCGGGTGGGCCAGCGGGCTCGGCTTCGGGTGGGTCAACACTCTCGGCACCGCGAACGTCGTGCGAAGCGAGCAGTCCAACTTCCTTCAACAGGATCGCGGCCTCCAGCATGTCCGACACCGACCGGCACATCGAGATGATGTAGTTCGGGACGGCGTGCGGACCGAACAGTGCACGCCCCGGGCGGCGGCCGCGAGGATGTCGAGTTCCTTGCGCGCCAACTCGGAAAGGTGGGTGTGCTCGCGCGCCAGCGGGCGTCGGGTGGCTAGCTCGGCAGCCAGCAGTTCGACGCGTTCCGGCTCTGACAGCGACATGTAGTCCGAGTGCACGCCGACCCAGGCCAACAGCTCGGCGACCACCTCTTCATGGACGTCGGAGTTCTGCCGCATGTCCAGCCCGGAACAGTGCAACAACGAGTACACCGTTAAGTTGACAGACCCAAGGAAGCGCCAGCGCGGGGAATAGGGCCGAAGTTCTCTAGCTGGAGACATCCTTCGTCTCTGTGCTGGCCCTCCCGGAGAATCTAGCATTGGATCTCCCGACGAAGTATTCGAGGCAGTATCGGACGAGGAGGCTGCGATGTCAGTGCTACCGGCAGCCGGTTCAGTAGGCACTGGAGGGGGTTCATTGCCCGGCTCCGGCGAAGATGGCTTTTTCGGGATCCGGTTCGAGTCGATCGGAGGGCTGGGCGCACATCTGGCCGGGAAGATGCTGGCCGAGGCTTGCGTCTTACGGCAGGGCTTCAACGGTGCTCACTTTTCCTCATACGGTTCAGAGAAGAAGGGCACCCCCGTGAAGTCGTTCGTGCGGCTCTGCCCGGCCGACCGCGAGGTCCGCACGAGCAGCCCGATCGAAACCCCCCAGGTGGTCGCGGTCTTTCACGAGGCGCTAGCCTCCTCGCTTGACGTGGCCGCCGGGCTGGGCCCAACCGGCACGCTGATCATGAACACCCGTAAGGACCCGGACGAGATCCGAGAGTTGATCCAGCTGCGTTCCGGCACAGTGGGGGTACTCGATGCGCTGGGCATCGCGCTCGAGGAGAAGACACGTGTCAATACGGCCATGCTCGGTGCCGTGACGCGTGTCTGCCCATTTATCGACCCTGAGGCAGTAAAAGAAACGATCCGGCAGAGCTTCTCCGTCCGCTACTCCCACCTGGTCGAGGCCAATATGCGTACCTTTGACCGTGGCTACAGCGAGCTGCGGACCATGACCTGGCCGGCGGTTCCGGGCGATGTTGGCCGGCCCGTGCAGCGGGCCAAGCCTGCGTTCGGGTACCTCGACGCGCCGATAGGGGGGGCGATCCTGGACCCGGGCAACAGCATCGTCAAGAACATGACCACCTCGCGGCAGGGCTTCCTGCCCGACTACGACCCAGACACCTGTGTGCACTGCGGGATCTGTGACATCGTCTGCCCCGACCTCTGCTTCGTATGGACCGATGACGGCGACGGCGAGCCCGCCGTGCGGCTGCAAGGGATCGACTACAACTATTGCAAGGGCTGCCTCAGGTGCGTCGACGCCTGCCCGACCGGCTCACTCACCGAACTCCGCGAGGAGGACGGCTGGGCCGAGGAGCATCGCGTACCGCTCTTCCCGGAGCTTGAGCCCGAGAGAGGTGACCACTGATGAGCGTCACATCACCAGCACCAACGGTATCGAGGCCGGAAGCCGGCCGGGCCGCTCAGCTCGTCCGTTTCAGCACCGGCAACGAGATGGCCGCACTGTCAGCCAAGCAGATCAACTTCCACCTGATGGGCTACTTCCCAATCACCCCGTCAACGGAAATCGCCGAGCTGGTCGACGAGATGAAGGCGGCTGGCGAGCACGACATCGTCATGGTCCCGGCCGATGGCGAGCACGGGGCGGCCGGCATCTGCTACGGCGCCGCTGTCGGGGGCGGCCGCGTCTTCAACGCCACGAGCAGCCAAGGTCTGCTCTACCAGCTAGAGCAACTGCCCGTACAGTCCGGGACGCGCTATCCCATGCTGCTGGATCTCGCCACCCGTACCGTCAGTGGGCCGCTCGACATTCGCGGCGACCACTCCGACGTCTATTACGCGCTGAACACCGGCTGGCTCATTTTCATGGCCCGCGATCCCCAGGCGGTCTACGACCTCAACCTGATGGCGCTGCGCATCGCCGAGCGCGCCGATGTGCGGTTGCCCGCGATCGTGGCCTTCGACGGCTTCTTCACCAGCCACCAGAAGCGCCGCGTCTCGACCTTCGTGGACGACGCCACCGTGCAGGAGTGGCTGGGTCCCGTGCTGGAACCGGTCAAGGCGCTTGATCCCCGGCACCCCGTGACGATCGGGCCGTACATGAACGATCCTGACCTGATCAACAACAAGTATCAGCTCGAGCGGGCGATGGACGCCGCCATGGCCGCCATCCCCGACGTCTTCGCCGACTTCGAGGCCTTGAGCGGGCGGCGCTACGAACCTGTGGATCTGTATCGCATGGAGGACGCCCAAGTCGCCGTCTTCCTGCTCAACTCGGCCGCGGAGACCGCCAAGGACGTTGCCGACCGGCTCCGGGCGAAGGGCGTCGCCGCTGGCGTTGTCAGCCCCAACGTGATCCGCCCCTTCCCTGCCGATGCCATCCGCCAGGCGTTGCGCGGCGTGCGCGCGGTCCTGATCGGCGAGCGGTCCAGCTCCTACGGATCCCACGGGGCCAACCTCACCCACGAGGTGAAGTCCGCTCTCAAGGACGACCCCGACAACCGCACCCTCTGCCTCAGCCGGGTGTACGGCCTGGGCGGGCGGGACTTCTATGCGGAGGACGCCGAGGCGTTTTTCCGGTTGGCGTTGGAAGCCGCCGAGTGCGGTGTCGTGGAAGTGCCGTTCGACTACTACGGCGTAGAGCCGGGCGATCCCGCCAAGCCGCAGGCACGCCGTGGCACCCCTGCACTCACCCGCGAGGAGGTGACGAGCGGGAAGCTGAAAGTCAAGCCCGGCCTCGACGGCCGGCTTCAGGTGGAGGCGCCCCCCTACTGGGAGCTGGCTACCAAGCCGAAGCGAATTGCGCCCGGCCACGGCTCCTGCCCCGGCTGCGGTGTCTTTCCGGCGCTCGATCAGTTCCTGCGCGGCATCGAGGGCGACGTCGTGGTGCTTTACCAGACGGGGTGCGCGATGGTCGTCAGCACCGGCTACCCCTACACGTCACACCGGGTCACGTATGTGCACAACCTGTTCCAAAACGGTGCCGCTACGCTGAGCGGGCTCGTCGAGGTGTTCCGCGAACGGGTGCGCCGCGGCGAACTCCCGGTCGGCGAGGACATCACGTTTGTCATGATCACGGGCGACGGCGGCATGGATATCGGCATGGGCTCCGCCATCGGCGCGGCGCTGCGCCGGCACGGGATGATCATGGTCGAGTACGACAACCAGGGCTACATGAACACCGGCAGCCAGCTCAGCTACTCGACCCCGCTCGGGCACCTGACGTCGACGAGCCACGTCGGCGCCGCCGAGCAGGGGAAGGCCTTTCATCACAAGGACACGCCGCAGATCATGGCGGCGACCAATATCCCGTACGTCTTCACCGGCGTCGAGGGTTACCCTGACGACCTCGTCAGCAAGGCCGCTAAAGCGCAGTGGTACGCCCAGCACGAGGGCACGGTCTACGGCAAGATCCTGATCGGCTGTCCGCTCAACTGGAAGACCGAGGACCGCGTGGGCGTCGACATCGTCCAGGCCGCGGTCGACAGTTGCTTTTTCCCGCTGTACGAGGTCGAGCGCGGCATCACCCACATCACCTACGACCCCGAGCCCATCGGGCGGCGCCTGGCCGTCGCCGACTGGCTGAAGCTCATGGGCAAGACCAAGCACCTCTGCCAGCCCGGCAACGAGGCGACGCTGGCCGACATCGAGGCCGAGGTACAGCGCCGCTGGCTGCGGCTCAAGGCCAAGGACAAGGACCCCCTTCTCTGAGAGGGAACTGACCATGGACACCACGGCACGCATCATCGAGAAGAGGGACCTGACGGACGTCACCAAGCTGTTCGTGGTCCAGGCGCCCCTGGTGGCGCGCAACGCCGCCCCGGGTGAGTTCGTCATCGTGAGGGTGACCGAGACCGGCGAACGGATCCCGATCAGCATCACCGATTTCAGCCGAGCGGAGGGCACGATCACGATCGTCGTCCAGCAGGTGGGGCGTACGAGCGCGCTGGTCAATGCTTTGCGCGTCGGTGATGTCTTCCTTGACTTCGCCGGCCCACTCGGCGCGGCGGTGCCCCTCCCCGAGCAGGGTCACGCCGTGCTGATCGGGGGCGGCTTCGGCACGGGGGCGGTGTTCCCTCTGGCGCGCGAGCTGCGGTCCCGGAGCGTGCGGGTCTCATCCATCATCGGCGCGCGCACCCGGAATCTGGTCATCCTCGCCGACCTGCTGGCAACCGAGAGCGACGAGCTGCACGTGTGCACCGACGACGGCTCCTTCGGCTATCACGGCCTCGTCACCAGCCGCCTGGAAGAGTTGCTGCAGGCAGGCGCGGACTTCACCCACTGCCTCGCGGTGGGGCCGATGCCCATGATGCGTTCCGTGGCGAACACGACCCGCCGGTGGGGCCTGCCCACCATGGTGTCCCTCGATCCCCTGATGGTGGACGGCACGGGAATGTGCGGCGGTTGCCGCGTGAGCGTGGGCGGCAAGTCGCTCTTTGCCTGCGTCGACGGCCCGTTTTTCGACGGTCATCAGGTCGATTTCGATGAGGCGGACGACCGCTTGACGACCTACAAAGCCGAGGAGAAATTGGCCTGCCAAGTGGCGGGACTGGGAGGTAAATAGCCATGCCAATCGTGTATCCGCATAAGACCCCCATGCCGTGCCGGGATCCGGAGGAGCGGCGCCGGAGTTGGGACGAAGTCGCAGAGGGCTACACCGTGGAGCGCGCCATCGCCGAGGCGCGCCGCTGCCTCAACTGCCAGGATCCCGTGTGCGAGCAGGGCTGCCCCGTCAACGTGCCGATCCGCGACTTCGTGCGCAGCGTCGCGGTCGGTGACTTCCAGGGGGCCGCCGACACGATTCGCCGCCGGAACCTGCTGCCTGCTATCTGCGGGCGGGTGTGTCCTGTTGAGCATCAGTGCGAGGCGCGTTGCGTGCTGCTTGCCCGGCAAGACCCGGTCGGCATCGGCCGGCTGGAGCGGTTCGTCGCCGACTGGGAGCGCGAGCACGGGCGCGGCGGCGAGTTCACCGCGCCGCACGGGTGGCGCAACCAGAAGGTCGCAATCGTGGGGTCAGGCCCGGCTGGCCTCACGGCTGCTAGTGACCTAGCACAGCTCGGCTACCCGGTGTCGATCTTCGAGGCGCTGCACGCGTTCGGCGGGGTGCTCCGCTACGGGATCCCCCAGTACCGCCTGCCGAAGGAGATCGTCGACGACGATATCGAGCATCTCAAGGCGCTCGGCGTGGAGTTCGTGCGCGACGTGATCATCGGCAAGACGGTCACCATGGACCAGCTTTTCGACGAGTGGGGCTACTCGGCGGTGTTCGTCGGCACAGGAGCGGGCTCGCCGATCTTCATGAACCTCCCTGGGGAGAACCTCAAGGGCGTGTACTCGGCCAACGAGTTCCTCACGCGCGTCAATCTGATGCGCGCGTTCTCGTTCCCTGAGTACGACACGCCACTTCGGCGCCCGAGGCGTGCCGCGGTGATCGGCGCCGGCGACACCGCGATGGACGCAGTGCGGTGCGCCATCCGCCTCGGCGCCGAGGAGGGTCACATCGTGTACCGCCGCTCCGAGGTCGAAAAGGGTGCCCGGGCCGAGGACTACGAGCGGGCGCGCGGCGAGGGCGTGACCTTCGACTGGCTTACGCTGCCGCAGCGGTTCCTAGGCGATGAGACAGGATGGGTCCGTGGCCTCGAGTGCATCCGCACCGAGCTCGGCGAGCCCGACGAATCCGGCCGCCGCCGTCCGGTACCCGTCTCGGGCTCGGAGTTCACGATCGAGGCCGACCTGGTCGTCATCGCACTCGGCACCAACCCGAACCCGCTCATCCCGCACACGACCTCTGGGCTCGACATCGACCGGCACGGCTGCATCGTCGCCGATCCGCAGACGGGCGCCACAAGCCGCCAAGGCGTCTTCGCCGGCGGCGACATCGTGACCGGCGCCGCGACCGTGATCCTAGCCATGGGCGCGGGACGCAAGGCCGCGACCGCCATTCACGAATACCTGCAAAAAGGCGCAGCAGAGAAGGACGCGCCGCGCAACGATGCCGTAGCTCCGGCCCCCCCGGTCGAAGGCGCGGCAAGAGGAGGTGGCGTCAAAATGAAGATTAAGGAGGCTGCGAGCAGCGATGAGACGACTTTGGCTACCAGGCTGGACGCCACGGTCGACGACCCGGAGGCCGAGGAGTACCGAAGAGGGTTCGGGGATGGAACCGTATGGGCGACCGACTACGCGACGGAGGATCAGTTGCGCGACCTCGTCGAGAACTTCGAGCTCGGCCAAGGCGGCGACTTTGATATGGATCACTCGCTCATGCGCGACAAGGAGGACATCGATATCGTCACTGTCTCCCACCGCGACAATCCGTACTGGCAGGGGTTTATCGAAGGTGTCGAGGAAGTCTGGACCACGAGGGAGCCGCCAGTCTTCGGGCCTGAAAATGCCATCTGACCTGCTATGGAGTTGGTGCGCGGTACGGGGATCGAACCAGTCGGTGCTCACAGCCAGCTGACTGCCCGCAGGTCACATTAACCGCTCGTGAACAACCTGACACTCGTCTGCCGCCACAACCGACATCATCGGGTGGATGGGGAACCCATTAACGGCACAGCGGCCTGAGGTTTCCGACGCGTCTGTGTCCAGAAAGGGGTTTGGCCGCCCACCTCGTTGTCTTTTTCGACGCGGACCGCCCCCCTGGTGCTTCTGGGGGTCAAGTGGGTTTGGACTCATCTGCTTGCTTCGAACCTGGGGTGATCTATGTGAACGGTTCCTTCGCCGGCCCTCAAATTGTGCTCAACGGTGGTGCGGTGACTGTCAAGGCCACGCCGCTTCGCGGTCGGCTCCATGCCGAGCATTGACAGCCACCGAACCACCGCGCAAACCGGCATTTGCGAGCGAGGGAGTGCCGTGGTGATGCACAGTGGCCGCTTCGGTGGCGTGAAGAAGAGGCACATCGAGGTGCACAGCCGCGCTCCGTGTCTTACTAACCGTGGCTCGGCGGATGCGGCCGTGAACCCAGGGCAATGGTGCTGCTGCTGCGTATCGAGGCCGCGGGCCAGCCAATACCGCAGCTGATACCGCAACACTTCTAGACCCGTCCAGCTCCGGCCAACGCGACAAGCCTTTCGACGCAGCTAGAAGCGGGTATACCCCGAACGCACCAACGCTAGCCGACGCAGCAAACGCCCATGTACACCGATTATGAGTCCGCGGCTCTAACCAACTGAGCTACCGCCCCTTGGATCAACCAACTGCAGATGGATCCAAGGTAGCGGCCGCTATGGCGTGTCCCCGAAGCCCCTGCACGACGTCGAGATTAGCGCCGCGCTGGTCGCCGATGATGCTCGGCTGGCTGCTAGCGCTACGCCCCTAGCCGCGGCTGGTCCGGAACACTTGTAGCCACGGCCCCATACGCGCGTGCCAGCTGCTCCAGAACCTCCGGTGTGAGCGAGTGCTCGCGCTCGTGCTTATCCACCACCGCAATGATGGCCCCGAAGAGAGATTCGGCGGCGTCGTGCTGCGCTTCTTTTGCTGTTGCCATGGCTTCTTCTGCTACCTGCCTTCGGTCCCTAGGTCACCGGATTGCGACCCGCGCGGCACCTATCGTCGCACGTCGGAAGGGGTAGAACAGGCCGCCGTCAGTTGAACACAGTGTGACTGTCAGCATCGAGCAAGTACTGCTCAGTGCCGGTTTCGACCCGCGGGGCGTCGCCGCCCAAGGCCACCGCGACCTTGTTGCTGGCGTTGCGCATCACGTCGAAGGTCAGCTCGACATATTCGGCGTCGGAGAAGTGTGCGCGCTCCGCGTCGGCGATGCCGCGGTCGATGATAGCGGTAGACGA
>Ga0224555_1002110_pt1 | contig 24428 bp, 21 predicted proteins | sample 714S23034metaG_FD_180687 | JGI IMG/M metagenome (GOLD analysis project Ga0224555, IMG submission 180687) | Peat soil microbial communities from Stordalen Mire, Sweden - 717 S2 30-34 | ecosystem: Environmental > Terrestrial > Soil > Wetlands > Peat | place: Sweden: Norrbotten County, Stordalen...
GACGGCCACAATCAAAACCCCAAGCCTTTCATCTGGACCGCCAAGGCCACAGACATCCTGGAGAAGGTGACCCGCGCTCGCACCGCTCTCAATAAAAGACGAACTGCATGAGACACTACACTAGAAGGGCAAGAGCTTAGGCTGACTTTGGAGATGATTCTTTGGACGGTCGGGGGTTGACAGGAAGGAACAAACAACAGGGACCAGTGATCAGTTTGATCCGCGGAGGCGTGGCGCTGCGGTTTGACAGGTCAATGCTTCCCGGTTATAAACCGTTTGGATGAACTCACGTCTTGGAAGCGTTCTGATCAAGGTTGCGGTGGCTGCGGGCGCCGGCGTGCTCCTGCGCTTTGTTGTGGGCCTACGGCCTGTTTGGTGGGTGGTCTGGCTGGCTCCCATTCCGCTGCTTCTGATTGCGATTCGCATTCGACCGCGAGAGGCCCGATGGATGGTCCTTTCTGCCGCGGTCATCGGGACGAGTTGCAACTATCACTACTTCCGGCTGGTGATGCCTCTGCCCGCTGTCATTGCGGCCATCGCCGCGCAAGCCCTCCTCTGGGGATTCTTGATCTTCGCGACGCAGTGCGTGGTGGTACGTTACAAGGCCTGGTGGACGGTTTTTGCTTACCCCGTTCTGTGGGTCGCTTTCGATTCCCTAGCGGCCGCGTTGCTGCCTGACGGCAATTGGGGCAGCCTGGCCTATTCGCAAAGCGACCGGTTGCCCATCCTCCAGGTCACGTCTCTTTTCGGCACCGCGGGATTGCTGTTCCTGGTCACGCTGGTTCCCTCCGCAGTGGCCCTGGCAATCGCCTATGGACGGTCTTTGCGGCGCGGCTGGATCGCGTATGCGATTACGGCGATTCTGCTCGGCTCGTCGATTCTATACGGCTACCTGAGATTGCGGGAGCCCGTACGTGGTGTTGAGACCACATTTGGACTTGTCTCGATTGACGACCCAATCGGACTGAGGGCGTCGGCATCGTACACCTCGAACATCCTTGGCGAATATGACCGGCGTGTGGAGGAGCTTGCTGCCCAAGGGGCAGAAGTCGTGGTTCTGCCAGAGAAAATCGCGATGCTCACTCCGGCTAAGGCTAGGGACTGGCAGCAGCACTTCAGCGGGCTGGCCGGGCAAAGCCGGGTTTGGCTTGAAGTAGGCGTGGGAATTGACGACGGGAATCGCCCGACGAACTGGGCGTGGCTCTTTTCGCCAGACGGAGCGCTCACCGCGAGTTACGAAAAGCATCATATGGCTCCGCCGGAGCGGCGCGATCATTATGCCTCCGGCACAGACTACGCATTGCGCCCCGTCGATGGCCAAAGCTATGGCCTGGCGATCTGCAAGGATATGCACTTTGCGGCGCTGGGGCGGGAGTATGGCGAGCGCCACGCGGCGGTGATGCTTGTGCCCGCATGGGACTTCGATTATCTGGATGGCTGGATGGAGGCGCGCACGACCGTTGTGCGGGGCATTGAGAATGGCTACACCATCGTTCGCGCCTCGCGTGAAGGGCTGCTGACTGTCAGCGATCCGTATGGGCGTATTCTTGCAGAGGTTCCAAGCAGCGAGATGCCCGGCAGATCTCTTTTGGCGACGACTGTTATTCGAGCGCAAGTGCCGACACTGTATACGCGGATTGGGAACCTGTTTGGATGGCTAAGTGTGGCGGCGGGAGCGGTGTTTCTGGCGATTGGGCGCGGGCGCGCGAGGCAACGGGCCGGCCTCTCGACTACAAGTTGAAGAGCTCGCGAAGGCGCTTGGTTTGGGCGCGGCTCACGGGGATTTCGGTCTGCTGCTTGTCGTTCATGCGGAGCTGGTAGCTGGACTTGAACCAGGGCATGACCTCACGGATCTGGTCGATGTTGACGACGAAGCCGCGGTGGGCGCGCCAGAAGCGCGAAGAATCGAGGAGTTCGAGGAGTTCCTCAAGGGTTCGGCACTTGGATTGGCCTTCGAAGACGCGCGTGACGATGCGAATGACGCCTTCGTCGATGGCAGCGAAGCAGATGTCGGCCTGATCGACGAGCAGCAGGCGGCTTTGCGCCTGAACGATGAGCTTGGCGGGAGCACGGCCCTGCTCGGCGGATTGCGGCCGGTTGAGCAAGCGCAGGAGCCGATCAATCTGAGATTCAATGCCGGATTCGGGCGCGCCGCCCGCGGCCGGGCTGCCGGCTGCGATGCGCGCCTTGGCACGCTCGACGGCTTCCGAGACGCGGGCGAGGTCGAAGGGCTTGAGCAAGTAGTCGACGGCGTTCACATTAAAGGCGCGAACCGCATACTGGTCGTAGGCGGTGGCGAAGACAAACTGAGGCAGGGGAGCAGCGTCTTTTTCCCCGCCCGCTTTTGCGGATTCGGCGCGGTTGCGGTCCACGAGCCGCTGAATGACGGCGAAGCCGTCCTGGCCGGGCATTTGCACATCGAGAAAGACGAGGTCGGGATGGTGTTCGTCGATAAGGTCGACGGCCTCGATGCCGTTCGATCCCTGCGCAACTACATCCACGTCGCCCACGGAATCGAGCAGGTACTTGAGCTCGTCGCGGGCCAGTTGTTCGTCGTCGATAATGAGCGCGGAGATGGACATGGGAACTGAAGAGTTGATTGTAGAACAGCGGAAGGGCAGCAAGTCAGCGAGCCGGCGAGTCCGCAAGGGAGCGAGGGAGACAAAGCGAGGGCGCGATCAGCTTTCAGCCCCCATTAATCGCTCAGGACACGGAGGCGAGCGGGGGTTTGGTCGCTTGCCAGATCGTGGCCGCAGTTGGTGCAGAAGAGATCGGTGGGGCGGACGGTGCGGAAGCAAGTGCCGCAGTTGGCCGAGAGGTGGTAGTTGCACTGGGGGCAGAAGTGAAAATCGCCCTGGACATGCGTGCTGCAGGAGGGGCAGCGTGAGACCTGGGGCTGGCGCAGGAGAAAGTAGAGCACGGCGCCGATTCCGGCCGGCATAACAAAGCAGATGAACATCCAGAAACGCGAGCTCATGGCACGGCGCGGCGCGTCTTTGCTGATGTAGCCAACCATGAGGAAGTAGAGAGAAGCGACGACGCCCCAGGAGATATTGAAGTAGATGCGGAGGCCGAGGGGCTGCGGCGGATGATGGCGCTGAGCCGGCGCGACAATCCAGAAGTAGTATTCGATGAGAACAAACGCCAGGCTGGCGGCGACGATAGACCAGACCGGAATGAGATGTTGTTCTTCGTTGAAACTGATGGGCTTTTGATCAGGCATGGGCCGTTGCTCCCCGGAAAAGTGGTTCAGAGACAGGTTCGCCTCACTTTGAATGGACGGAGGAGAGGCGCGAGAAGTTGCTGCCGGAGGCGAATCCGGCGCAAAAAACAAGGGAAACTTTGGTGGGAGTTATTCCCGGCTGCGCGACCAGCCGGCAAAGAGAAATGCGGCCAGAATGACGGGGCAAAGGATGCAGGCCCAGAGGCTGGTTTGGGTGGCGATGTCGCTGATGTGTTCGCCGCCAATGAGGTCGTCGGCGACGCGCCAAGCCAGGGGCCCAAAGGCAAGGAGGGCGAGCAAAAGGGCCGCCAGAGCGAGGGAGCGCGTGCGGCGGCGGCCGGCCTGCTGATCCTGGATGACGCCAAGCGAGGCCATGACGACGCGACGAGTACTTTCAGCGACCGCACGGTCACGGCCAGCTTGTTTGCCCGTGAGGGCGGAGAGCAGATCGCGTTTGGCGGCGGCGGTACCCGCAGCGGGACCCTCAGTGGCGCCCGAAGCCGGGTTGGCGGCATCGTTGCTGGCCAGTTCAGCCGTTCTCACACAGCCTCCTGAAAGCGCGCTGCCGCAAAGCCGAGCCGGGGCTTGATCATGGCCAGGCCGCGATAGAGCCGCGACTTGACCGTGGAAAGCGGGGCGCGAGTGACCTTCGCGATCTCCTCAAGCGAGAGCTCTTCGTGGAAGCGGAGAACCAGCACTTCGCGGTGGAGCGTATCGAGCTCGAGCAGCGCGGCTGCGATCTTCTCGCGGTCTTCGAGGTTGGAGACGCGATCGAAGGGAGTGGGATCGCCGGCAACGACTTCGAATGTCATGGATCGGTCGTCTTCAGTGACGCCGTCGATGAGCTCGTCGAGGCTGTTCATGGTGCGCTTGCGGCGATAATCGATGACCAGGTTGCGGGCGATGGTGAAGAGCCAGGTTTCAAAACGGGCACGACCGTCGAACTGCTCGCCGCGAACGAGGACGCGCATCCAGACTTCCTGAAAGAGGTCTTCAGCGGTGTCGCGATTGCCGGTGAGGAAGAGCAGGTACCGCATGAGACGGTGCTGATAGCGGACGATGAGTTCTTCGAGCAGGCCGGCTTTCTGGCGTTTGAGGCCAGCGGCGACGGCAAGACTTTCCTGCCGCGCGGGATCGTCGGCTACCAAGGCAGATGCTTTAGGGAAGAGTGTCCGAACGGAAGCAAGTGTCATCTGAGTCAATTAGACGATAAAACCGGTGGTGAAGACCAGTTGAATTGGTGACCCCGGCTTACCGTCTGCCCTCCTGTTACGAAGGTGGAACACGCAAATGTTGTACAAAGTTGCGTACGGGACGGCTTATGACTGCGCGGAAGCGGTGTGGACGGTGTGGCTGCGTCGGGTTGACGGCTGTGCAGCTTCGCGTAAAACGGCTGGCGGGGGAATGGTAACTGCTGAGGAATCAGCGGGTGACGATTCGCGGAGGACGAGATCACTCTTCGTCGAGTGGCGAGGCGGATTCCTCGCCGCGTGGCGGGCCGGATTTCCGCTGGGCGGCTTGGATGGCTGCCTGGATGGCTTTGGCGGCGCGGCGCTCGCGGGCGTCGGCGGTTTCGTAATAGAAGATTCCGAGCAGGTGGTTGCGGCGCCGGGTGGGTGTGAAGGCGAACCAGGCCTCGCGGGAGCCGGGGTGGCGCAGGAAGGCGGCGCGAAGGATTGGAGGCGGATCGTGCTCGCCTTCGAGGGCCTGCATGAGTCGCTCGGCCATCTTCTCGGCGCGCTTTTGGCGGGAGGCGGGAGATTTTGGCTCGCCGGCCCATTTGCCGATTTCGCGGCGCATGGAAGGGGTCATTGAGCCGAACAGCCGGCGGAGCTGGCGGTCGGCGTTGAGGGCGCGGACGAGCTCGGGTGGGAGCAAAACGGGGCGCTCGACGAGGTCGGGCTCAAGCCAGATACGGACACGCGAGCCGAGGCGGGCGCCGGCTGCGGATTGCATCTTCTTGTTGACCAGGAGAACGTGACCACCCCGGCGACGATCAGGAAAGAGCGAGGTGCGGAAACGGAAGCCGGCGATTTCGCCGCGGACACGGCGGCCGTTGCGCACCGGCCAGGCTTTGGCGATGTCGAATGGGACGCGGGCAATGACCCATTTGAGCGCGGTTCCGTCGGGCTCGAGGAGCGCGGTGAAGGACTTGCGCAATGAGACGGAGCGAGGCGGCATGGGTCGATTTGCGGGCGCCCGGCGCTGCGGTGGGCGGCGGCCTTGAGGAAGATTCTAGATGAGCGGGGTCAGGATTGGGCGGCGCGTTTGCGGCGGTGGCGGAGGGAGGCGAGGGCGCGGAAGACGAAGCGGACGAGCAGGAGCGTGATGAGGATGAAGATGAAGGCGAAGGCCGCGGCGATGTAGGGCTTCCAGGTGGAGAGCCAGGTGAGGAAGATGGCGAGCGAGTCTTCACCGAGGCTTAGCGCGATGTTGGAGAAGGGTTCGGGCGCGGGAGTGACCGCGGCGCGAACGGCGGTTTTGCCGCCGTGGGCGATGAAGGCGATGGCGCCGCCGGCAAGAGTGGCGGCGAGCTGCTCGCCGGGCGTGAGGCCGGCTGTGGCCTGAAAGGCGAGGAGCGCGGCGATGGGAACGCGAATGAAAGTGTGGAGCGCGTTCCAGACGAGGTCGAGGGCGGGAATCTTGTCGACGAAGAAATTGATGGCGAAGAGGACGAGAGCGGCGGCGATAATGCCCCAGTTCGACAGCAGATGGAGAGACGGGGGCAGGTCGAGAAATCTTGTATGGGAAAGCAAGCCGAGGGTGGCCACGGTGGCGTAGACGTTGAGCCCGGCCGCGAAACTGACGGCGATCATCAGGGCGACGAGTTCGTTGGGCGGTAGGGGCATGCGGAGAGTATAGGGGCGAAAACCAGCTTTCAGCTATCAGCTTTTAGCTCTTAGCCGTTTGTTGCCGAGCTTAGCTCGACTTTGCGTTGGCGGGTTTGGCGGCGGGGTGATCGGATGGTTCCGTGACATAGAAAGAGTCGAGGAGCGCGCGCGCGTAAATGAATCCCTGAACCTTTACGCTGTTGTTGGTTACGAAAATCAATACGCAGAAGACAAATGCAAAAAGAGTGACGAGAACAACGGAAACGATCGGAGTGGGAATGGGAGTGATGTACGGCCACGCCCATCTTAAAGCAAGGTGGGCTGCTCTCGCCTCGACCAGGAAGGAGAGCGAGCCGCAGGCGAGGGCGAACCATTTAAGAGCGTAGAGATTACGCTGGAAGCCGTAGGAGATTTCTTCCTCAACGACGAGCACACTGTCGCGCGAGTTCTCGCGCATCCACGCCACCACCGGCTCGTAGAGGTGGTTCAGTTGATCCGCTCTCTTATCGAGATCGTGAATCTTACTCGCGGTCTCGTCATCACTGTCCTTTGGGAACTGCGGTCCCTCGCGCTTGGTAATCAGTTTCTTGATTATTTCTGCAGGCGGCGCCTCCGCGAGAAGATGCGCAACCTGGTCTCCGAGGCGGATTTTCTCGATTGCCGAATGACCCATCGCGACGCGCAGCATGGTCGTGGTTGGCTTGCCACCCCATTTGCGGAAGAGCTTGATTTCTTTCTTGTCGCCGATGACGCGCGCGATGTGGGAGATCCAGCGCACCACTCCGAAAACGCAAAGAAGCGACAGGATCGCGGGTACGATGTCGCGAAGCCCCGGAAACGAGACTATGAGCAGAAGAAGGATGGGGAAGACGCTGAGGAATGCGGGGGCGAGCCGGGCCTCGCGGGTGTAGCGATCGCCAAGGAGTGAATCGACTGCGGAAAGACCACCACTGTCGTCTGCCATTGGCCGCGCCTCCGGGGATTGCCTCAAGATAGTCGGCGGTATGCCGGATTAGCAAGGAGAAAATTCGCTGTAAGTTGTGGGAGAACCGGGAGCCAGAAGCGAGGCAGGGACTTATGATGGCTGCGAGAGGTCATCATGCCAGAACCGGATGCGATGAAGGACAACGAGGTGTGGCCGGCGCTGCCGCAGAGCGCGTGGAGCGACACGTGCGCAACGCTGCAACTGTGGCTGCAGATGGTGGGCAAGGTGAGGATGGCGCTGACGCCGGCGATCAATCACTGCTGGAATGTGACGCTCTACCCGACAATCCGGGGGCTGACCACAATGCCGATGGCGCATGGGACGCGCATGGTGCAGATCGATTTCGATTTTGTGGAGCACGAACTGGTGATCGAGACGAGCGATGGCGGGCGCAGAACCATCCCACTCGCCCCGATGACGGTGGCCGAGTTCTACTGGCGGCTGATGGCGGCGCTCGAGAGCCTGGACGCGCTCTGCAACATGTGGCCGGTGCCGTGCGAGGTGGCGGAGCCGATTCCTTTCAAGAAGGACGAGGTACACCGGGCGTATGACCCGGAGTATACGCAGCGGTTCTGGCGGGTTCTGCTGCAGGCGACGCGCGTGATCACGGTGTTTCGCGCGCGGTTCATTGGAAAGGTGAGCCCGATTCATTTGTTCTGGGGTGCGATGGACTTGGCGTGCACGCGGTTTTCTGGGCGGACAGCGCCGGAGCATCCGAGCATGCCGGGGCTGCCGGATCGCGTTACGCGCGATGCGTACTCGCACGAGGTGAGCAGTTGCGGATTCTGGCCGGGAGCGCCGGGCCCGCCGGGAGCCCCGAGTATCGAGCCGTTTTTTTATAGCTACGCCTATCCGGAGCCGCCAGGCTATCGGGAGTATGCGATTGCGCCCGCAGAAGCGAGGTTCGACAAGAATTTTGGCGAGTTCATTCTGCCGTACGAGGCGATGCGGCAGTCGGCGGACCCGGACGGCGCGCTGCTCCAGTTTTTGCAAAGCACGTATGAGGCGGCGGCGAACTGCGCACACTGGGATCGGGCCGCGCTCGAAGTGACGGCGTAAGGGTCACGAAACAGGGACAAGGGATCGCGGTAAGGACGCCGCGGCGAGGGCGGAAACGCAGGTTGAGCGGTGCATCTTCAGATCGCTGCGGGCGCGCTCCATCTCGACAAGGTCATAGGCCGCAAGCTCTGGGCTGACGCGACGGAGCGTTCTGGAGCAAGCCGTGAGGTATTCGCTGTGCCTGCTCTCAAGAGCACATTCGAGATAGGAGCATTTTGAGCAGCGCATAACTTCCCCTTCCAGCCCTTCAGCCGGAAAAACAGCGGTTGAAATTTCCTTGCTTTACTGCGCCAGAACTTGACGCTCGGCGTGGAACCAGTCCTGGAGGTCATGGCCGGGTTTGCTGCCGCGCTTTTCAAAGATCTCAAAGGCCCGCTGTCTGATCTGGCGTTGCGCGGCGGAGCCTTGCGGTTCAGAAGCGGCGACGATGGGAGACTTGGCGGGTGAGGCTTGCGGGGGAACAACGACAACCTTGTTCAGCTTAGGCTGTTTTTTGACTTTTGAAACGATCATTGGAAGCCCTCATTGCGAATCGTGGGCTAAGTGAGAAGATGCTTCAGATAAACTGCCTTAGTTCAGAGGACCTGAAAGGGGAGGACGGTGCTCATTCCATCTCTCACACTACACTCTTTGGTAACCCGCCGCACATTTGATTCGTGAATATCGTGATTAGAGCTCGAATTACTCAACTTAAGCGGCGCTGGGCGTAGGGACTAGCTTCTAGCTCCTAGCTTCTAGCTTCCAGCTGGTGAACAGTGAACAGTGAGCAGTGCCCAGTGAGCAGTGCCCAGTGAGCAGTGCACAGTGAGCAGTGCACAGTGAGCAGTGCACAGTGAACCGTGGATCGTGAACCGTGATCAGAGAGCAGCCGGTGCGTTTGCAGTAGAAACTTACTGCGATCCCAGGTCTGAAGAACCGGGACCCTGGGGCGCCCGGAGTCCTGGAATCGAGGCAAGCGGCGCTCGCTGTTCAAAGCTATTGCCTGATTGGTACACCCCCCGGCCCCCCACCCCGTTTTTTGGTTAAGCGGTTTATTTTCAGTCACTTGTACCCACGATCACTTCCTCCAGGTCTTTGATTCCAAAGGGTCTGTTGCCTAAAGTCGTCCATCGAAAGGAGTTAGGGCAGCCTTCGGCTGCCAGGGATCAGGGATCAGGGATCAGGGGTCAGGGGTCAGAGATCAGAGACCAGAGAACAAAGGCCAAAAGCCCTCTTGGATCCGCGATCACTTGGCTCCGACTAAATTCCATTTTGGTGATGCTAAGATCAGGATAGCGAAACGCGCGAATTGATCGGCAAAGTTGGCGCTTTTATTTTGGTCGCGTTTTCAACGGGTTGCGGCGGTTCCTGCGGAAAAGGCGCTTGACGGGGCGGGGCGAGACGAACCTGATGGGGGCGGAGCGGCGGGTTAGCAAGTCAGCGAGTTAGCGAGTTGGCGGGGTGGGGAAACGTCCTGTCGTTGCTTGACATAACGTGCCAATGCGGCCAGAGTGGATATATTCCGTACGCTCGTAGGCGAGCATGTATCCCGCAAACCCCGAGGCGAGAGCTTCGGGGTTTGTTTTTTGAGGCAATGTACGCGCGGACTTTGTCAGGGCGGTCGCTTTGCCGTAATTGACGTCAGGCGGCGCAAGCAGGCTGTGAGGGTGCGTCTCGATCCGGAAGTACTGGAATGGCTGCGGTCGAAGGGTGAAGGGCACCTGACGCGGATCAACGATATTCTGACGAATTTGATGGAGGCGGAGCGGAGGAGCAAGACAGCTTCCAGCCGATAGCTTTTGGGTCCCTGGGTTCTTTCGCCCCTACGGGGCTGGGGATTCTTTTGGGCTGGCTTTCCCAGGGCTGCGTCGCCGCGGCGACTTGCCCTGGGCTATTTTCTGGCGCTCCCTACGGGAGCTTTTCCCACCCAAGCGGCAAAAACAAACTCGGCGCTAGGATGGGGCACGCGATACTCGCTCATCTGATTCGCGCTGCAGGTAACTTCTTACCATGACAGCAGCCTCGTACAAATCGGCCGCTTTGTGTGAAGGCTCGACATTCAACGCTGATCCTTCTCGGCCAGCCTTTCCCGTTTTGACGAGGATCGTGACGCATCCGACGGCTTTGCCCGCAGCTATATCTGACCTCTTGTCACCGACAAGAAAGCTTTTCTCGCAATCTATCTCGAACTCCTTCGCGGCCTCAAGAAGCATACCGGGAGCCGGCTTTGAGCAATCACACGGAGTTTGGCCCGGCTTGAGATGTTTGGGCTCAAGGTGGGGGCAATAATAGAACGCGTCAATGTGAGCTCCCGCAGTTTCGATCCCGGATCTCAGCGCCGCATTAAATTCAGACATTTGCTGACGCGTAAAATGTCCAAGAGCGATACCGGCCTGATTTGCGACGACAATCAGGTCCAAAGGCAGAGTGGAGAGGATCCTCAACCCTTCAATCGCGTTCTGCTCGAATTCCAGTTCCTCTGGGCGGTAAGGAAAGTGGGTGTCTCTATTGATCGTACCGTCTCGATCCAGAAAGACAGCACGTCTCCAACGTGGGGAGATGTCACCGATGGGCCAATCCCTCAACTGTTCTTTGCCTCCGCCTTTGCTTCTTTCCGTTTCCTCACCAGGAGCATGGTACATGGCACGAATACGAGATAGGCGATGGTGGCTAACGATAGAACTGTGTGGAACCACCCCGGTGTTGACCATTCCTTGTGCCAGAGAAAGACCATCGTGATCCCGGTTACACAGCACATCTCAGCTACAAAGAACCAACGTCGCACCCCCGACCTCGTGCCTTGGTTTTGGTACCAGGTTTCCCATTCTGCTGCCTTTGGGAATCCGGTTAAGTCTTCGAACTTGGGTTCGATCACATCTCGCAGGTAATTCGCTAGCATGTGGTGGATTCTGTAGCTGTAAAGGATTAGTGCGGTGAAGTAGATTGTCACCAGCGGTGCGAGAATAAACAAACGCGTTGTGCCGTTGGTGGAATATGCGCCTACCGCTATCGCGCCTAGAGCGACGGTCAGCTGCATTGAGTACTGATCTCTCTGCTGGATTCTTCGCTTTACCTCGTCGCGGACGTCCTCGCGAATTGCTTCGATGTGACGCAGCTTGGGGTCATCTGGCACGATAGGCTCCTTCCCCCTTATCGGCTTTGTTGGAAGTCTCATAATACTACCACTGGAACTTCAAACTCCCGGTTGGGCGGTTGGCATGCGGATTTGCAGATCAGGCCTTGTGGCGCGCATCGTCCGGCTCCAAGAACCAGCTGACCACTCCTGCTTGGCAACCCCTTTCGGGCCACTCCTCGCCGGCAGTGATGACCGCGAGCTTGTTGCCGTAGGAGTCCCTGAACTCGAAGCGGCAAAATGCAAATCCGGTTGGGCAGGTCGACTTAATCTCGTGATAGCCACATTTCCAGAATTCCTGACCGTTTCCGACCTTGATATTTAGCTCCGGCAGGTGGTGTGGCCACCAAGTAGCCAGAGGTTGCCAGCCTCCCTCAATGAGGCTCTTTCTCGCGTCGTGGTAGTGCAGTCCATAGATTTGGGGGATGGCCAGATGCTTTGGGTAATTCTTGGGGATGGCCGTTCCAGCGAGTTCCCATTGTGCGACCTTTTCCGCGTCAGACTTCCAAGAACGAAGAACGCTCTCTGCGTAAAGGAGCACGTCGCTGTCAATCAACTTGGCGCATTTCGCGCACAGCCATATTCCGTTCTCGGCTGAGGCTCTCTGTTGGCCCGACAGTGCTGCGTTATATCGAGGGCCGCCGTCTGCTGCGCCAGTTATATGCGCGGCCTCGCCGATACAAACGCTCCGGCTTACATCCTGATGGGGTCCAGTAGTTCCGCTCCTGCAATTCGGGTTTGAGCAGTGGTAGTTCACTCGCTTCGCGAGAGATACTTGAATCCGCCTTGGAAATTCGTCACGACGCTTTCGACGATCAGTTGCAGGCATAGTTGCTCCAGGCTTGGTACCGATGTTAGCAGCCGAAGATCTCAGTCTCTGCCGCCGGCTACCGAGGTCGCTCTGTCGCCTCTTGTGTGATTCAATAGTAAGGATGGGCATTCCCCGGAGATCGACGGTGCGTGGGCGGGCTATTGCGGCCAGGCGGAAGGTGCGCGAGTACGCCATGGTGGCGCGGGCGCTGGCGTCGACTTCGCACCCGGTGCTGGCGCAGATTATTCCGACGCGCTTTTGCAACCTGAGCTGTGCCTATTGCAATGAGTACGACAAGGTGAGCGAGCCGGTGCCGCTGGCGGAGATGGAGCGGCGCATCGACCACCTGGGACGGCTGGGGACGGCGATGATCGGCATCAGCGGCGGAGAGCCGCTGACGCACCCGCAATTGGACGACATTATCCGGCGCATGAGAAAGACAGGCGCGATTGCGGGGATGATCACGAATGGGTACCTGCTGACTCCCGAGCGGATTGAGCGGCTGAACCGGGCGGGCCTGGACCACATGCAGATCAGCATCGATAACCTGACGCCGGACGAAGTGTCAAAGAAGAGCCTGAAGGTGCTGGACAAGAAGCTGGAGATGCTGGCCGAGTATGCCGAGTTCCACGTGAACATTAATTCGGTGGTGGGCGGAGGGATTAAAAACCCAAATGATGCGCTGGTGATTGGGAAGCGGGCGCTGGGGCTGGGGTTTGAATCGACGATCGGGATTATCCACGACGGGGATGGGCAACTAAAGCCGCTGAAGGAAGACGAGGCGCGCGTCTACTTTGAGATGACGAACAGGAAGAAGACGAACTACGCGCAGTTCGACAAGTTCCAGGAGGCGATTGCCGAGGGGCGGGCGAACGACTGGCGGTGCAGAGCGGGGTCGCGGTACCTGTACATTTGCGAGGACGGGCTGGTGCACTACTGTAGCCAGCAGCGCGGGTATCCGGCGGTGCCGATTGCGGAGTATACGACGGCCGACGTGAAGCGGGAGTTTACGACGGCGAAGAGCTGCGCGCCGAATTGCACGATCGGGTGCGTGCACAGGATTAGCTACATTGACCACTGGCGCGGCGAGCAGACGCGGATGGTTGCGCCGGGCGGCCAGGAGCTGGTGAAGATCCAGGGCACCTGAAGCTGCCGGGGATCAGGGATTCGGGGGTCAGGGATCAGAAAAGCAGGGACCAAGGGACCGAGAAAATCCAAGAAGACTGTGGATGGCGTTCGCGGGTGCGGACGCCGTTTTTGTTTTTGGGGGAGACGGCTAGCGGCTAGTGGCTGCGGGATTCGGCGAGGGCCGCATCGATGAGCTGGAAAAGGCGGCCGCGGTCGAGGACTTCAACGAAGGGCGGGGCGTGGGCGGCGTTGGTGACGATCCAGATGGTGGGAGTGTGCTCGATGCCGATGCGCTGTCCGAGGGCGTAGTCGTCTTTGACTTGCTGGGAGAGGCGGCCCATAGGATCGATGGCGAAGGGCAGGGCGACGCCGTGGGTGGAGGCGAAGCGCTGCGTGAATTGCTGGAGCTGGTCCGGGGTCTCGATGGAGATCTGGTTGGCGAAAACCTCATCGCGGTAGTCGTTGCCGAGGGTCTTGCTTTTGGTGTCGAAGAAGCGGGCGTTGACGGCGGCCTGGAAGCTCCAGTTGTGCATGGGGAGCGGGAAGTCGTGACGGATCCAGGGGATGTTGTACTTGGCGGCGGCCTCTTTGAGGAGGAGGTTGGCGTTGGCGCAGTCGGGACACTCGAGGTCTTCAAACTCGATGATGGCGACGCGTGCGCCGGCTGGCGGCTTGAGGGCGGAGGGGTCGTTCACGTGGGTGGTGGGCGGCGCGCCGAATTGGGCGTGTGCGGGGACGGCGAGCAGAGCGGCGGCGACCAAGGCGAGTGTCGAGACTGGGCCGGCGAAATCCCGGCGCGAGAGGAAACGGAGGCTGAGGAAACGATGCATGGCGTTTGGACGGCTCCCTAAACCCATTGTAACGGGAGGGATGGGGAAGGGCAGGGACCAAGGGAACAAGGGACTGAGGGACTGAGGGACTACGGGACTGAGGAAGCTATAGCGGGCGGCCGCGGTCTGGTCAATCTCGTTGGGATTTTCGACGGGCGAGCCATTGACGCCATTTGTAGTCGGCAAAGAGAGAGGCGCCGACGACGAGGATGGCTGCGATGACGAGAAAGATCTTCATAGAAACAGTGGACAGTGGACAGTGAACAGTGGGCAGTGAACTGTAGCCCGTGAACCGCGGGTCGTGAACAACCGGCAAAGATCAGGACGGCAAACCAAGAACCATAAGGCAAGAACTAAAAAGCAGCCAACAGCGGTCAGCGGCCGACGACGATGACGGTGAAGGTGCCGGGAATGACCGGGGGGCGCGGGCGCGGGTTCGCGGGAGTTGGATCGGGACGCGGGCCGAGGTCGGCAGTGACGAGATAGACGCGGTCGGTGGAGGGGTCGTATGTCATGGTGCGCGCGCCGGCCTGGGTGGTGAGGCTCTCGATGGTGGGATAGCCGGGCGCGGAGGCGTCGATAACGGAGAGGATGCCGTCGCGGCTGGAGGCAAAGGCGAGGGAGTGGGCGGCGCTCCAACCGGCGGCGTCAGGGCCGTCGCCGATGGTGGGGTTGGCGAGGAGCTTGCCGGTGGTGGAGTCGATGACGGAGGCCTTTTTGCCGTCGCAGACGGGGAAGAGGCGATGGCCGGCGATATCGAAGGCGAGGCCGGATGGGGAATCGCAGCCGGCGGCCCAGGCGGCGGTGATGGTTTTGGAGCGAGCGTCGATGCGGACGATTTCGCTTTTGTCTTCGAGGTTGTCGAAGACCGTGCCCTGGCCGTCGGCGACGGCAAACTCCGGCTTGCCGGGCAGTGGGATGGTGGCGATGACGGTGTTTGAGGCGGGGTCGATGACAGAGATATCGCTTGAGCGACCGTTGAAGGCCCAGACGGTTCTGGTGGCCGGCTCGAAGATGATGCAGTCGGGGTTGGTTCCAGCGGGGATGGTGGCGACGACGGCGAGGGCGGAGCGGTCGAAGGCGACGACCGCGTTGCCGCCGCCGTCAGAGATGTAGCCAAACTTGCCGGCGGAATCGAGAGCAACACCGTGAACGCCGTGGAGGCCTGTGATTGCGCCAACGACTTTGCCGGTGGTGGTGTCGACGACGTCGACGCGCGTACCGTGAGCCAGGTAGAGGCGATGGGCAACAGGGTCGACGTTGAGATAGTCCCATCCGCCTTCACCGCCGATGTTCCAGTGGTCGATGATGTGGTAGGGCTGAGCCGGCCCCGCGGACGCGGACGCGGCGGCTGGGGCGGCTGGCTGTTGCGCGGTGAGGAGGGCCGGCGCGGCGGCGAGGGTGAAGAGGACGGCAGCGAACGTGGTTGCGATGAGGGAAAGATGCGGTCGGGACATGAGGAACTCCGGGTTGAATTTCGACGGGGCAAGGATAGCACGCGAGGGTTGATGGCGGGGTCGGAGGCGGATGAACCCGGGAGGCGCGATGAACCGAGGCGCGAATGAATCGGGGGCACGAATGAAAAAGCCGATGTGGTGAGCGCTGGTGCTATCTTGGACAGAACCAGGGTGAAGCGATGAGGCGAGAGATGAGCAATCGGACGTTGGTACGGAGCGGCGTTTTGGTGGCGGCGGTTTGGATTGCCGCGGCGACTGGAGTGTTCGCGCAGGGGCCGGCGGAGAACCCAGCCGAGGCGTGCGCGTTCAAGAATCAGACGGCCGTGGCGACGGTTGGGCAGTTCCAATTTGCCGCGCACAAGAGCAACGACGGCGCGTGCCTGCAGGTGACGAGCGGAGGCAAGACCGTTTACAGCCAAAGTGTGGACAGCTTTGAGACCTACACGCTGGGGCAACCGGACGATGCGCAGGACAATATTGCGGCGATCGCGAACGGGACGGACGTGACGGGGCGCGGGCAGCCGGACATGATTGTCTCTCTCTTTACCGGCGGGGCGCATTGCTGCTCGATTCACTTCGTCTTTGAGCTGCAGCCGACATTCAAGCTGCTGGCTACGCTGAACGATTCCGACGATGACATGGCGCACTTTGAGCGTCTCGCGGACGGGCATTACTACTACGTGACGGCGGACTGGACGTTTGGCTATTGGCCGACGTGCTTTGCGTGCTCGCCTTCGGCTTTGGTAACACTGCGCTGGACGGACGATGCAAAGGGCGGCGGATTCCATTTGGTGATGGACAAGATGCAGACGCCCGCGCCGAGGACTACGGAGTGGAACAAAGAGCTGGGGGCCGCGCAGAAGGTGGTAGCGGCAGGCGACGCCGATTCCATCGGAACGACGATGTGGCAAACGGCGCTGAATTTGATTTACGGCGGGCAGTCCGAGCTGGCATGGAAGTTTGTGGACGTGCTGGGGCCCAAAGCGCAACAGAAGCCGTTCCCGACGCTCGGGGATTTCTGCTCGCTGCTGAAGACCAGTCCCTATTGGCCCGATTTGCAGCCGACGTTGAAGGACACGCCGGCGGCGTGCGCGAATGCGAAGGCAAATCAGACGCCGTAGCGGCGGAGCGTTTCGTCGAGTCGACCTTCCTTCAGGGCCTAAAGGCCAAGTACATTTAATTGTGCTGATGGCACGACTGAAGTCGTGCCCTGACAATTCGTGCTTCTCCGATGGAGTTGCTCTGCCAACCTCGGCGGCTGGGTCCCCCGTACCTTTCAAGGCAACTCCAAACTGATCTGCTGCAGACCGTGAAGCGCGTCCCCGATGCATTAGTCTCAAAGTTGCAAAACCATCACGCGTTGGGGAGCCAGGATTGCGCATTGTTCTGTCGAACATTGGGACGTTTGGGGACATCAATCCACTGATTGCGATTGCGCTGGAGCTGAAGCGGCGGGGACACGTGCCGGTGATGGCGCTGCCCCACGTCTACAGGCCGAAGATTGAGCCGCTCGGCCTCGAGTTTCACGCGCTGCGGCCGGACATCGACCCCACAAACACGCTGCTCGTGGAGATGATCTACGACGTAAAGAAGGGAACAGAGACCGGGCTGCGGGAGTTTCTGTTTCCTGTGTTGCGGCAGACGTATGACGATTTGCTGGATGCGGCGACCAAGCCGGCGCGCGCGGACCTGCTGCTGCTGGGCGAGTTGAATTACGCAGGCCCGATTGTGGCGGAGGTGACGGGGATTCCGTGGGCGAGTTACGTACTGGCGCCGTTCTCGTTTTTCTCGGCATTCGATCCGCCGGTGCTGCCGCCGTATCCCAGGCTTGCTCGGGCGGACAAGATAAAGGGGATGGGACGCGCGATGCGGCGGCTGGCGCGGTTTGTGACGCGCAAATGGCCGGAGCCGGTTTACGAACTGCGGCGTGAACTAAGATTGCCCAGGGGCAAGAATCCGATCTTCGATGCCAAACACTCGCCGCACCTGGTGCTGGCGCTTTTTTCGCGCGTGCTGGCAGTTGAACAGAAGGATTGGCCAGAGCATACGCTGATTACCGGATTCTGTTTTTACGATGCGGACGCGGGGAACGCTGCGCCGCCGGAGCAACTTGAGAAGTTTCTAAGCGCGGGCGAGGCGCCGGTGGTGTTCACACTGGGGTCGGCGGCGGTGCTGGCGGCGGGAGATTTCTATGAGCAGTCGGCGAAGGCGGCGAAGATATTGGGCGTGCGCGCGGTGCTGCTGATTGGGTCGGACGCGAGAAACCGGCCCAGTGGCGAGCTGCCCGATTCGATTTGCGTAGCGGAGTACGCGCCGTACTCGAAGCTGTTTCCGCGCGTGTCGCTGGCCGTGCACCAGGGCGGCGTGGGGACGACAGCGCAATGCCTGCGCGCGGGGCGGCCGATGCTGATCATGCCCTACTCGCACGACCAGCCGGACAATGCACGGCGCATGAAGAGGATGGGTGTGGCGCGGGTAATCCAGCGTGGGAGCTACAAACCTTGGCGCGTGGCGCGGAGAGTGAGAGCCATGCTGGCGGAGCCAGAGTTTGAAGCGCGGGCGCGTGCTGTGGCCGAAGAGGTAGCGCGGGAGAACGGGGTGAAGACGGCGTGCGATGCGCTCGAAGAGCTGCACGAAAGCAAGGGATTAGGGACTAGGGACTAGGGACGAAGAGGACAGGGAGACTCTCTGCGGGGCGAAGCGATACGTCGCCGCAGTGTACGCGCGATCGGAAAGACAACCGCAGGTCCCCGTTCGACTCAGATTGCATTCGCAATTTTCGCTCAGGGCAGGCTTTCGACTCCGTTCGCCGCGGCGACTCGCTCAGGATGACAGACTGACGATTTGATGGCGCAATTCTGCGCCGCGCACGGCTCCATATTGCATAGGAGCCAGCGATCCGAGCGACGGTCGTTTATTGCGGGGCGGCGAGGTTGTTGGAGACTTCCGGCGGCTGGACGGCTGCGAGCGCTTCAGTCTCAGTAGGCAGCGGCGCGGGAAGCGGACGCTCGAGAGCGATCGCGAGAACTTCGTCCATGGTGTCGACGAAGCGGAGCTTCATGGCGTTCTTGATGTTGTCGGGCAGCTCGGAAAGATCTTTCTCGTTGGCGCGGGGCAGGATGGTCTCGAAGATTCCGGCACGAAGAGCGGCGAGAAGCTTTTCCTTGAGTCCGCCGATGGCGAGCACCTTTCCGCGAAGCGTGATTTCGCCGGTCATGGCGATGTCGCGGCGGACAGGAATCTTGGCGAGGGCACTGGCGAGTGCAGTGGCCATGGTGATGCCGGCGGAGGGGCCGTCTTTGGGGATGGCGCCTTCAGGCACGTGCAAGTGGAGGTCGACGTTGCGGTAGAACTCGCGCGAGAGTCCGAGCGCCTGAGCCTTGCTGCGGATGTAAGCGAGCGCGGCCTGCGCCGACTCCTGCATCACGTCGCCGAGCTGGCCGGTGATGGTGAGCTTGCCTTTGCCGTCGAGGACCTGGACTTCAGTGGTCAGGATGCTACCCCCGACTTCGGTCCAGGCGAGGCCAGTGACGAGGCCGACTTCGCTCTTTTCATGGACCTCGGAGTCGCGGAACCTGGCCACGCCGAGAAATTCCGCGATGTTCTGCGCGGTGATCTCTTCCTTGTGTTTGGCGCCGGCCTTGACCACCTTGCGGGCTACCTTGCGGCAGACGTTGCCGATTTCGCGCTCGAGATTGCGGACGCCTGCTTCGCGCGTGTAGTAGCGGATGATTTCGAGGATGGCGTCGTCGCTGAAGACAATGTTCTTTTCGCTCAGGCCGGTTTGCTGGCGCTGTTTTTTTACAAGATACTGGCGCGCGATCTCGAGCTTTTCCTGCTCGGTGTAGCCTTGCAGGCGAAGAACTTCCATGCGGTCCTGGAGGGCGGCCGGAATGGTGTGCAGCACATTGGCGGTGGCCACGAAGAGAACCTGCGAGAGGTCGTAGTCGACGTCGAGGTAGTGGTCCTGGAAGGTTACGTTCTGCTCGGGGTCGAGAACTTCAAGCAGCGCGGAAGCCGGATCGCCGCGGAAGTCAGATGAGATTTTGTCGACTTCGTCGAGAAGGAAGACGGGATTCTTGGTGCCGGCGCGCTTCATGTGCTGGATGATCTGGCCGGGCATGGCGCCGATGTAGGTGCGGCGATGGCCGCGAACCTCGGCTTCGTCGCGCACGCCGCCGAGCGAGAGACGCACGAACTTGCGGCCAGTGGCCTTGGCGATGGACATGCCGAGCGAAGTTTTGCCAACGCCGGGAGGGCCGACGAAACAGAGGATGGAGCCCTTGGGATTTTTGACCAACTGGCGGACGGCGAGGAACTCGAGGATGCGCTCCTTGATTTTTTCCAGGCCGTAGTGGTCGGTGTTGAGAACTTTTTCGGCGTAATCGATTGAGCGAGTTTCCTTGGAGCGTTTTTTCCAGGGAACGGCGAGGAGCCAGTCGATGTAATTGCGGCTTACGGTGGACTCGGCCGACATCGGCGGCATGGCTTCAAGCTTCTTGAGCTCCTGAACGCATTTCTCGAGGACGTCCTTGGGCATGCCGGCGGAGTCGATCTTCTTGCGCAGCTCGTCGAATTCGCTTTTTTCTCCGCGGCCCAATTCCTTCTGGATGGCCTTGATTTTTTCGTTGAGGTAATACTCTTTTTGCGCGCGCTCCATCTGGCGCTTAACGCGGGACTGGATGTTGCGGTCGATGTCGAGCTTTTCGATTTCAACATCGAGGACATCGGCAATGCGGGCCAAACGCGCCGCGGGGTCGAAGATGGCGAGCAGTTCCTGCTTTTCCTCGATGCCGACCTGCAGGTTGGCGGCAATGGTGTCAGAGAGCTTGGCGGGCTCGTCCATGCGCACGCTGGCAATGATGGTTTCGTAATTGAGCGACTGCTGGAGCTTGACGTAACTCTCAAAGAGAGTGGTGACGCGCTGCATGAGCTGCTCGGCGGCGGGCGTCATCTCGAAGTCGTGCTTGCCGGTGCGCACGGTAGCGACGAAGAAGCCGTCGCGGTCAGTGACGTCGATGGACTTGGCGCGCTCGACGCCCTCAACGAGGACCTTGATGTTGCCATCGGGCATTTTGACGCTTTGCACGATGTTGCAGATGGAGCCGACCTGGTAGATGTCCTTGGCCTTGGGCTCGTCGATGGAGGCATCGTGCTGGGTGGCGAGAAAGATCTTGCGATCGCCGCTGAGGGCCTCCTCGAGGGCACGAACGCTGGACTCGCGGCCCACCACGAAGGGCGTCATCATATAGGGGAAGATGACCATATCGCGGATGGGCATCATGGGCAGCTTGCGCGGCTCGTTTTTTTCGCGGGTCACGGTCATCGGGGCACCTGGATACGTTTGGCTGCGGCGGGCGGCTCGAATTGCAGAACAGGCCGCAGGTTCATGTAGGGATTGTACAGCCAAAGCGCGTTGGCGCGAAGCGGCGGAATGAACCATTGGCGTCATGACGGAAGTCATGCGCTGAAGCGAAACGTGAGCGAAGTGAGGGTCTTGCACTGGGTGCAAATGAAACGGGCCGCTCAGTTCGCTGCTGAACGGCCCGCTCTGTTGAGAGAACCAAGGGAGGGATCTTGTTTAGTCGCCGGCGACGAGGTCGGCATCTTGCCGCCTGTTGATGGGCGAGGTTGCGTTATTCGAGGCAGGCCGGATGGAGTCGAGCGAAACCAGGCCGTCAACAGGCTTTTCGCCGAGGACGTGCTCGCGGTAAAGCTTGGCCATATGGGCGTTCTCGGCTTCCTGCTTCATCTTTTCATCGCGCGCGCGGATCTTTTCTTCGCGCGAGTTTTTGGCGATGCCAAGGTTGTCGAGCGTGTGGTTGGCTTCGGCGTTCACATGCTCCATGTTGACCTGCAGGTCGTGGCCGACCTGGTTCATGGCCACCTTTTTGCCGCCGGCGAAGATCTCGTGGCGGCCGTGCTCCTCATACCACTTGGTGAGGGTGGCGGTCATGTGCATCTTCTCGATAATGTTGCGCCATCCCACGCCGGTGTTGTACGCGCAGAAGCTGATCTCGCCTTCCTGCGTGGCGTAGGGGATAATGCACTGCTCGGTGCGGCGGAAGTCGTAGTTGAACAGATCCTGAAACCACATTCCGGCGATGAAGAGGAAGTTCCAGCGATCCTGGCGACGAACTTTGATGTCATCGATGGTGCGGTCGCCCTTGACGCTGCCGTAGTTCTTGCCGGTGGCGTTGAAGGTCTTGTCCATCTTCTTCATCATGTCGGTGATCTTGAAGTGGGTGGGCGCCTGGAAGGGATCGTAGTTGCGCAGAAGCGAGATGCCGAGGCCCAGGACGGAGAGGAACTTGCCGCGGGCGGCATCGTTGACCTTGGCCAGATCCTTGGCCACCTGGCCCATGTCGAGGAAGGCGGTGACGGGAGCGGATTCCTTGGTTTCCTTGTCGATCATCACAGCCATGCCGATGCCGCAGTTGGGATGGCATCCGCAGGAGAGCTGGCCCCACTCGGCGGTGGGCCCGTGCACGAGATCGGCCCAGTCAGAGAAGGTGCTCATGAAGCTGATGGGGAACCAGTCGCGCGCCGGCTCGCCCATGCCGACCTGCGCTTTGACGTCGTGCGCCATGTGCGAGAGCGTGTAGCGCTGGGCCACGCGGCGATCGTCGGTGATGTCTTCGTCGCGGCCCGTGAAGCTGACCGGCTGGAACGAGAGGAAGCTGATTTTCTTCGGATTGTCGAGCGCAAACTCGATAATGCGGCCAACCTGCTCGTTGTTAATGCCGTTGATGATGGTGGTGACCGGAACGATTTCAACGCCGGCTTCGTGCAGATTGTTGATGGCCTGCAGTTTTACATCGAAGAGGTTACCGACCTTGCGATGCGAGTTGGCAGCGTTGCCGATGCCGTCGAATTGGAGGTAGACGTAGCGCAGGCCGGCTTCAGCGGCAGCGCGGCAAAGTTCCTTCGACTTGGCGAATTCAATGCCGTTCGACGCGGCCTGAACCGAGTTGTAGCCGACTTTGCGCGAGTAGGCGACGGCGTCAAGGAAGTAGGGCGACAGAGTTGGCTCGCCACCGGAGAACTGAACGCTCATCTGCCGCCTGGGCTTGATGGTGATGGCGTTGTCGAGCATGGTCTTGATTTCTTCCCATGTGAGCTCGTGGACGAAGCCAACCTGATTGGCATCCATGAAGCAGGGATCGCACATCATGTTGCAGCGGTTGGTCAGGTCGATGGTGAGCACCGAGCCGCGGCCGTGGGTAACGGTCGAGGTGCCGTGGTTGTGCAGCTTCTCGTCGTTGTGGGCGCGCATGTCGCGGCCGGGGAAGCTCTCTTCAAGGTGCTTGAAGAAGACCGGGTCGATGGACATGACGTCTTCAAAGTGGCCGTGCTTGGGGCAGTCCTTGACCATGAGGATTTTGCCGTCGCGCTCGATGATCTGGGCCTTGATTTCGCCGACCTTTTCATTGAGGAGGACTTCGTGGGGCAGTTTGCCGTCGAGGATCTGCTTGCGAATCTCGGGGACGCACTTGGGACAGAGCGAGTCCGTGGTGCGCGGCCAGCCGAGGGGCGGCTTCTCCTTTTGATAGCTCTTGAGGAGAGGCTTGTCGCTCCACTTGGGCGTAAAGGAGGCGTTGGGGCTGATGCGGTTCAAGCGCTCAAAAACAACCCAGGCTCCCTGGGCCGCGTAGACGGCGGCCTTCTCAACGTACTTGACGGCTTTGGACATGAATGCGGTCTCCTCGATTTGGTTTTAAGACGCCGGGGATCAATGAGTTGCCCGGCGCAGGCCTCGCGGTTCCCAGCGGGAACACGAAGGCTAAAAGGTCATTACGAGGGTAATTCGGAAGGCCGGTCAACCCAAGCGGGGTGCAGTGAATGGCGGAATTGGGGGCTGGGAGGGGATGTGGGGGGGGCGAACGGTGGCGGCGGGGCGAATTGTGGGGCGCGGCAAGTGATGGGCGACGCAGGGGTTATTGGTGAGGTGCGCGTGCCCCATTCACTCAAATACGAGTGGCAGCCTCAACGCGGCGCAGTTTGGTGGTTTGGCCTCTTGCGAGTGTGCAGAGACCCCAGCCGAGGTCATGGCTTTCCTCCGTACCAGTGCGTCTCATCCCGCCTGATACAGAATTTGCCCGGCAGTCCAGCTGCGCCACCCGTCCTACACTTGGCTAGGAGCCCCTTCTGGAGGCAGGTTCCGGTCTTTCAAGTTCAATTTTCAGGGATGGATGGTCGGTTGATCTAAGCTGAATAAAATGTGCGTGGCTTGAAGGATCGCTATAAGTCCATGGCCGATAGCCTGGGGCCGTGATCTCGATTGAAATCGGCCGGTTCGGCAAGGCGTACTGGAAATGGCCCCCGCTCGAAATACCCGCCGACATAAATACTGAAGGTTCTTGCGGCCAACGAAGGGTGATCCGCGCGAAGGGAACGATAGCCCCGGTATTCTTGTCGATGACAGTACCCTCAATAAGGCCGTCAGGCGGCCCAAGGTGAATATCCACGTTTTCCAGCTCCGCTCCCCGTGCAAGAACGACTTCCGGGAAGTGATCCGTAGGTGAAGCAAATAATTTTCCCCTTGTATCTGGATACCCAAGCCGTTCCAAGCTGGCGCAGATCCTTGTTTTGCCAAAAGCAGGCGAAGTCAAGTGATAGCTGCCATCCTCGCCGGTCGCCGCCGCTGGCAAAGGACCTTCAACCGCCGCCTCCAGCGGAAATAGGAAGACTCTTGCGCCAGCTAGCGGCGCTCCGTTCGAGTTGTAGACATGTCCCGCCAGCGAAACCCGCTCCTCCTGATTCTGCGGCAATAGGACTGCAGGACAGAAAGCCACATAGAACATAGTCGGGGCCAGGATGATAGCTCTATTCACTCGATCTCCTCAAGGCCCAAATGTGGTTCCTACTAGGTGTGTGTCGGGCATAGATTGGTGACGGAGCCTACAGCGTGGGCAGCAGGTTCTGTTTTAAGTTCTAGCCATGGGCCAGAACTTCATTCCTGACACGGTCAACCAGACGCTTCTGTTTCCCC
>Ga0224555_1002111_pt1 | contig 24427 bp, 23 predicted proteins | sample 714S23034metaG_FD_180687 | JGI IMG/M metagenome (GOLD analysis project Ga0224555, IMG submission 180687) | Peat soil microbial communities from Stordalen Mire, Sweden - 717 S2 30-34 | ecosystem: Environmental > Terrestrial > Soil > Wetlands > Peat | place: Sweden: Norrbotten County, Stordalen...
ACAAAGCACGCAAAGTTAAATACAAAGAGCACCAAAAATATACTCTTTTGTGGCCTTTGTATTGGCATTTTCCTTTGTGTTCTTTGTGTTAAATTGCATTTTATTTTAATTTTTAATAGCCTCTAAGCTATTTCCGTTAAGAAAATGATTCATGCAAAGCCAAAAGAAAGAAACGCTGTATGAGACCGGAGCACAGTAAACTATAAGGGCCTATAGCCTCACAGTAAACTACAACAACCGGCCGTGCGTCGGGTTCGTTTATTTCCTGCGTGGAGAAGCATTTTTAGGAAATTGCTTAGCAGCCTTGTCCCGACAGCTATCGGGATTGGTTCTTTTGTATCAAGACAAAAGAACGGCAATTGTTGTTAGCATACAAAGCTTAAAATTTGGGTACCGATTAGTTTCAAAGAGAGGGGGAGGGCCGCAGGAGAGCTTGTCCCAATGCCTCATCGGAAGGGATAAGCTGGCTGCCGGTTATTTTCCGAAGAGGTCTGTTATATTTACCGGCGCAGAAAATATCCTGATATACATTCTATTATATGACAGCAAGCAATATCATCACCAAAGCATCCGGCGAAAGGGTTCCCTTCTCCGCCCATAAACTTGAAAACTCTTTAAAACGCGCCGGTGCCGCAGCCCCGGTTATTGACGAAATAGTAAAAAAGGTAACAAACAGCCTGTTTGAAGGAATTACTACCAGAGAAATCTACCATATCGCTTTTGAGTTGCTGAAAAACAAAACAAGTTCAAGCGCCGCAAAATATAAGCTTAAACACGCCATTATGGAACTGGGCCCCTCTGGTTTTCCATTTGAAAAATATTTTGCCGAGATATTAAAACATCAGGGCTTTAAAACCAAAGTTGACCAGGTGGTACAAGGGCATTGCGTAAGCCATGAAATTGATGTGATAGCAGAAAAGGGAGAAAAATATTTTATGGTAGAGTGCAAGTTCCACAACCAGACTGGTTTTGTATGCGATGTAAAAATTCCGTTATACATCCAATCACGGTTTAAGGATGTGGAATACTCCCTGAACAGAATGCCGGATCAGAATAGTAAATTTCACCAGGGATGGGTAGTAACCAACACCAGGTTTTCATCCGATGCTATTCAATATGGCAATTGTGTGGGCCTTCATTTGGTAGGTTGGAACCACCCGCACAATGGCAGCCTGCGCGACCAGATAGATCAATCAGGGCTTTATCCGCTTACCTGCTTAACTACATTAAGAGATGAAGAAAAAGCCAGCCTGCTTTCGGCAGGTATTGTACTCAGCAAAGAATTTACCCACAACCAGGCCCCCCTTTCAAAAATTGGTATCTCACCCGAAAGAATTACTGCCATTGTAAAGGAAAGCAGTGAAATATGCGCCGGGGGATTAAGATAAACTGAACAATGAATCACCACGCCTCTTAGGAAAATAATCTGACTCATTAATATTATGCAATCCCTTTTGTGTTAGGCATTTCCTCTCTCTTTTTTTCAACTAATCGTTACCCAAATTTTTAACCCGGTTGAATATTTCATGTGGTTGTATTTGAATCCGGCCTCTCAGCTATTGCCGTTAAGAAAAGGATTCATGCATAGCCAAAAGGAAAAAAACGCTGTATGAGACCAACCCAATGTTAACTAAAAGCGCAGATAGCCATACCGTCAGCTAAAAGCGCTACACGTGCGTCGAGTTCGTTTATTTCCCTGCGTAGAGAAGCCTTTTTAGGCAAGAGCTGAGCAGCCTTGATTTTTTGGTTCTTTTGTATCAAGACAAAAGAACGGCAATTGTTGTTAGCAGACCAAGCTTGAAATTTGAGTAAGGCATAGCTTTTTTTCAAAAAGAGGGGGTGTCCTCAGGACAGGGTGAGTTGGCTGTTTGCCATTTTCCGGGTCTACCGTGCTTAAACCGCTGCCCTGCCCCCCTAAAATTTAAGGCACACCTGCAAAAACCTTAACTTTACACTTTATCAGCGCAATGTTTCATCTTATTATCAGCAGTCTTGTTTTAAGCATTATACATGCCACTATACCCAACCACTGGCTGCCCATGGTAGCTATTGGTAAAGTTGAGCGATGGAGTAAAAGCACAACCCTTTGGGCTACGGCCATTAGTGGCGGGGCACATGTGGCCAGTACCATTTTAATTGGTATAGGAGTTGGTTGGGCAGGTTACAGGCTATCTTCATCCTATCATTATTTATCGTCTGTTGCCGCACCGGCCATTTTGGTTTTGCTCGGCATCATTTACATCATGCGTAACTTTTGGCCACATAAACCTCACACCCATTTTGGCGAAAACCCGGCGCCCAATACCCCGTTTGCCACTGTTGTTTTAACCCTCAGTGTTGGCATGTTCTTTTCGCCCTGTATTGAACTTGAATCGTATTATTTTACCGCAGGCGCCTTCGGTTGGTTAGGAATTATAATTGTTTCAGCCGTATATTTAGTAGTAACTGTTGCGGCCATGATAACTTACGTAGCTTTGGCCATTGAAGGAATAAACCGCTTTAACTTTCAGTTTCTGGAGAAAAATGAAAAAGCCATTATAGGTACGGTACTTATCCTGGTGGGGTTAACATCATATTTTGTGAATTTTTAATTGAATAGCATTTATGGCAGAACATCATTCGGATCAACATCATTCACATGAACAGCATTCCCACGGGCATAGCCATTCGCATGGCCATCATCATCACGCCCCAACGCTTACTAACCTTAACAGGGCCTTTATTATCGGTATAGGCCTTAACTCCGCCTTTGTTATTATTGAAATAATTGCAGGTTTTACAACCAATTCGCTGGCATTATTAACCGATGCCGGCCACAACATTGCCGATGTTGCCGCCCTGGCGCTTTCCCTCATTGCGTTTAAGCTAACCAAAGTAAAGGCCGATAAACAATTTACCTACGGCTACAGCAAAACAACCATTCTGGTAACGCTGGTAAATGCAGTGGTGCTTTTGGTAGGTATTGGCGGAGTAGGTTACGAGGCCATATTAAGGCTTTTAAAACCCGAGCCCACGCAGGGCATTACTATGGCCATAGTTGCCGGTATAGGTATTTTTATTAATTCAGCTTCGGCACTATTGTTTATGCGCGATAAAGACCACGACTTGAATGTAAAAGGTGCTTACCTGCACATGGCCAGCGATGCTGTGGTAAGTTTGGGGGTGGTTATTGCGGGCATAGCTATTTACTTTACCCACTTATACTGGATAGACAGTGTGGTGAGTTTGGTTATCATGGTGGTTATACTATACGGCACCTGGAGTTTACTGACCGATAGCCTGCGCCTTTCGCTGGATGCCGTGCCCCGCGATATTGATATGGACAAATTAAAGGCAGGCTTGGTAAAAATGAAAGGCATAACCGGCATACACCATATTCACGTATGGGCACTAAGCACAACTACCAATGCATTAACAGCCCACATAGTAATTGACGAAAACCTCTCTGCCGTTGAAGAACAGCAGTTAAAAGAAAAAATAAAACACCAGTTAGAACACCAGAATATTCAGCATGCCACCCTTGAAACCGAACGCGGAAACCTGGCCTGCAAACAGGAGGAATGTTGATATTTTAGGGCAAAATGTAACTTAGTTGCAGCCTATACTTGAAAAATAGCGAATGAAAAGCTATTATTGCGTCCCCTGCCTACCGGCAGGCAGGCGTTAAAACGACTTCGTAGCTCAGCTGGTAGAGCAATTCACTCTTAATGAATGGGTCCAGAGTTCGATCCTCTGCGAGGTCACTTCATAGCTCCCTGAAATTCAGGGGGCTATTTTTTTTGTATCTTACCCAAAGTAATCGGGTTCAAAATCTTTCACTAACTTTATACTATGTTCCAATTAAGCGATAGAATAACTGTTGATGAGAATATCTGCAATGGCAAGCCCACCATCAGGGGGATGAGGATAACCGCGCAAACAATACTTGAATTTTTATTTGCAGGAGATACACCTAAAGAAATACTTGAACATTACCCAATGCTTGAAGCAGAAGACATTGAAGCTTGTAAACATTTTGCCATGGCGGTTTTGAATAGAACATATTCGATTAAAGAAGTAGCCTGACCTGATGCACAAGTTTATTATTGATGTCAACCTTCCTAATGGAGTTCAACCGTTTGATAACGATAATTTTATTCATGTTGCGGAATTAGATATCAGGTTACCGGATAACCAAATATGGGGCTTTGCTAAAAAACATGGTTACACTATCATCACAAAAGACGGAGATTTTTCGAACCGGATATTACTTGTAAGCCCTCCACCAAAAATAATTCATATCCGGTTTGGCAATTTAAGGCTAAAGGATTTTATAACAGTAATGACCTCCCTCTGGCCAGAAATCGTGGAAATGCATAAAGATTATAAGCTGGTGAATGTTTATAAAGGTTGGATTGAGGGTATAAATTGATTTACGAAGCAATTCACTCTTAATGAATGGGTCCGGAGTTCGATCCTCTGCGAGGTCACATAGTAACAGCAAGGGTTTCAGAGTTTTTCTGAAACCCTTTTTTATTGGCGGTGTAAACGGTTCTGTCGCATCTGCCATTTTTAGGGAGATTTATCGGAATATAGACAAAAAGTGCCCTTTGTAAACCAATGCTTTATGTAAGCGCAATGGAAGATTTCTTAATGGAAAATTGCAGTTTTTCAACAGATGCGGCAGAACCGTTAGTACCGGCAATGATTTCATTATTACTGGCAATTACCGAATGAACTGCACCACTGAATAAGCCATTGGCAGGCTGCTATTGGGCCAACGCTGCAAAATACAAACCGATGGAAAATGTAACTGTCAGGATTGTTTTCATATTATAATTAATATGTTTGTTCAATGCACAAAGGATGGCCAAATTCCTTCAAGGCTGATGAAGCCATTTATTTTCTCACCACCAGCTTCCGGTTTATCATTTCATCACCCAGTTTTGTTTGCAACGTGTAGATACCGGCAGCCAGTTGCTCCAGGTGAATAATTTTATTCGTATTGCCGCTTATTCCTGTGGCAGGTTCCTGATAAACCAATTGTCCAATTGCGCTGTAAACTTTTATTCCCATTTCGCATGGTGTAGTTGTCTCCACAGCCAGGTTAAACTGACCGGCTGAAGGATTTGGATAAACCGTTACCTGCGGGTTTGTTTGCTCAACATCGTGAACCGCAAGCGGATTGGCGCCAAAAATACCTCCGTTGCCATGCACGGTATCAACCGTAAAGTTGAGATTATTAAACACCAGGTTATTGGAAGTAACGCCAACGGTATAAGTAGATACCATAGGTAGCCCCGGATAATCAACAGTAATTGTGTAGTTGCCCGGAGGAACGTTTGCAAATGAATAATTACCCCCCGCATCGGAAGTTGTATGGGCTACGGTGCCACCGGAAACCTGTTGCAGCAAAACACCGGCACCAGCCACAGGTTCAACTGCTCTTGCGCCAAGCCCAAATTGGATAAACCCGCTTAATGCGCCATGGCCGGTCATGGGTGCAAGCTGCGCCAGAATGATATTGGTGAGCATAGTGTCCGTGCATAATGCATCCACGATTGTATTTCCGTTATACCAGAAATTGGCATTCCCCGAATAAGTTGTTATGCAGGTAGGGCAAACCGTAAGATTTGCCTGTGCCGAAATGATGTAATTGCCCACTGAAACATTGATAAAAACATAAAACCCGTTACTATTAATTACAGTTGAGTCAACCAATAACATGGGGGTAAGGCTGTCAATAAACTGGTATAGGTAAACCACGCCGCTGCTGATAAGATTACCGCTATCGTTGGCTATTGAACCCATAATCTTTGAATATGCAAAACAGGAGGTATCAAGCAGGTATTCGATATTTTTTATGTTGTTATTTGAATCGGCCTGAACAATCGCCAGGGGGTAACCAATACCATTTGCCAGGTACATATAATTATTGGTTGTTTGCCGGCTGAAAAGCATTTGATATTCAACTATTCCATTGTAGGTGGCTATGATGCTGTCTGTCTCCGTTACATTTTCGTGAATTCTGATAACATTGGAAAAGTTTCCGAAAGGTGTGTTTAACTGCCCCCATGCATCGCAGGTAAGTGATTTTGTTCTGCCGGTAACCCAGGTGGTATCAACAGTATAAGGACCGCCCAAAACCAAAGCCCAGCGCGAAGTATCGGTAAAGGTAGTACCGTAGGTAACAGGCGCCCCAATCAGCAGTTCAGCAGCGTTTTCATGCACAGGCATGTTGGCATAAGGCCCTGAAACGGCCTCAAAGCCTTCAACCCATAAACCGGTGGTATCGCTTTTCCAGAAACAGTAACCATTTTGATTGGCATAAACCGGTGCACCGCCATACAACACCCCAAAAAACTCCGCCGGACCGTAGGTATAAATGTTTGAAGCCGGAAATTGCCCTGCGAAAGGCGTTAACGACGTTGAATCATACACTGCCGCTTTGGGGTAATTATTGGTAAGCGTGGTGAAATCCCATGTTTGCTGGCTGCTGCCGGGCGTACCGAGCGAGACAGAAGGCGCGGTATCATTACCCATAACAAAGGCCTTGCCTGCACTCGGTAAGTCAGCACCGGTTATGGTTATTTGCGCCTGCGTTAATGCACTGATAAAAACGGTAAAAAGGAGTAATAAATTTTTCATGGTTGATTGTTTTAACTGTGAGAAGAGTTTATGCTTATATGAATTGATATATCAGGGACAGTCAAAAAATTTCTGCATCATATGTTGTTCCTCTCAAACTGCCGGATTGATGGTGATGAAATTAAAACGCTCTTCATATTATGAGCGCAGCCGCCATAAAACCAGCTGATAGAAATGAAAGCCCCGGTCAGGCGGTAAACAGAGGCAAGGGAGAGAATTTTTCCGACTTTAAACATGATTTACCTCAACCAATCAAATTCATAAATCCGGTTCAGGTATTAAATTGGCCATTATACATAAAATGAACCATTGAAGGTGCTCACCAATTCATCCATTCCTTTGGCATCTATAGCAAAATGGCATCTGTTAGAATATTTTCTCCCGTCCGTCGGCTTGGGCCACCCCAAGCCGGAAATACACATCAGCAAAGGCCAGAAACTTTTGAACACCAGATGGCAGAGCTAAAGAATTTCGATTCAATTCTTTAGGCTGTGCCTTCTGGTATTCAGAATTTTATCAACCAGTGCTCATTGACCCCGGCCTTAACAGATCTCTATGCCTTCTTTTCCACTCGTCCCATGTTCTTTTAGCATTCAAATATTTAGCGTTATCTTTGAAATAATCTGGAATAGCGTTGATAATAATGAATATGGAATTTGCTGAAACATTAACCCTTTCGAAACCCGATAAAATGCAATTCCAAAATGCTGTAATAGCTGATCAATTTAATCGTAGCCACGATTATCTGCGCATCTCACTTACCGACAAGTGCAATCTCCGCTGTGCATATTGTATGCCACCCGGCGGCATTTCACTTCAACCCCACTCACAATACATGACGGCGGAAGAAATACTGAGGATAGCAAAAATATTTGTTTCGCTCGGGGTGAAAAAAATACGGTTAACAGGTGGTGAACCACTGCTGAGGAAAGATGTAAATGAAATTATCGCATCTCTTTCAAAACTACCGGTTGAACTTGCCATTACAACGAACGGAATATTGGTAAACGAACACATAGACACTTTCAGGGCATGCGGATTGAAGTCGGTGAATATAAGCCTCGATACGCTGAAGAAGGAAAAATTCAAAGCTATTACCGGTAAGGATTATTTTGATAAGGTAATTTCAAACATTGGCCTTTTACTGAAGAAAAACTTTCATGTAAAAGTTAATGTGGTATTGACAAAAGGAGTAAACGACGATGAAATCTGCGATTTTGTAAGCTGGGCATGTGATAAGAACGTGCATGTCAGGTTTATTGAGTTTATGCCCTTTGATGGCAATAACTGGAATTTTGAAAAGAATGTTTCATACAACGATATCATGCATGCGGTTGAAGAAAAATTCGGCCCGGCAATTGTAAAACTTACCGACGGCAAAAACGATACTGCTAAAAATTATTGTATTGCAGATTATCCGGGCACATTTGCTATTATCAGTTCCATCACCAATCCTTTCTGTGATACCTGTAACAGGATGCGGTTAACGGCTGACGGAAAAATGAAAAACTGTTTATTCTCCGGTGATGAAACGGATCTGCTATCAGCATTCAGAAATGGAGAAGATATTGTACCGCTGATTCGGGGAAACATAATGAGAAAGAAAGCGCTGAGGTCAGGAATAGATAATATTGATGACTTCGGAAAACAGAAAAACAGGAGTATGATAGCTATTGGCGGATAAACAACTAATCGTGCGATGCGCCATCAACAATCCTGAAAATATGCAGTAATGAAGGGAACAAGGCATCCATAGACTCCTTCGCTCCTTTTGTTGAGCCCGGTAAAGCAAGTATTAAAGTCTTCCCTTTCATGCCCGCTACTCCTCTGGATAGCATAGAATAAGGGGTTCTCTCCTGTCCGTAATTTCTGGCTGCTTCCATAATGCCGGGGATTTCACAGTCAAGTAATGGGCGGATAGCTTCAGGTGTTGTATCCCTGGAGGAAAGCCCGGTTCCCCCTGTAAGTATGATAATATCGATCCCGGCGTTGAAAAGCTGATTTACTTTCAGTTGCACCGCATCAATTTCGTCGGGTACTATCAAATAATCAGAAACCTGCACACCGCATGATTCTAATTTACCGGTAATTGCTTTGCCGGCCCTATCTTCTTTTTTGCCCGCCGAAATACTATCAGAGCAAACTACTATGGCCGCTCTTATATTTTCCCGGTACTTATCAATGAAATCAGATTTACCACCCGTCTTTTCTTTCAGTTTAATGGAAGCAATCTCAATCCCTTTATCAATGGGTTTCAGCATATCATATATAGTTAACGCCACAACCGATGCGCCGTGCATGGCCTCAACTTCCACCCCTGTTTTATAAACGGTATGCACTTCAACTTCGATAGCTATTTCCATATCGGTTATTTCATATCTTACCTGCGTAAATTCAACGGGTATGGGATGGCAGTCCGGAATCATATCGCTGGTTCGTTTTACAGCAAATAATCCCGCAACACGTGCACATTCCAGTACATTCCCTTTAGGCACCTTATTATCTTTTATGGCCTGAACAGTTTCCTTTTTACTGGTTCTCACCACTGCGCTTGCAATAGCCTTCCGGAGTGTGGATGTTTTAGATGTTATGTCGACCATAAATTATTTTGAGTTTGCCTTCCACGAATAAGTTTCATCTTCAAAAATTTCTTTACCCCAAATAGGTACTTCTGCCTTTATTTCATCCACAATCCACCTGCAGGCATCAAATGCGCCAGCCCGGTGTTCAGACGAAACAAAAACAAAAAGCGATATTTCCCCTGTCTTAACAACCCCAAGACTGTGATGGATATGCATACAAGTAATTTTAAATTTGCCAAAAACCATTTCCCGTATTTCATGCATTTTTTCCTCCGCCATTTCGACGTATGCACTGTAATCAATTTCGCGGACCCTTTTCCCATCAATCATATCATTACGCACCTGGCCCAGAAAAATAGCATGCGCGCCTATGTTTGTTTTGGTGCTGTGCATTGCAATTGAATCAGCTATAAATGCGGGGCTTATGGCCCCTTCAATAAAAACTTTATGTCTCTTTTTTTCGCTCAAGGTTATATTGTTGATTGTGTGCTTATATGTTTAACTATTCCAACTGCCGTATTTCCGCTGTGATTCTTCTCAAACAAATCATCCGCCGGCAAAAGGAGGTAAAAATGCTACTACATCACCTTCATTCAAAACCTGGTTCTCAGTTGAAATTTTTCGTTCTACCGCTACAATAAAAGTATGTCCGGCAAGTTGTGGAAAATCTGAGAACATTTTCCGTAGCAGCGAATCGGTGTCGGCAATATTTTTCAATTGCATGTTGGCCGTTCCGGTCACATCAACCAGATTTCCGAAAAGTTTTACTTGTATCGTCATTTTACAATTCATTATTTCATTACTCAAAACCTTCACCGTTTTTCGGGCACTCCTAGCAGTTTAATGCTGGCTATGAATAGCACAACTGCGAGAATTTTATTCAGAACAGGATTTGTAAATTTCTTGCTACCCAGGTACGCCCCTAAAAAGCCACCGGTTACAGCTACCATCACCCAAATATAAACAGCATGGTCAATAACCATTCCTTTGCCAAGTAATGCAATGATTCCTGAAGTGGAATTTACAAAGATGAACAGCGCCGAAACTGCAGCTGTTTCTTTCATGTTACCCCATTTAAGCAGGATAATTACAGGGGAGAGAATAATTCCGCCACCAATTCCAATCATGCCGGAAAGAAAGCCAATAGCACCACCAATGAAGAATGCCCAATAAGGATTGACAGGTTTTGTTTCCTGACTACCGGGGCCGAAAACACCAAGCAACCTGAGAATAGGGAAGATAAGAATCAGCCCCAGCACCTTTTTATATAAAACAGGATCAACCGTTACAAAAGCCCCGATGAAAGAAGCGGGTATGGAAGCAATGGCAAAGGGCACAAATAATTTCCATTTAAAATGGCCGGCTTTATGGTATTCGTAAAACGCAATGAGCGAAACAAAAATATTCATAATGAGGGCCGATTGCTTCATAACGGCAGGGGCCATTCCGAATAAGGCCATCAGGGCAAGGTATCCGCTGGCTCCCCCATGCCCTACCGATGCATAGAGAAATGAGATAAAAAAAAGACATAGTAAAAATAACCAGGGCATAGTTTGAATCATGCTGATAAAGATTTTTTCATGGCAACAAATGAACTTCTACTGATTGCCCTTTCGTTAAATCCATTTTCCCTTCAGGCAGATAAACAAGGCAATCTGCCAATGCAAAAGAACCCATATTATTTGATTCCTGGCCCTGAAGAATTTCAACAGCATCACCGGCAATCTTTCCTTTCAGAAAAAAAGAAAGCTCTGAATTTTTGTTGAAATTTGAGGAAACAGGCAAATGAATTTGCTTCATAAAAGGATTAGAATATCCTTGCATTATTCTCAACGCGGGGTAAACGTACTCGTAAAAGCAAGTCAATACCGAAGCCGGATTCCCCGGCAAGGCATATATCAAACATCTTTTGTGTTTGCCGAAAAACAAAGGTTTACCGGGTTTTTGATGAACCTTGTAGAAAATATTCTGAACCCCCACCCGGCCTAATGCCCCATGTACATAATCATACTTACCTACTGATATTCCACCTGAAATAATTACCATATCTGAACTGACCACAGCGTTGGCAATTGTTTCTGTAATGAGGTTTTCATCATCTTTAATTATAGTCACGGCAGCTGAACCAATATTTACCGATGCAAGGGCTGTTTGGAGCATCGTTGAATTTGACTCATACACATGGCCATCTGCAAGGGGATTTCCGGGTGATTGCAGTTCATTGCCGGTAACAATAACCGACACTTTAGGAACGGGAAAAATGTTTACAGCTGCAGTACCGAGTCCCGATAAATAGCCAATAGCTGCAGGGGTTAGCATGGTACCGCTCTTTAAAGCGACCTCTCCTTCTTTTATATGTGACCCTTTTTTTCGGACATTATCCCCGCAAACGAGCTCGCTATCATGGACAACCAGATTATCTTTTTCAATGATAACTTTTTCCTGCATAACTACGGTGTCAGCGCCCTCAGGAATTTGAGACCCGGTAAATACCCGAACAGCCTGACCTGATCTGATTTTCCCTGTAAAAGGGTTTCCGGCAGGTGCCTCGCCTATCACTTCAATTTCATTCTGTTCTTTAAAATCAGAAAACAAAATGGCAAAGCCATCCATTGAAGATTGATTAAACGGCGGGTAACATATAGGAGAAATTACATCGCTTGACAGAACGCTCAAAAGGCTTTTTGATGTTGGCGAGTTGGCAGGGGCAATCCGGCTGGTGGATTTTATTATCCTTTCCTTCGCTTCCTCAACTGAAATCATATGCATTGCTTTTCATGCTTTATCAAATGCAAGATAAATTTTATCATGGGCCAGCGTATAAGGTTGTGTCAAATAATGTCAATTGCTGCACCCCGGAGACTCCTGTTAAAATGAAGTAGAAACTACCTGCCCTGGTATTCTACCTGTTTACCTATAGAGGTGAGGCCCAGTAACGCATCTGAAGTAGAAAATATTTCTTTTAGGTGAGTTAATTCTGACTCACAACCTTTTGATTCGTCAATTAATTTATCAGCGATACTTAATGCAATAGGTGCCTTCCTTTTAAGATTGCTGAATATTTTTTCGGCTTCTTCGCTTTTAAGTCCGTTGGTTACAAAATGATGGGTTAATACCTCACTAACCGGGTTTTTTTCAAAAAAGTGCTGAACATTTCTCCACTTCTCATTCAATTCCACCGCCCTCCGGCCAGGAACCTCCGCAGCGCCGGAAAAGAGGTCCAACATTTCGTTAATGGTGATATTGCCATCAGTTAATCCCATTTCGAAAGCATCGGTAGCTGACAGCATTTTCCCGGTATGGATTAAATATTTGCTTAGCGCTTTTCCGATCCGTCTTACACTTCTCTGCGTTCCTCCCAGCCCCGGATAAATTCCTATCCCGGTTTCAGGAAATGCCATTTGTGTTTTGGGCAAGGTAAGAATCACATCTGCACATAAGGCCAGTTCAAGGCCGCCACCCAAAGTAAGGCCATTAAGAACTGCCACTACCTTCTTCTTCGACTCATCTATTTTTTGAAATACCTTTTGCCCGTAGCGTGTGAATGACTCAATAAGGTCAATTTTATTTGCCTTTATATTTTTAACAAAAAACCTTATGTCTGCCCCTGCCACAAAGGCTTTACCGGTGCCCGTTATAAAAATCGTGGCAATTACAGGATCGCTGTCTGCAGCTGAAAATTTTTCATCCAGTTGCCTCATCACTTCTTCATTCAAAGCATTCATATCCTCCGGTCTGTTCATTGTAATTACCGCAACGTTTCCATTTTTCTTCAGTTCGACAAAGTTCATTTTCCAAAAACCGCCGCCAATGGCCAATGGCATTTCAGTTGAGTAGATAACCGCCACCTTACCCACCAGCTTTAATACTTCCGTTTCCCCATATTGGATCATCAGGTCAACCGGTCCTTTTTTCCATTGCAGGCCAATTCGCGCACCGCGGTTAATTGCATCTGCAGTACACACCTCCTCATCAAGCAATTGCGCACAAACCAGGAACACAACTCCAAGCATCCTTTCAGCTACTTTTTGTCTTATGGCAATATCAGCAGAAACTTCTCCCTGCAAATCCCAATTTTGCTTTGCTTCTGTTTGTTGTTTCAGCCTATCTGAAACTTTGTAAAAATCACCGAACGTTTCTAATGTCTTTTGAGCATGATAAGCCACCGGCACACCGGTTGCATTCATCAGCGCAAAAGGGCCCATACCTATTCCGAATGTTTTCGCACATACATCATCAATGGTGGCAATGTTTGTCCAATTATCTTCAAGCAGCCGGCAGGCTTCATTCAGCCATGGTACAAAGTACCGGTTTACCACAAATCCATAAGCGTCACGGCATGTAATAGCATCTTTACCTGATTGCACTGCAAATACCTTCATCGCCTCGAAAACATCTGTTGAAGTTTTGTTCCCGGGAATAATTTCGACTAAACGGTTCTTGGCGGCATGATAGAAATAATGTACTCCAATAAATCTTTCGGGATGTGAAACGGAACCGGCCAGATCGTTAACCGAAAAAGATGAAGTGTTAGTAGCAAGGATGGTTTCATTACCTACTATCCCGTCCAACATTTTGAAAAGCTCAGTCTTAGCCCCGAAGTTTTCGTAAATCGCTTCAATAATAACATCACAGGATTTCAGATCTTCCAGGTTTGCCGTTCCGGTGATGTTAGACAAGTAGGTTTTTACCTGGTCAGCGGTGAAAACTTTTTTCTCAACTCCCTCAGTCAACATTTTGCTGATATTGCTGATACCCCGCTCAACAAACTGCACATCCCTGTCGGCCAGAATAACTTTAAAGTTTTCCTGGGCAAATTTCTGCGCCAACGCAGCACCCATGGTTCCGGCCCCTACTACTCCTACTACTTTTATGACTTTCATGTTCTTAAATATTATTTTTCAGCAATCCTGCCACACAGGTTTTCTTTTTTCGAGGAAGGAGTTGATACCTTCATTAGCGTCCTTTGTATTCATTAACGAGTCAACATATAACTGTTCAAGTATCGGAAGGAAATTACCCAGTACGTGGTTAAATTTAATCCGTGAGGCTTTTACTCCATAACGCAGTGAAGAAGAACTTTTGGGAAGGATAAAATTTTCAATGAACAGATTCACCTCTGTTTCTAATGCAGCCTTATCATCAAACACATCATTCAGCAAACCGATATCTTTTGCTCTTTCTGCTGAAATTGTTTTGCCCGTAAGTAATAATTCTTCAGCCCTGGCCAGCCCTATCTTCTCAGGTAATATAATGGAGGCCGGTGGTGGGAATACGCCAAGTACAAGTTCCGGTTGACCAAGTTTCGCGGTCTTATCAGCAAATAAAAAGTTGCACATAATGGCCAGCTCCATACCACCACCCAGGCATTGCCCGCTTATCTTAGCAAGGGTAGGAATAGACAGATCGCGCAGCGTAAAAAATAACTGGTGAAATGATTTTAGCATAGCCGCAGCCATGTCTTTCTGATGCTCATCAACGCTTGCCCCGAACGAGAAGTGTTTGCCCGCGCCTTCAAAAATGATAACCTTGATATGATTATTATCCTTATAAGAATCCAATAGCATCAGCAATTCATCCATCATGATATGATCCAGAACATTCCCCTTTCCATCATCCAGGATGATCCGGGCCACCGAATTATCATGCGTGTAACTAACTTTTATTTTTTCCATTATTCCGGTTTAAACTTTCTCTTTCTGAAATTGTGGTGAAATTATTTCATGTAATTCTTCATTCCATTCATGTCCTTCAGCAAGCAACCGGCGTAGTTTAATAAAATCAACTTCCCTGTTATCCTTCGGTCCATAATTGAAGGCCCGGAAACCGGCCTTAGCTTCGCTCAGCATATTCAGAGCCAGCCATTCACGGCTGCTTTCTTTGTTCTTGTCCCAGTGTTCCAGCTTAAACTTGCGTACCTCGCTGATGGTCTTGTTCATACAGTTAGGGAAAGTGTGAAGTATTTTGGCAATAAGATCGTTGACAGCTTTATCAAGCATACTCAGATCGGTCTCTGCAGACGCTATTATCTCTTTTGCTTTTGCCAGGGCCTCACCGGTTTTCATTGAACCGAAAATAATCCGGCCATATTCATCCGTAATCCTGTCAGTAACAACCAAAGGATTAACAACAAACTTTCCGTTTAATTTTAATACCGGTGCCAGGTCACTGATAACGCCATAGTAATACGCCTGGTGAGCGGTCCATGGTTCACAAAGGGTTAGCGATGCCATTGCTCTTTCCACCCCTACCAGTAACGGAAGAAAATCGGTTGCCCCGCCTATAGGTGCACTACCATGTTTGGGCCCTGCCTGCCCGAAACGCGCCATATCACTTGCAATGCTGAAATCGCAGGCCATTCCGATTTCCTGCCCCCCTCCTATCCGCATTCCGTTTACACGGCAGATAACAGGTTTTTCGCACAGAAAAATTGCCGAAACCATATCATTGAACAACCGCATGTACTGTGAATATTCCTGTGGATTTCCCGAATAATATTCAGCGTATTCTTTTGTATTGCCACCGGTGCAGAAAGCCTTATCGCCTATTGCCGTGAAAACTACCGCAACAACACTTCTGTCGTTGGATGCCTGCCTGAAAGCCAGAATCACCTCTTTAACCGCCGCTGTGGTATAAGAATTGAACTGTTTGGGATTGTTCAGGATGATCCAGGCATTATACAAACCTGCAACAGGTGTACTGTCTCTATCTAAACAAACCCGTTTTTCAAAAAGTATCTCTTTGAAATCTGTTTCAACCAGGTTATGACTGTGTAAATTATTCATAGATTTATTTTTATTCGAAGTCAGGTACCAAAACTGAACGCTTGGTATATTTATGCTCCAATGTATTTTTAAATACTTCATTTATCTTAGACAAAGGAAATGTTTCAACAAATTGATCAATCTTCAAAAGGTCATTGGCAACAAGGTCAACTACCTCAGGGTATAATTCAGGTTTGCATCCCCAGGTTCCTATCAGTTTAGCGTCAAAGGCCATTAAATTGCTAAGGCGCACTTCTACTTTATCCATTGTAAAACCAACAACCGAAAGTGTAGATGCAAAAGTGAGTAGACTAAAAGCCATTTCCTGTCCGGCTTTTGTTCCCGACATTTCAAATATCTTCCAGCAAACGGAAGGGGCCTTCAGCTCCCTGGCAATTCCTTTAACTTTTTCTTTTACAGCGGCAGCATCCAAACCCTTAATATTGATTGTTGCATCTATTCCATGATTTTTAGCTATAGCAAGCTTCTCATCATTTACATCCAGCGCAACAACTTTGGCACCGAATATTTTAGCGATCTGAGCACCGTAAATACCTACACCGCCAACGCCGATAACAATAGCCAGGTCTCCTTTTTCGATCTCAGATTTTTTTACAACCTGGTATGGAGTTGAAATTGCATCGGCAATAACACAAAGTTGTTGCAGGCTGTATTTCTGCAACACCTTCTCAGGCACATGGCATAAATATTTTGCGGGCACAACAACATGCGAGGCAAACCCACCGTCAAAGTCATTGCCTGGCATTAACTGGTTACGGCAAATATTACTTCTGCCCCGTTTACATAACTCACATTCACCACAAGGCAAAACTGCCGGAATGATCACTTTTTTATTGAGCCATTCCTGCGGGCCGCCGATTACTACTCCGCTGATTTCATGACCAAGTGTCAACGGCAATGCATGTTTGGTTCTTACACCCTGATGCCAAAAACTCAGGTCGGTATGGCACACCCCGCAACCGGCAATCTTTATCAATGCTTCGCCTTCTTTAATTTCGGGAAAAGGTTTTTCCGCAAGCGTGAACTCTTTGTTTAGTTCAGTCATTTGCCACTGATACATATTTTTACTCATGTTTTATGCATTAATATTTTCAAATAATATGGCATTTCCCTGTCCACCGCCTATACACGCCGATGCAATCCCGTATTTTACTTTACGCCGGTTCATTTCGCGCGAAAGTGTAAGCGATAATCTTCCGCCGCTGGCAGCAAGCGGGTGGCCAAAAGCTATGGCCCCTCCGTTTACATTGCAAATGCTCCTGTCTAACCCAAGTTCCCTTTCGCAACCGATAAACTGGGCAGCAAAAGCTTCATTTATTTCTATAAGGCCGATATCTGAAATTTTCAAACCGGTCATTTCAAGTAATAAGCGAATGGAAGGTACCGGGCCGAGCCCCATTACCTTCGGATCAATACCAGCGGTAGCAGAAGCAATAATTTTTGTGAGCGGCTTCAAATTCCTTTTGTCAGCAAAATTTTTACTGGCAACAATAACCGAGGCGGCCCCATCTACAATACCACTTGAAGTTGCCGCAGTCTGAACACCGTTCTTCTCAAAAACCGGCGGCAGCTTTGCCATATCTTCAAGGCTGGACACCCGGATGTTTTCATCTGTAATGAAATCACTCACCTTTTTAGGTAACGAAACCTTACGGGGCTTTAGTCCATCCACTTCAAACACAGTAGAGCTGAGCGGCGCTATTTCATCTTTAAAAAACCCGGCCTGTGTTGCAGCTACTGCCCGGTCAACTGAAAGCTTACCGAATTCATCAGTCTGTTCGCGCGTTATTTTGTATTGCCTTGCTATGTTTTCGGCAGTGCAACCCATAGGAATAGCGGCCGTATCGTTCAAAGCTTCCCATAAGAAATCCCTGAATTCAATCTGCCCCAATGCATAGCCCATGCGGTTTCCATAACTGACAGTTGGAGCCAATGACATATTTTCAGTTCCGCCGCAAAGCGCAACATCAGCTTTGCCCAATGTTATCTGGTCGGCGCCGGCAGTTATCGTTTCAAACCCTGAACCGCAAATACGCTGCAGCATAACAGCCGGCACACCGGTTGGTATTCCAGAATATAAACCAATATGTCTCGGTAAAAAATAAGTATCATATGAACTCTGACCAATGTTGGCCATCATTACCTGATTAACATCCGAGGGTGTGATGCCCGATTTTGCAATGGCAGCCCGGCTGGCAAAAATACTGAGATCAGTTGGAGAAATGCGCGCTAGTGTTCCGCAAAATTTTCCAAAGGCCGTTCGTGCACCGTTCAGAAGATAAATATCATCATATATAATCCCAAATCCTTTCTCGTTATCATGGTAAGCTTTCATAATTTCCTTTATACTTTAACAGGTTTTATTTCATTAATTTCATTTCTCTTTTTCAGGGCATATTGTTTGGCATAATATGCAGCACCCAGCGAAACAACAAATTGAGGATGGTCGGGTATATTCACCTCCTCACCAAACCTCACGGAAAGAATATCTTTGAAATAAGGATGATAAGCGATAACCCCGCCAACCAGGTAAACTGGTATTCCGGGTTCCATCTTTATTTTATAAATGCGGTTTGCAATACTCAGGTAGATCCCCTTGGCAATATCATTTGCCGGCATTTCATCAAAGATCCAACTCATAATCTCGGTTTTGGCAAAAACAGTGCAAAAACTATTCAGTTCCTTCATAGCCGACGATTTTGAAGCCAGGTCACTCATTTGCCGTAAATCAATTTCCGCCCGTTCTGCTACTTCGGTTATAAACGCGCCGGTACCGGCAGCGCATTTATTATTCATGTAAAATTCCTCCACTTTTCCTTCTGCGCTTGCGCGTATAAGTTTGATATCTTCTGCCCCGATGTCAACGATATTTTTTCTTCCCGGATATAATTTTGAAACCGCGTAAGCCGCACAACTTACCTCTGTTTTAGTCGTATCCGCATTTGGGAAATGCTCACGGCCATAACCCGAAGCGCAAATAGCCTCAACATTAAACTGGCTTTCAATTTCCTGCAATGTATTATACAACGCGTTTTTATCCCGGTTTAAAGTTTTAAGCAATTCGCGGTAAACTACATTTTCATCGCTGTCAACTACGGTAATCTTGGTATAATAAGACCCCAGGTCAATTCCCACAAAGTGGTTCCCTTCGCTTTTCTCCTTTAAAACGCCTAGCCCGTTTGCAGTAAACATGCTTGCCACAGAAAGCGGTTCAGGAGCGGCAACTACAGCCCCTCTTTTAGTATGTGCTTTCACCAGATTGGTAAAAACCAGGTTAAGAGGAGTCCGAACATAATGTTTACGGCCATATTTCACCAATTGACCATTCATGTAATCAATTTCCGTTTCACGATTATTCATCATATCAACTGCCAGTGAAGGGAAATGGTTGCCGGCCTTGCGCAGATAGCGCATGCAGAGCTTAATAAAATTCTCACCAAAATGAATGTCCTCTGCGCGGGCAACGTTTACAGCCTCTTCTATCACCTGTTCTACTATTTCGGCCATCCCGGGCTGCAACATAGCTTCCCGAATAGTCAGCCTTGATATTCCGCATAGTGCACTGAGAGAGGAATTAAGAATCGTTTTTTCCCATACCTTATTGACAAGAGCAAAAGAATCAACTACCACAGTGTCAAGGTTTGCACTTGTAAGTAATCCTGCAAACTGATCCGCTATTTTTTTTTGCGAATCATCAACCGAAGCCACATAATTAGGGGCATTAAAAAAAGTCACATTGGCCGTATTTGCACCAACCGGGTTACCTGCAAAGTTTAAAACCATTCGGAAAGAACGTTGTTCGCCAAATGCTTCTGCAAGTTTTTCTTCCACGTCAATTCCATTCTGGGCACTCATCAGCAGCATAGTTTTATTATCCACTTCGAGCAACTCCTCTATTACTTTATCGGTGTGATAAATTTTAACGGCCAGAATAACGAGATCAGGGTTTTGTGCAGCAAGCTCTCCAGCTGAGGTGTAAGCGCAATCAAAATGCGTTGACTTTATAATTTTCCCTTCCAACCGGATACCCTCTTTACGAATGAGGTTCATTTTATCCCTGTCCCTGTCGCAAACAGCTACCTCACAACCTGCTTCCTTCAAATGAACAGCAAGAATCTGACCTACCGGCCCCATGCCGATAACTCCAATCTTTAAATTCTTCTTTGCTGTATCCATTTTATTTATGTTAGTTGTTCGATGAAAGCCTCAATTTTGGTGTGGGTTTGCCCTTCGGAATAGAACCGCAGATCGCATAAATCTCCTTCAACAATTAAGGTTTCAACTCCCGTTTCGCTTTTCAGCCTTGCCGGCATTCCAAAACGCGCATTTGAGTTATTGAAACAGGTTTTGGCATCATGAAATATCACTCCGTCAATTTTGAATTCCTCTATCAGTGATTTAAGCATTCTTGTTTTTGCTTTCTCGCTGCGGTTAATAAATATCTCAGTATAAGCAAGGGCGCTCGAGGCAAATGGATCGGCTTCGTCAAAAGAATCGAAGACCCAGCTGTTGCAGTAAGTTGAAGCTACCACCGCAGCATTGTTCTTTGCAAACAGATCACTCAGCGAACGAAGTTTGCCCCAAATAGGCATGCCTTCCCAATAAATACGGCATTCTTCCTTTTGCAGAAATCCGGTATTGGATTTTACATTTTCAAGAAGCTCGTCCAACAGTATGCGGTAATAGTCTTTTGCCTGCTGCGTTCCACGCAAAACAACGATCGGCCCCATGTGAATCGTTCCGTCGAAAAAGCTAAGTGGCGCCGGCGAATTCCTGGCAGTTTGTAAAACAAGTTTCCACAAATGTGTGGCTTCCTTACTGAGTTTAAGTGTCTCTCTGAAGCGGTCGATATCAAATTTATTTCCGCTTACCTGCTCACAAAGCGGAATCAGGGCTTTGAACTGCGCTGCCACATCATCTATCTCCGATTGTGTTACGTCAGTAAGATATCGCGGGGGCATAATTCCGAAAGAAGGAACATTGAATTCTTTGGCAAAGTAAGAAAACCAATCCTGCACTTCGCGGCATTGGTTGGTATTATAAACGATAATGTCGGGATGAGGGACAGATTCCAATCCGTATTGCTTTTTAAGCGGTGTCTGTTTTGTCAGGTAGCCGCCTATATCACTGGTAAGATACGAGCAGATATCACCTGAGTAGCCTATCTTTCCGGCCGAAGGTATGTAATCACTTGCCAACCGGGTGGCTCCCAACAGGGCTCCGTGATTTTCAGGAAAGTAAACTTCAAAGCCAAACGAACGCAACAACTCTGCCGGTCCCACACTGGTGCACCATGCCACCGGTGATTTGATACCGGTGAAATAATCGCGCATTACATTCTTTAGCTGTTGTGTTGCCTTTATTTCGTACATTTTACACGGTTATATTTCTTAACGAAGCAACGTCTTCAAGTTTGATGATGTAAACTTCTTCGGGAATGTCTTTCACTTCCCCATAAATACTTTCAAGATGCGCTTTATAGGTACTAACTACATTCCGGGGAGCTACTTTCATACTGGGAGTAAGAGTGCCGTTCTCAATGCTCAGTTCATCGTCAATAATCATGGCCGCCTTAATCTTTGAAAACTTTTGACCGATGCCGCAATTAGCATCGTGAAGGCAACCATGCAGGCATTTTTGCAACTCCCGCAAATCGCGCGGACAGAAACAACTATCAAAAGGTCCCTTCAGATAATCCGGTTGGTCTATTAGCTTCTTATTTGGAAACAAAAGGGCCACAGGATAATCACGGCCGTTGCCGGTTACTACAGCGAAGGAGATATAGTGGCACTTTAACTCAATCAGCTTTTCCAAATCAGAAGGAATCACTTTTTCGCCGTTCAGCAATTTGAAAATGCGGTCTTTACGGGTGATCAGTTTTAGTCCTCCTTCTGTAAATTCTCCGATATCGCCGGTACAAAACCAACCATCAGAAGTAAAAATGCCTTTATTGGCCTCATCATTTTTATAATACCCCTTCATTACGTTAGGGCCTGATACCTGTATCTCTCCGTCATCAGCTATCCGGATTGAAACACCGGGGATAGGTTTTCCGACAACACCAGTTTGGCGCTTTTCTTTTGGGTTAGTAATAGTGCAACAAGGAGATGTTTCAGTTAATCCCCAACCTTCCATTACAGCTATTTTCCGTTTCTCAAATTCATCCGAAAGTTTTTGAGGAAGAGCAGCAGCAGCAGTGAATACAAATTTCAACTGCGAATGAAAAAACAATTCCTCTGCTTCTTTATCAAACATTGTCAGATCAACCAGGGCCTGGTAAACTTTAGGAACGCTAAAGAAAACTGTGGGCTGTATCATTTTCCAGTTATGCATGATTTCTTTCGGCTCTTTACCGTAACCTGATTCAAGTGACATCATTGCACCATTACAAAGTGCTGCAAAGAGTTCAAAAATTCCCCCGAAACTATGGTGCCATGGCAGGTAAGAAAGAAAACGATCACTGCTGTCTATATTCCATATTTCAGAAAGGGCTGCCTGCTGCGACAGGATATTCTTATGCATCAATTGAACGCACTTGGGTGTTCCCATGGTGCCGGAGGTATACATATTAAGGCAAATCTCATCAGGATCAGCATCATAACGCAGCCTGTAATTTTTGTCTGACCGCATAACAATAAGATCATCAAACGAATATTGCTGCCGAAATTTTTTCTGGCATCCGCTGTCAAAAGTAAAAACAGCATCTAGTTTAAGCAGAGCGCTTAACCGGCCCAGTTGAATATCACCAGCCACTGCAAGAAACCTGGCATCACTATGATTAATCAGTAATTCAGCCGTTTCCTGGTAAAAGAAAGCAAATATTGGAACTGCTATTCCTCCTGAAGCCATTACTGCCAGTTCAAGCACCAGCATTTCCATGCGGTTGGGCGAAAAAATAACCATTTTATCGCCCCGCACAAAACCAAACCGGTGCTGAAGATTAAAAGCTACATTCAGCACATTCTCATATAGTTCGTTCCAGCTTATGCCAGCATATATTCCATTTTGTTTTTCCTGGTAAACAATTTTCTCTTCATACAGCATCACATTTCGCTCAAGCAATCGGGCAATATTTGGAATTACCTCACCTGATACCTGATCGCTGTTTAAGACTTGCATAAGACGATATATTTAAACTGCCAACGATTGCTTTTCTATTAATTTAAAATGACGGAACCCACCCCACATAGCGGCGCCGATAGCTCCGGCGTAAATGGCATCGGCACAGGCTCTGATCTCAAATTTTTTCCCGGTCTCCTGCAACTGTTCTTCTATAGCCTGCAACATCCCCTTATTAAGCGCCATACCCCCGGTTAATACGATTGGCGATTCAGCCCTCAGTGAACTCAGCAATTTTATAATGCGCGCAGCAATGGAAAGGTGAATGCCCTTTACGATATTAGGAGTAGTGATACCCCGGGATACCATATTGATAACATCAGTTTCAGCCAACACAGCGCAGATACCCGAGGATACTTCAGGCGCCTGAGCCTGCAATGAAACGTCCCCCACTTCCTCAATACTTAATCCCAGGTACCTGGAAATATTTTCAAGAAACTGGCCTGAACCTGATGCACACTGACCGGTCATCTTGTAATCTTCAACACGTGCCTCGGCTGACACTTTGATGGCTCTCACATACAATGCACCAAGGTCAACTACCGTCCTGGCTTCAGGGAAAAAGAAATTAGCCCCCTTTGCATGAGTTGTCATACCATAAAAGTGTCCTCTTTTACGCTTCACCAGGTCACCTTCACCGGTTGATGCGAGATAAGCTATTTGCTCATATTTCAATCCGTTTTTTACAAGCATGGCCGACACCATTTCGTCTGCTACAAGTGTTGGGTTCCGCTTGCGTATCTTCTCCGTATGCTTGTCAATCAGTTTTGGGTTCTCTGAATATTCCATCAGCACCAACTTGATGAAATTGGAACCAACATCTATTCCCATCGTGTAAATAGTCTCGTTCATGTTTTCTTTTTTAAACCTTTGCGCTAACTTCCAGTTTTGCTTTTTTCGCACTCGGTAAAGCAATATCCAGGTTTCGCCTGGCAAACATCGCTCCCCCCAGTGCCCCCATAAAAATGGAGTCAGTATGAATATTTATTTTAATTCCTTCTCCGTAATTCTCCCGCACTAATTGAGTGAGGTATTTAATAACCGCCTGGTTACGGGCTACCCCACCGGTAAATGTAAACTCGTTAAATACACCGCCCGAGCGTGCAATAAGTGACATAGCCCGCATAATAATGGCCTTGTGCAGCCCTCCCAAAATATCTTCTTTTTTTTCTCCAACATTAGTCAGCTCACGTAGCTCGGCACCGGCAAAAACTGTGCAGGTTGAGCAAATAGTAACTTCCTTTTCTGCTTTCATGGCCATAGGGCCCAGTTCATTTAATGATATACTCATTTCATCGGCAATGTATCCAAGGT
>Ga0224555_1002112_pt1 | contig 24423 bp, 30 predicted proteins | sample 714S23034metaG_FD_180687 | JGI IMG/M metagenome (GOLD analysis project Ga0224555, IMG submission 180687) | Peat soil microbial communities from Stordalen Mire, Sweden - 717 S2 30-34 | ecosystem: Environmental > Terrestrial > Soil > Wetlands > Peat | place: Sweden: Norrbotten County, Stordalen...
GCGGAGAAAGAGCTATCCCTCTCCCATTTTGGCGCCTTGGCGGCTTGGCGTGAGCAGGTTTTGCTTTGCCCTGATTCCAAAAGCGGGGGGACAGGGATGGGGACACGTTGTTATGGCTTGCGGCGCAAAGCGGGCGTGACGGTTCACCCCACGCGCGCCGCCCGGCGCAGGAGACGGGCCGCGCCAACAGCATTTCAAAGAACAAGCCTGCTTATGAAATGTAACACTACGGAAAGAAATTGCAAGAATTTTCAGCCCGCGGAACAGAATGCCGCAGATGTCAAACATGGCTCCAGCCCTTGTCCCGGAGCGATACCCCGACAATATCCAGGATTTCAAACGAGAAAGCGTTCGCGCGCAATGGCAGATTGCCGAATGATGGATTGCAGCGTGCCGATTCGCACGGCGCGATGCAGCGGCACGGGCACCGTGATCGTTCCACCGTCCGTCCGCCGCTGCATGATCAGGTGACTGCCTGCCGGGCGCGAACGAAACCCTCGGATTCCATGATTCGAGCAATTTCCTCGCCGGAAAAAACTCCCGGTTTAGGCACACTCCACCTCAATGCGGGTGAATAACGCCGGCTTCTTGAGCCGCGTCCGCACTTCCTCCGCGCTGGCCGTTTCCAAGACCCCTTCCAGCGCCTCCTTGAGATTGGCCAGCGCCTCCTCAATCGTATCGCCCTGGCTTGCAATATCCAGTTCCTGGCAGAGGGAAATGTAGCCGCCCTCCTCAGGATTCAGCACAGCGCTTAATGTCATCGTTTTCATAATAGTCTCCATCAAGACGTTTTACATGTCTCCTTCGTCAATCCCAAAGGGACTGGATCGTTAAGCCCAACGTCTTGCAAAGGCCCGTTCTCCAATCCCTTTTCCCAAGCGGCCTGACTGGGTCCATCCGTGGTTAAATCTCTTCATCATCTCGCCCTGAGCCGCCAGCGGGGGACATGCGGATTTTGAGACAGGATTTACAGGATGCACAGGATGGGGAAATGTTTGGAATAAAAACACAAGAGGCGGCCCTTTCGTAAAAAACAAGTTCCGAAGGATTTTATCCTGTAAATCCCGTTCATCCTGTCAAAAACATGTTTTTGGTTGAGGTTTCGCCGCTCTGGGAAATCCGTGGTTAAGTCTCTGTCCAAACGGCTTTATGGGTTGCAGCCGCCGCGTTGCGTCTTATGCGTTATTCTCTCCTTTCTTTTTCTTATCCGTGTCCATCCGTGTCCATCCGTGGTAAAGTCTCTTGAATGATGAAGACAACATTAAGGGCCTACGACTTATTGCGACAGGTGCGCTCCAAAAGCCCGGTCGTGCATCATTTGACAAACTGGGTGACGATTTATGACTGCGCCCAAATCGTCAAGACCCTCGGCGCTTCACCTGTCATGGCCCACGCGCCGGAGGAAGTCGCCGATATGACGCGCATTGCTTCCGCGCTGGTGCTCAACATCGGCACCCTGACGGTGGAGTTTGTCGAGGCGATGAAAACGGCGGCGGCGGCCGCCAATCAAAAAGGCATCCCGGTCATTCTGGACGTGTGCGGCGCGGGCGCCACCGGACTGCGCGACCGCAAAGTCGCCGAACTGCTGGACCAGGTCAAAATCAATATCATCAAGGGGAATGCTTCTGAAATCGCCCGCGTCAGCGGTCAAAACATCCGCACCAAAGGCGTCGATTCCACCGAAGTCGGCGCCGACCTGGCGGCGGTGGCGCAACGGCTGGCGGTGGGCCGTCAGGCAACGGTCGTCATCACCGGCGAGGTGGACATCGTGGCCGGCGACGGGAAAACGTATCACGTCCAGAACGGGAACGCCCTGATGACGCGCGTCGTTGGGACCGGCTGCATGGCCGCTTCCGTCATTGGCGCCTTCGCCGCCATTGAGCCAGATTTCCCTCTGGCGGCGGCGGGCGCGCTGGCATGCTACGGGATTGCGGCTGAACTGGCCGCGGCCCATTCCCGCGGCCCCGCTTCCTTTAAAACCGCATTGTTCGACTGCCTCTACAACTTAGACAAGCCCACTGTTGAAAGGATGCAACGCGTCGAATTCAACTCTCTCACCCCCAAACTTCGGACTGGCGCAGTTGCTTCAACAAAAGGTCCTCGAGGGAAGTCTCGGAGCTGACGCTGAAAAAACTCACTCCCCTGCCCTGGCAGAACTCGCGCAGGCGCTGGCAAAAATTCCGCACCGTCTGCTGGTAGGCCTTGAGACGGTATTTGCCAAACGTCACTTCCTGCAACGCGCCCGTCTCCGCATCGACCAGGCGCAGGTCCCCGTAGGCGGGCGGATTCAACTCCTCCGGCGCCAGGATTTGAATGGCGTTGACTTGAAATCCCCGGCTGATCAGCGCGTTCAGCCCCGCCTCGTATCCCGCGGGGTCCAAAAAATCGCTCAAAACCACCGCCACGCCCGTTTGCCGCGACGCCAGCGCGCCGCGCCGCAGGCCCTCGTTCAAATCACCGGCCCCGCGCGCGGTCAACTGCGAAAGGTTCTGAAAGAATTCCAGCGCCGACTTGCGTCCGCGCACCGCGCGCACCCCCCCGCGCGCCGCCATCTCCGCGCTCAAGGCCGCGGCCTCCGCTCCCGGCGCCGCCGGGTCCAGCTCTGGAAATATATGGACGCCCACCCGGTCGAATCCGCACAGCGCCACGTAGCCGACGGCCGCCGCGACTTGCCGCGCGAAATCAAACTTCGGCGGCGTCCCGAACGTCATCGACTCGCTAGCGTCAAGAAGAATCCGCACCGGCAGTTCGCGCTCCTCCTCGTAAAGTTTGAGAAAAAGCTTGTCCAGCCGGCCATAAAGATTCCAATCCAGCCGGCGAAAATCATCCCCCGCCACGTAATTGCGGTAGTCGGCGAACTCCACCGATTGCCCGCGGGCTTTGCTGCGCCGTTCGCCCTTGGCCGTGCTCTTGGAGCGCCGCGCGGCGAGCAATTGAAACTGTTCCAGCCGCCGGAGAAGTTCGATCGAAAGCAGGGCCATCGGGCGCCTCACGCTTCAATCGCCGCGACGTCCCGGGGCACGTCCTTCAATATCTGCGCGATGACGTGGTCCGTTGTAATCCCCTCGGCCTCCGCCTCGAAATTCAAAATGAGCCGATGTCTCAACGCCGCCAACGCCACCGTCTGGATGTCCTCAAAACTCACGTTAAACCGCCCGCGCGTCAACGCGCGCACTTTGGCCGCCAGCAGCAGCGTCTGCCCGCCGCGCGGGCTGCTCCCAAAACGGAGATACTGATTGGCGATCGGCGCGGCCGTTTCCGTTTTGGGATGCGACGCCAACACCAGCCGCACCGCGTAATCCTTGACGTGCGACGCGACGGGCACCTGGCGCGCCAACTTCTGCAATTCGATCACCTGCTCCTTGGTCAACACCCGCGCCAGCTCCGGCCTGGCCCCTTCGGTCGTGCGCGTCAACACTTCGGTCAATTCCTCCCCCGTCGGGTAGCCCACGATCAGTTTGAAGAAAAACCGGTCCAACTGCGCCTCCGGCAGCGGATACGTCCCCTCCTGATCAATCGGATTCTGCGTCGCCAGCACAAAAAACGGCTCCGCCAGCTTGCGGATTTCGCCCCCGGCCGTCACGCTCTTCTCCTGCATCGCCTCGAGCATCGCCGACTGCGTTTTGGGCGTCGCCCGGTTTATTTCGTCGGCCAGGACCAAATGCGCGAAGATCGGCCCGCGCTGATATTGAAACTCGCGGCGTCCGTCGGCGACCTCCATCACGATATTGGTGCCCAAAATATCCGCCGGCATCAGATCGGGGGTGAACTGGATGCGATTGAAGCTCATATCGAGCACCTCGCTCAAAGTCCGCACCAGGAGCGTCTTGCCCAAACCCGGCACGCCCTCCAGCAGCACATGCCCTCCGCCGAAGATGGCCTGCAATGTCCCCTCCACAATCTCGTGATGCCCTACGATGACTTTGCCGATCTCGGCGCGAAGGGCTTCGTAGGCGTTGCGAAACAAGGCGATTTGATCTTCGGTATTCATCTTCGTTTGGCGCGCGCTCCATTGCTACACTCTCCGCGCAAAAAAGCAATGCGGATCACGACACTTTCACACTAGTTCATGCTCGCGCGGCATAGCCGTTTTGGCGGAACCACTCCACCGCGTCCGCAAAGGCCTGGCGCGGCGGAGTCTGCGGCAGGCCCAATTCCCGAATCGCTTTGGCCGGGTTGAAAAACATCTTGTATCTGGCCATCCGCACGCCCGCCAGCGGCGCTTTGGGTGGGCGGCCCGAAATGGCCGAAACCGCCTCATCACAGTAGGCCGCCAGAAGCGCCAGCGCGTACGGCGCGCGAAACTTGGGTGCCGGCACGCCCGTCAACTCCTCCAGAACTTCCAGCGTCTCCCGCATCGTCCAATTCCCCTCCGCGTTGCCCAGAATATACCGCTCCCCCACCCTGCCCTTCTCAGCGGCCAGAATCTCCCCGGCCGCCACGTCCCGCACATGCACCCAATTCAAACCCGTGTCCAAATACGCGGGCATCTTCCGATTCAGAAAATCGACGATCACCTTGCCCGTCGGTGTCGGCTTTACGTCCAGCGGCCCGATCGGCGTGCTCGGGTTGACAATGATCACCGGCAAACCTTTGGCGGCCAATTCCCGCGCCACTTCCTCCGCCTGCCACTTGGACCGCTTGTAATGATTGCTCATCTGCGCCCCGCTCACGGGAGTTGCCTCATCGGTGGGCGCAATCCGCCCGTTGGCCGGGTGCGGCAGCCCGATGCACCCCACCGTGCTCGTATAAACAATGCGCCGGCAACCGGCTCCGCCCGCGGCTTCCAGAACGTGGCGCGTTCCCTCCACGTTGGCGGTGTACATGGGCCGGTAATCGCGCAGCCAAAGATGGTAACTGGCCGCCACGTGAAAACACCACTCGCAGCCGCGCATGGCCCCTTCCAGGAACGCCCGCCGCGCGACATCCCCCTCCACCCGCTCGCAATCCACCCCGGCCAGCCCGCGCGCATCCGCGCCGGCCCGCACCAAGGCCTTGACCCGATGGCCGCCCGCCAAAAGCTGGCGGACCAAATTGGCCCCGATAAATCCCGAGGCCCCTGTCACAAAGCAATTCATTCTTCGAAGCAAAATCTTGCAATAAATCTGCAACGCTGGCAATATCATGCCCAGTATGTCAACGATGTTGCGATGTCAAAAACGACCCACAGCGCGCGAAAACGGCTGACGCCGCGGGAATTGCGAGACCTGGACCTGGAGATTCTCTTCCTCGAGGGCCTCTCGCGCCGCGACCCCTCCTACGTCGAAGCCCTCAAAATCCTGGGCGACAATTACACCCGCCGCGGGCGCCACGCCGAAGGCTTGCGGATCGACGAACGCCTGGCCCAGCTCTGCCCAGCCGACTCCATCGTCCACTACAATCTGGCCTGCAGCTACTCGCTCACCCACCAGTTGGCCCCGGCCATCGAAGCCCTGGAAACCGCCATCAATCTGGGCTACCGCGGCTTCAAACATCTGGCCCGGGACCCCGATCTCAAAAACCTCCGCCAACACCCCGACTATAAGCGCATTCAAGCCAAACTTCGCCGGATGAAGGTCAAAGCCCCCTAGACCCTCCCCTGCCCGCCGCCGTCCCTTCCCACCATCTCCCCTTTCATGAATGTCACCCTCCACGGTCGCACCGCCCACTACCGCACCGTCACTTTCGACAGCCGCCGAAACGCCCTCCTCCTCATCGATCAACGCCGCCTTCCGCATCAATTCACCATTGCCGCCATCACCGATTTTCGCGCCACGGCGGACGCTATTCAGCAAATGGTTGTCCGGGGCGCCGGCGCCATCGGCGCCACCGCCGCCTACGGGCTGGCCCAGGGCGCGCGCGCTTTTCGCGGACGGGACCTGGAGAAATTCTCGCGCCACGTCCAGACCGTTTTTCAAACCCTCCAATCCGCCCGGCCCACCGCCGTCGATCCAGTCAACGCCATGCGCGCCGTTTGCCAGGCCATGCGGCCCGGAGCCACCGTCGAAGAACAACAAGCCCTGGCCCTGGCCGCCGCGGAGGAATTCGCCAACAACGACGTCCGGCATTGCCAGGCCATCGGCCGCCACGGCGCCAAACTCATCCGCCGCAACAGCCGGGTGCTGACCCATTGCAACGCTGGCTGGCTGGCCTTCGTCGATGTCGGCTCCGCCACCGCGCCCCTCTACGCCGCCCAACAGGCGGGCCGCCCCTTTCACGTCTTCTGCGACGAAACCCGGCCCCGCTGCCAGGGCGCCACCCTCACCGCCTGGGAACTGGCCCAGCAAAACATCTCTCACGAAATCATCGCCGACAACGCCGCCGGCCATCTGATGCAGCGCGGCGAAATCGACCTGGTTATCGTCGGCAGCGACCGCGCCCTGGGCCGCACCGGCGAAGTCACCAATAAAATTGGAACCTACACCAAAGCAGTCCTGGCCGCCCGGCACGGCATCCCCTTTTACGTCGCACTCCCGTTTTCGACCATCGACTGGACCTTGCGCCGGGGGATGGACATTCCCATTGAAGAGCGGAGCGATGGCGAAGTCCTGGGCGCTTGGGGCGTGCCGGGGCGGCTGGACGGGAAACCGAGAAGAAAAACATCAGAAAGCATCTACGTGCGCATTGCCAACCCCACCAGCCCCGCGCGAAATCCGGGCTTCGACGTCACGCCGCCGGAATTGATCACCGGCATCATCACGCCGGCCGGCATAGTCAAGCCAAAGGATTTGTGGAAAGAGCGGCGGCGCCTGGGATATGGCCGCGGCGCGGAGACCAGCGGGAAAAACGGAACTTGCACGCGGGCCAATAGTGGGTAGGCTGAAAGAGGATGGCGGGGTAGCCAAGTGGTAAGGCACGGCTCTGCAAAAGCTGCATTCGTCGGTTCGATTCCGACCCTCGCCTCCACTCGTTTTTTCCTCTGGAAACAGCGAGCCGTAAGCCGGGGCGGGGGCTAAAACCCGGGGAACGGGCACCAAAACGGGCACCAAAGCCCGCCCGCGAGCCGATTCCGGCGTAATCCGCCGTAAACCGGCTCCTTTCCCCAGGAAAAGCGGACGCTCGATAGCTATCCTGTAAATAGGATATGAACGAGCGCTATCGACTTATTCAACGCGGCGACCGCGGCGGCATGTGCTACTGTGTGGACACCGATACGAGCTTGCGAAGCAGCCTGGAAACCAAAGACCGTTCCAAGGCCGAACGGTTGGTTCATCACAAGAACGAGACCCTTAAGAATCCCCAGATCAACCGCCAGATCGGCATGACTTATCTGTCCGCCGACGATCCCTCTTTCGTGACCCGGACTTGGCACGATGTCATGACGGATATCGTCAAGGATAAAGCCGGTCCCACCCTTCATCGCTGGAACACGGCCATCAAGGATGAGGCCTTTGACTTGATCCGCAAAAAGGTGGTCGTGATTACGGCTGCCGATGATTTCAAAGCGGTCCTGCGCGCCGGCACAGTCAGCACCAATGTTTATCTGCGGCGGCTGCAGAACTACGCGCTGGACATGAACTGGCTGCCGAAATCGATTCTGCCCAAGCGCCTGTTTCCGAAGATCAAGCACAAGGAGGCCCGGGCTATTCGGTGGGACGAGCACTGCCGAATTATTGATCGCGAGAAAAATTCCGAGCGTCGCGATTTTTACGAGCTCTGCTGGCACTTCGGCGGCTCGCAATCCGACATTGCTCAGCTACTGGCGGAAGACATCGATTACAAACGCCGCAGCTTCGCTTACGACCGGCTGAAAACGGGGAACATGGGCGGCACGCAGATTGGTGACAAGGCCTGGGACGTCATCCTGCGCCGTCCAGGTCAGGGCCCACTATTTCCTTACTTGATTACTGTGCGCGAGGCCGACCGGGCGACGGAATTCAAGCAACGGTGCGAGGGACTGGGGATCAAAGGCGTCACCCTCCACTCCTACCGCTACGCCTGGGCCGAACGGGCCGCCGACACCGGCTATCCCGAGCGCTACGCGCAACGGGCCCTGGGACAAAACTCAAAAATTGTCCACCGCGCCTATGCCAAGAAAGCCCAGGGCCGGCTTCCGTCTCTCGAGCTTTACGAGGAGGCCAACCGGAAGGCCCGCGAAGAAGGGAAGATTGTGACGCTCCAGCCTGAAGCGGAAGTGCCCAAGGTGGCCTAGTATCGACTCAACCACTCTTAAAATTTATGAAAGAAACAAAAATCCACTGGTGCCACTCGACAGTCAATTGGCGATGGGTTGCGATGGATGCGAATTGTGGCCTTCGCCTTATGCTATTGTCACTAAAATGCACGGAGTCGTGCAAGCGTGCGCCTGCGCTTCGAGCGGCCAAACCCTGACCATGGTTCAGGCAGCCATCGGAACCCGCAGCACGTCGGAAATCTATCGGGACCGAAAACAACTTGCCGCGACCATTTGTGCCAAGGCCTGCATTAGGCCGCCACGGGGACTAAATCAGGATCTGGTCGATGTCGTCCGGCGGGAATGTAAATGCTACGCCGGCCACTTGGGAACCTTGCGTCCTGCGCATGCCGGCTACGCGGACCAGTTCGAAGCTCCGAAACGCTTTCCGGGGCGGATGGCGGCCGCGGCCAAATGGGGGCCTCCAACGCCAGCCGAGACTGCTGGCAAGCCGTGGCTGGCCGGCCTGCCCCGGCTCATCTTCATCTCCGATAACGTCTCCGACCGGCTCATCAGCCTGGGACACAAACGGCTCCTGCCCAAAGAGGCCACGGCCGCATTGGCGTTGGTGGAAGGACGGGCTCATGCCCTGGTCGAATCCTGCTCGTTCCCATTCCTGAACGGATTGGCTCATTTCCTGCCCAATACAAAGTTGGAGGAAGTGACCGCCAAACTAAAGGGGTTGGAGGAGGAATTCTGGAAGGCCAAGGCCGAGTTCATCCAACGCTATGCCCGGCTCCGCGAAAGCGCCGCCAAAGAATGGCGGGACATGGCCAAGAAATTGGTGCAGGACCCGGATCGGGTGGTGGCCAATATCGAAGCGGCCTTTCCGGCGCCTCAAAAGATGGATCGCTTCTTTGGCTTCGAAACCCAGTTGTTCCAGATCGCAGTCCCGGAACGCCTGGGATTGGACATGGTGGCGATGGCGGATCACCAGAAACTCATGCAGCCCCGGCAACAAGCCGCCCAGATGGCGTCACACCAGATCCACGCAGGGGTGGAACGGTTCGTGGCTGATTGCGTGGCAGCCCTGCGGGAACAAACGGCCCAACTCTGCGACGAGATGCTGCACAGCATCAACGAGAGCGAGACGGGGGTTCACCAGAAAACACTCAACCGCCTGGTCCGGTTCATTGACGAATTCAAACAAATGAATTTTGTCAACGACACCGAGATGGAGCAGCGGTTGCAGGCGGTGCGGCAGGAACTGCTGACCAAAACTGCTGAGGAATACAGGGATAACGCCTCAGCCCGGGCCAGGCTGGTCCACGGCCTCTCACGGCTGCGGGATCAGGCCAATCAAATGGCGAGAGGAGATGCGACCGAACTGGTCCAACGGTTTGGCGAGATGGGGCGGCGGAAATTCAACCTGGCCGCATAAACGTTCGGAATGGGGGAACTGGGGCAGGTTGCCCTGTTTGTCCCCTTCAGCCAAAAGGCGCTGGCTTGGTTGAAGAAAAACTGCGTTGCGGAGCAGTGCCAATGGGAAAACGACAACTTGAGCGTCGAACGGAGAATGGCGGATGCGATCATTGAAGGCATGAAAGCCGCAGGATTAGCTGTCGTTAGCGAACCTTAAACATGGTCTTTGGCCGCATCCTCTTCCCAGTGCCAAGGTGGCTTTGGTCGATCACGCCGTGGATTCGCCATCGTTGATTCGGTGCAGCCAGCGAGAACCAGAGTAGCGCAACCGGATTATTGGCGCGAGAAAACTCTCCCGGCCAATACCGGGCGGCACCCAATTATTAAGATTGCCTTCTCCCCGGCAGAAGGGCAAACAAAGGGCATGGCTAAAACACCTAAAAAAGTAAAACGAACACCGAGCGCAGCATTCATGAAACCGGTCCAGCCTGACGACAAGCTGGCCCTGGTCGTGGGTGCAAAACCCCTTCCCCGGACTGAGTTGACGAAAAAGCTGTGGGTCTACATCCGCAAGAATGGTTTGCAGGATGCCAAAAAGAGGACGCTGATCAATGCTGACGAGGCCATGCAGGCCGTGTTCAACGGCAAGAAGCAGGTCAGCATGTTTGAGATGACCAAGCTGGTTTCCGGACATGTGAAGAAATAGGGGCTGGCCTAACCCGCTTCCGTATCCACAGTTGACACCTGGCCCGACAGTACATCGTTGGTGGCTCATGTTCGCACGGGCTGTTTTCGCCTTTCTCGCATTACCGGGCATAGTGGCAATCCTTGTCCCTGCCGGTTGGGTCTGGTTATGGTCAGACGCCAAACTGGTTCATCCTCTGGGTCTTGTACTCCTGGCCCCCGGCTTCGCGGCGCTGCTTTGGTGTGTCCGTGACTTCTACGTGTCGGGCAAAGGGACGCTGGCTCCGTGGGCGCCGCCCATTCGGTTGGTCGTGGTTGGCCTCTATCGCTATTCCCGAAACCCGATGTACGTGGCCGTCACCTTCATGCTGGTTGGTTGGGCGTTATCCTTCGGCTCGCGAAGCCTGCTTATCTATGCCATCGTTGTGGTCGTGACGTTCCATCTTCGGGTGGTTCTGGGGGAGGAACCTTGGCTGTCTCGCACGCACGGCAGCCAATGGGAGCAATACACACGCCGGGTTCCCCGCTGGTTATGCTGAGCGCCGTCACGACTCGCACCGTCGCATGATCGATGCTGGCTTTGTTCTTTATGGCAGCCGGGCTCAATCATTTTCTGAATCCGGCCCCTTATTTGTCAATGATGCCGCTGTATCTGCCGTGGCCACATGCACTCAACATCATTAGCGGGGCGGCGGAAATTGTGGGAGGTGTGGGGATTCTTCTCCCTCAAACGCGACTTCTGGCTGGTTGGGGTCTCGTCGCTTTGCTGGTGGCTGTTTTCCCAGCCAACCTGAATGTGGCGCTGCATGGTTGGAAAGGTGAAAACATCGCGCCTTGGCTTTTGTGGGCGCGTCTTCCCTTCCAGCCGTTGATGATGGCCCTGGTCTATTGGGTGTGCATTTACCAACCTGCCCAAAAATAAATTTTCGACTTGGACGGCGGATGTCCAACCTGCCCCATTATACTCCATCGCATGAAAATGAATTGCATCCTCAAACCGGCCAGAATCCTCAATCATTTCGGCCACGCACCCCTGATTAAACGGGTGGACGGGAAACATGAACTGGTGGGCGGAAGCGAAGGGGATTTCCACCCCAATCTCCGCAAACTCGATGCTATGTTGGACGGAGCGGGCTGTTGGCCCATAATTGATCAGCAGCAGTCCACAGCCGCTTTTCCGGTTCAGCCAACCCGTTGCCGTTGCCTGTCTTGCCTTTGTCCATAATTTGCATTGGCTGGGAGAATAGCAGAACGATCACTGGTTGGAAAGTGCGAACCGGTGCTCAATTCTTTGGATGTGGTCGTGGCAAAACCAACCCCACCCAAACCCCTGCAATTGCCCTCCCGGCTCAGTATTAGTCATCCTGGAGGTCCTTGAAAAGCCGGCGGTCACTTCAAAACCACCCAGCCCAGGTCGAATCAAACTGATCTTGGCATTCGCCTCTTGCCAGAATTGTATGAGCACTTGAACCCGATGCCGTTTGAGGCCGCAGTCGAGATGGAGATGGATTTGGCGAAGGATTTGCGCCGGCCTGCTCAACCGCTTGGGCTTTCCACATCATCTGTGGCAAAGCAGACTGAGGATAAAACAAAGCGAGGGTTTTATCCTTTGGATTTCATGTGTCGCGCTATTTGCTCTATGAAACTCGTCTCTATGGCCTCCAACTGTGGCCAAAACAATTGCATGCCACTTTGTTCGCACGTCAAGCTCAGATAAAGCCGAGCCTCCGGGAGCGCTACCGCAATGCTGACTCCTCTTTTTGGCCAATGCCCGCGAAATTCGAAACTCCACATGCAGAGCACATCTTCGCTTAAATTGAACGAATCCATTTGGCGGTGGAATACGAAATGGTGGGGATATTGTCGTTTGACGCCTTCGACTTGGAGGATCCCGATCGATTCCGCAGTCAAAGACATTTCCTCGTCTTGATTTGAGCAAACAATGTCTACTGAAGCATCAATCGGACTTTTGCTTGCACTGTCCCATTTCACTTGGGAGGAGAAGACTGCTTGAATCGCGAGTTTATTTTGGACCTTGCTCGCAACCTCTCGGTCAATCTTCCACTCATACGGAAAAATAATAGACACGGCTGGACTGTGAAGTTTATAAACGAGATGAGGTGTGAATGATTTCGTCCTGTGCGCGGCCAAAAGAGCCGACGTCTTCCAATGCTGTTCGTCATGGACGACTTTCTCCAATTCCTTTAAAAAGGTGCCATTTTGACATTCTATGTCGGATTGGGCCAAGTCAAAGTATCTTTGTAGCTGTCGCTTTGCTTCATCCATATTGCCAGAGACTTCTAATGCCCGCCATTGTTCGTGTGAGATCAAGAGGTCGAATCGTAGCGCGTCTAAATACTTCGAACCCGCTTGCTTGGCGCGTTCGATATAATTACGTGCTCGTTCGCTGTCACCAATTTGATTGCACGCCTTAGCACAGATCAAGAAGGCCTCTCCAAAATCAGGCAGAATCTGAGTAACTACGTCTTCGTGTTTCAATACGTCGAATTCACGATGTGTTTGCCCTACCAGATATGTTGCGTAGCGATGGTGAACCATGGCGCGAAGGCGTTTAGAATCCACTGAAAGAGTGGTGGGAATATCGTAACCGAGCTCCTTGTTCTCATTCTCGATCTTCTTCCGCCAGTCATCAGCCGGAACTGACGTGTAAACAAGTTCAAAACCTTCTGGACCAATATCCGGATAATTGAAGTCGGCTAAAGCAGCGGCCATGCTGAATTCCGCTTCTATTCTGCGATGGACACTCCAATTCCGACTTCGGCGCTTACCGATCGTTTCGTAAAGTGCGGCGAGAAGAAGGTGGCATTGAGCCTCAATCCATTTGCCTGAGTAAATGATGCGAACATCAGGTTGTCGGAACACTTTGTATAGAGCAAGAACCGCCCGATAAGGATGACCGCCAGCCGCATACGATTGAGCCAACAAAAATGCAAAATACCGGTCGCGAGGGAACCAATTGGTAAATTCCCGGAAGAATGCGGTCTGTTCGTTCAAGGGTAGCATCCACGCTCCGTAGCTCGCAAAAGTTTTTGCTTCTGCTTGAAACGCGTAGCGGTCCTTAAACCGAAGATCCCGCATCGTTATGATGGCCTCGACAACTCGTTTTGCATTTAATTCTCTACCTTCAGGTGGGGCGAATTGACCATCGTAAGCGATTGCTTTATGTTCCACAATCGGCCACATGGATTCCACTAGCCTTTGGACTTCATCTTGCGCTGTGGGCTCGCCTGCAGAGTGAAGAAGGACTGTCACGTAGCCCAACCTGGTAGGAAGCCGGAAATTCTTGAGGATTTGCACCTGGTCGTACAGAAGTTGTTGCTCATTTGAGAGGTGTGACCGGAACAATTCCCAAGCGGTGTGCCGGAAGGTCGCATAATTCTTCACGTCTGCTTCGCCGATAATTGAGTTGCGGTTAACCGTGTTTAAGAATGTGGCGATTGTGTCGAATCTTCCGTCGCAGTTTTGCACAAGCGAATTCACCGCTTCGTTCGATATTTGCAGCCCTAGCGCTTGACCGGTCGCTTCGACGAATTCGCGAAATTCGGTGGGGCTTACAGCGGGAACCAAAATGCATGAGCTTTTGGGGAGAATGTCAGTGATATCAGACTGAGACATGGGGAGTCTATGAGTGTTCACCGTGACGATCAACGCGTGCAAATCTATTAACGACTTGATGCGTTGGTGCAATTTTGCAAGATTCGCTATGGCCTCTGCATACGCCGCCTGACGCTCTTCAAACGACGAAGCCGCTGCAGGCGGAAACCCAAAGTCGTAATCGTCCACGACAACAATTATTCGTCTAATGTCGCTTCGCGCCGGGAGAGGGGCTGCCGCCTCGATATAACCTTGAGCAAGGTACACCGTGGCAGCGCCGGAGACGCTTGCAAGGCTGTGAACAAAATCGATTGCTTCACGTGTCTTGCCAACGCCAGCACCACCGAGGAATACGCAAAGCCCCGGATTTATCTGCACATGTAAATTGCGGGTGATTCTCTTGGGCATAACCCGCAATGGAGAAGGCAGCTTCCCAGAAAGTTCCCCTACCGGCAGAACCGCAAAAGGAGAATCGGAAGCCTTCTGCTTCTTCCGCAAAGAGTTGCAAATTGAAGTTATTGATGAAACTGCACGCAAGGCATAAAAAACTATGTTGAGATAATTTGCCATGTAGTGGAATTAAAATGAAACCAAATCCGTCAATCAAGCGGAATCAGGTTGAGATTCATGAAAGATGCAATCGGTTTGGTGGAGGGCCAATTCGAGCAGCGTGGACTGAGGCAGTTGGATTCGGTGAAGGCCATTATTCTCTATGGGGCTCAAGTTTGGACGCTTATCCGGGTTTCTGCGTCAGCAACTTGGATTTCACTCTCAATCAGCGAATAGATCGGAACTTCTCCCTGCATCACCTCAAAAGAGACGGCGAGGCAATAGCGAGCAGTGCCAGCTCCATCCAGATGGTTCCAACCTTTGTGCGCACGCACGGCAATGGCGAACTCCTCCGGCAGATCAAAGGAATCGAAGACTGCCCAGTCCTTTTGCACCGTTCCACGATCGCGACTTGTCTCCTCTGATTCACCCCAACCCTCTCTTTTGTGAAGCATCCACGGAAAATTTGCGTGTTCGACCCTCTGTGGGCAAGCGAGAGGAAAAGCTGTCTCTAAGATCAGCCTATTTAGTTTAATTCTTCCCGTGGATCTAAGTGTTGCCTCGCGCTTGACTAGATCTGCGGCGTCTCCTGGCAAAACGATATTTGGAAAACGTGATAGCAAACGAGCTTCGCTTAGCAGCCTATTTAGCGATTCAATGTGCGTCGGCGCTTCTGAAAGGGGAATTTGCTTCGCCGAAATCGCTGCAATAAGCCCTTCCGGCGTCATATGACCGCCAAACTCGCTTTCAGAAAACACATAGTCGCCTTTTTGCATCCGCGCCAAAAACACGTCTCTTGGTTCACCCAATTTGCTGGTTTCCCAATCGAGCCAAGTCTCCAAATAGCCTGTCCGCCGGGCACGAGTTCGGCGCGGCAACGCCGTATAGGCCAGCGTCACGTCTATCCGAATCCTTGCTTCCAGCGCGGCACTCCGCAGTTCCTCTGGAATCCGAATCGTGTATAAATGCAATTTCTTGCTGGGAAGTAGCTCGGCATCCGGAGTGATCAGAGTGACGCGCGTTTCGGAATTGGATGTGGCTCTTTCTAGTGAGGGAAGTCCGTAGCCAATCAGTTTGAGCACCTTGTCTCTGTCTGCTTCGTTTTCAGTCCAAACGGGCCAGCGAGCACTTTGCACAATTAACGCCCGGTAAAGCAAAGGGGACGTGCCGGGAAAAAGATTTTGAAGGTGCGCGGCGATGTGCGCCACCTTGGGCGCGGCAAAAGACGTTCCAGCGCCATCTTTGGAGAAAGCGGGCGCGCCATGCATGGTCGAATTGAGCAATTCGATGGAGACTTCCGAGTGAGATCGCACCAAGCGAGGAGGATTCCTGGAATAGATGAGGTCACCGCCAATCTCCACCACCTCGGGCTTCACGACCGACCAAGGTTCACCGTAACCGGCGCGGCTGAATCCTGACGGTTCAAGTTCACCCGCCGCAAACGAACGCTCATTGGCATCCTCATAAACCGCTCCGCTGACCGAACCCACAGTCAGCGCATGAAGACTTTGAGCCGGGTTGGCGACCCGCATTGAGGCGGCCAATTGGTGATTCGGGGGCTGGGTACCGGCATTCAGATGGTCGCATAACCCAGGATTAGCCTGAGTCCCCCGGTCGCGATTCTGATTTCCGGTTGATTGAATGAAGAGCACTTCCTGCTCGTGCGAAAGTTGGTCCAACTTGGCCGCCCATGAGGTCATGCGCTGCTTCGGGCAAGGCAGATTGGCGTTGATGGAGTGGTTGAAAATTTTGGTGAACCGCGGCGCGGCATGAAAATGTGCGACAACCTGCTGGAGATATTCTTCCGGCGTGAGCGCGTCAGGCAATTTGTTGTCCGCATTGAGAACGCGGGCGTTCTGAATCCAAGCCACTGGTTCGATTTCCCCGGCGACCGGTATTTCGTTGGGATAGCGAACCGCACCAGCGACACGGGTGCCGTGCCCCTGCGGGTTAACGTAATCGGCCACATCGTCGGTGGCGACTCCAGGCAGAAAGCATCGGCTGGTCGCTGAATCAATGGCTGGCTCAAGCCAACGGTGGCCTTCCTCAATGCCACTGTCTATGATACACACAGCGGGCGCGCTCTCAGCGGGCGAATGCATCACCACTTGCGGCTCATCCTGGTGCGCAGCGCGTTCGATTGCGTCTTGCCGCAATTCTGGCGGCAACACGACATCAAACAGGTGGGCGAAATTCAAAATCACGCAAAATCACGTCCCGGAAGCCTGCACCGTTCATCCGCACCCGCACTTGCACGCTATCGGGAAAGACCATGCCGATTTCCTCCTGACGGGCCGGATCGGAAATCATTCCAGAAATTATGTCCCCGCCGTAATGCTGAATGAACTCGTGAAGCTCAGTGACGCGGGCTTCCGCATTTTCGTCCCACTCGATGTTCGCCGCTTCCCAAACTTTGCTGCGTTTCTGTTCCCTGCGCAGTAGGAATTCAGATTCCGACTCCTTCTTCTTCCGCTTTACTGGTGGCCACTTAACCTCCCGCGTGCTGGTGGCGGTTTGGATGCCCAGATCAAACGTGTAGGTGGTGGCATCGGCCAAAGGCCAGAGCGCGAATACCTCTGGCGCGAGAATGTTCTTCAACCGTCGCTCGTCGTCTGACTGTGCGATGATGTCCAGCAACGAAGCGCCATAGCCGCCGCCGCGTCCTCCTGTTTCAAACTGCCGCAATACTTCCTCCAACTTGTCGAATTGAAGGTCCACCGAAGAAACCAGCATCAAACCTTCCTCGGTTTCCGCGACCAACTCAACGCCGAGCGCCCTGACGAGTTGTTCAACGTCAACACCTTCCGGCAATTTCAGCAGGAATCCTTTATCGGCGGGAATGGCGGGCAGGCCCAGCTCGGCCCGCAACCGGCGAAGTTCCTGGTCAGACTGCCGCATTCGACTGAGAACGTCGCGAATTCTTCCGGTGTGCCCCTGGGGATCGGCCAAGTTGGCTTTAATTGCCGGATTCTCTCGCGATCCGCCATGAAACAATGGTTCGTATGTGCCTTGATAGGTCAGATGCAAGTGAGGGAAATCTGGAGGTGCTGGCATAAAGTTCAGTGGGCTTGGTTGTGCTCCTGAACTTCGGCGAGCGCGTGCCGGAGGTCTGTTTCACTCACCCGCCGCCGACCTTCCAGCACACAGTGTTTCGCGGCGCTCTGCGCGACGTGAACGACTTCCGACCCCGACATGCCATCCATTGCCTGCGCGAGTTCACGCCAACTGATGGTGGCGTCCTTTTCCATCGGCGAAAGAGAGGTTTCCAACATTCGGCCAATTTCCTGAATGCCTGGAAGGGGGACTTTTAGTACTTCATCGAATCGTCGGAACAATGCACTGTCCAGCGCCGAATCCAAATTGGTGGCGGCGATAACCAAGCCGTCGCCTTTGTAGTCCTCCAGCATTTCCAGCAAGGCGTTGGTGATACGTGTCACTTCGCCCACGTCATTCCGCTGCGTGCGCGACCGGGCTAGTGAATCACACTCGTCCATAAACAACGCGCAAGGCGAAGCTTGGGCGGCATCGAATACTTTCCGCAGGTTGGCCATCGTCTCGCCGAAATAGGAAGACAGCAACGTATCGAACCGCACCTTGCGGAGTGGCAGGCCGGTGTTCCATGCGAGGCGTTCCGCGCCGAGGCTTTTGCCGCATCCAGGCGGGCCGTAGAGCAGGATGCGATGCCGAGGCTTTAACCCGTGCTTGGCCAGCCGCGTACGCGCCGCAAATTCTTTTTCAATCCGAAGAAAGCGTCGTTCGACGGCCTCCGGGAGCACCATGTGATGCCGGAGTTTCGCGACCGGGATTTCCTGCATGAGCGGCGCGGAATCCCGGCGGCTGGTGGGCAAACGTTGGAGCGTCCCGGTGTGCGGAGCGGGTTTGCCCGCCGGCTTCTCGCCTAAAATCCGCTCCAGTTCCTTGGCTACGTGGCCGTGGCCCTGTTTCTTCTCCTCCTCCACGATGCGACGGCACAACGTATCCACGTCGGAGCTTGAGCCCGACTGAATCACTCGAAATAAACGTTTTATGAGCGTCGCATTCATCGCAAGGAATTATATCAATTTTGTTAGGGATTTGGAATCTTTCTGTTTACGCGAAAACTGCGAATGGGTAATAGGGTTCGCTCTTGGGTTTTTCGATTGATGGATTTTGATTGCCGCCGCTGTCTTTGCGCGTTTGTGCGGCCGCCTGTTCGTGGGATTGGACAATAGAAAGAATATCTTCCTTTACCCAAAGATTGTTCGCCTGGCTGATCGCCCACCCTTCGGCTGAATTGATTAAAGAGGAGTTGTAGAGGCCCCCCGTCTCGTCGTTGTCTATGGACTTTTCGTTGATACCGCAACTGAATGTTCTTATGCAGCCGCGAGGTGCGGCGTCTATTTCCTTTGTGTACAACTTGCGACAATTCTCCATATTTGCTTGCCTAGGTATTCGAGCTTCATTTGCAAAACACACCATATGTGCGCGCTTTTCCATGAGGGATTCCTGATGAACAACTTGACAGCAATCCAGCACGACAATCCGCTTGTTAGCGTTTTGGCACACTTCTAAAGATGCAATCTCCTCGCCTGTGCGCAAAATTAGGACTCGGTCTCTATCTGTGCTCGAATACCAGCCGTGACCTGTGAACATGATTAAGGTGAAATCGTAACGGGCCAATTCAGCAATTTTCAAACGGAGCGCTGCCTTGGTGGGGCGTTCCATTTGCGGCTCTATTTCTGAGGGTAACCATCCGCCGCCTTCGGGGGACGTTAAAAATCGACTGTAATTCTTGATGTCCACGTAAACGCCGCGGCAATAATTCTTGTCGCCTTGTTCACCGGGGTTACAAATGAGCAGCGCTCTTTTAGTTGCCATCTGATTTCTCCTTTTGGTTCGTTTTGTTGTTTTCTACACTTGTTATAATTCCGGCGGCGAGTTTTTCGCTGGCTCCGGCGATCATCGCGGCGGCGCACATAGCTAATGATTCCATTCCGGCTTTTGAAAACACGGGCAAAAAAAGTCCGAGCTTGATCATGGCGCCGACCAGGACGCCGGCAATGCCCCCGGCTACAACTCTGGAAACGCCTTCGAGGTAATGCAAATGCCGTTCCGCCGTGGAGTCAACTTTAGGAGCTTTTCCTAAGTTCAGAATTATAAAAAGGAGAGCGCCGAGACAGCCAGCCCAAAAACAGAGGGATAAAAGGTAAGGCGATCGGCTGAGTGCGCTTTCAAGTACGGGACGGAATCCAATTTCAATTACTCCTATTACAGCGGCCACTGCACCTGAAGCGATGCAAGCCTGGAGGGTCCAAAATCGTGAGACCTGCTGGCTTTTCGCTTTTACGAATTCTTTGGCTTGCTTGAGTGCTTGATCCGCGCCGGCAACATCTTTTTGAAGAACCCGCGCAATGGCTTCTCCAAGCATTCTTTTGGTACTAAGCTTTAGGTCGGCTGGCCAGTTGTGGGCGAGATGTTCAAGCGAGGCGATTCCATTTTGGATTCGACCAACGTCCCCTTCTGAACATCGAAGTGCTGATTCAGCTTTATCATCACATTCCCACTCCAAGTCCAATTCTTGATCCACGTAAACAAGAACCTCTCCGTCGGTTGGATGATTTCGCTGGAACACCAGGTGCTTGATATTCTTTGCGGCAGCGTCGAGGAGGGGATTGGCCTTGGTCTCCGTCTTTTTATCGTCGTGGCCGCCGGCGTCTTGTGGGGGTGCGTCGATCATTTTTCCCTCCTGTTGAATTCGGGTACGCACAACTCACCAGACAGGAGTTTGGGCAGCAGCGCATCGCGCAACTCGGCCAGCGCGCTGGATTCTTCAAGGTTTGCGACGACGTGCCAGTGCAACGGTTCGACATGCCGCTGAAATTCATCAGGCAAGGGGTGGGGCGGCACGAGTACTGGCAATGTGCGGAAGTTGCTCTTGCTGATTTCCATGAATGTCGTGCCGTTGGCCCGGCCCTCGATGGCCTCCATGTTTTGCTTGGTCCAGAACCGGACGTAATGATTTGGCAGCGCGTCGGCGCAAATCATGGCGATGAACCCTTGGTTCACGGCAACCGGCACTTCGGCAATTGGAATTTGGCTCGCCGGCACGTTGAATATGGCTGGAGCAGCCACGGGGAATTTCGGGCTGACCAGAACTCTGCCAAATTTCAATTTACCTGTTTTCACGGATGTATTCCTTCGACTGGCCGTAATTCCGGCATGATGCGGAACAATCGCGAAGACTGCACGATAATATCAGCAAATTATGTTACCTCAACTGCGGATCGGGGCACTTGGTGATGATGTCGCCAAACAGGCCGGTGAAACCTTCGCTCACGAGGACGACCCCAGACGTCAGCGCGGGAGAAGACCGCTGCCGGTTGCGCCATCCCGTCGCCGCAGCCATGCTGGGCATCCACCGAGCACGCGCCCAATCAGGCGCGGTTTGGCGTGCTTGTGTAACAGGCGCTTCGCGGTGGCTCGGGACAGGGCGCGTTGAGTTCGCGCCCCTTACCGGCGAGGGCCGTTCCTTGTGCGCGAGGGGGTTGGAGCTACTGTTTCTGGGTCGTTCCGCTGCTTTTCAAGTCGCTGTAGTGGCTTGGTGGTGGAGGCGCGGCGGCCGGGAGGCACGGTTGGCACGGGTTCGTCGTGGTGCAGGATGTGGAATTGGTGGCGACTGGTGCGAGCGACGATGAGCATGAGGGCGGGCAGACCGGCGACACGCATTTCCTCGGCCAGTTTGAGGAGGGCCAGGCGGTCGATGGTGCTCGTTTCGGCGCTGCTGTGTGTGGGGTTGGCCCAGTGGTTGAAGCTGGAACTCTGCAAGCGCCAGGGCATCCTCGCCAACGTCGTTTCTCTGCGGCCACTTTTTGATGGTTGGTGGCGGATTCAGAGTGCGAAATGCGCAGGAAATCGATGGAGACTCCCCCACCAATGGAATTCAATTGAATTTCGTTATCGATAACCATATTGAACGCGAAGCGACAAGCTCCGAACCGCAACCGACTTTAACCAGAATTGTGACGATAGCAAGCATCGACGAGCGGTTACGTCTCCGCGCAGATACCTGCTAACCAACGCGGATGGAACTGGGTCCAACGGCACGAACCCATTTAAAGCCCGCAATACATGCGGGTCAATTTGGCCATTGGGCAAAAGGGAGGCGACCCGTCCGCCACCGAGTTCCCCATGAGATTTGAAGTTGATTATATCCGGACCTGGCAGTGGGTGGATGCAACCGCGTACAACTGCACGGTGGATGGCGGAACCGGGACTGGTCCATACCTGCCTGAGACGATGGTCAGCCTCACCGCAAACATGGCCCCGCCTGGGAAGTCATTTGACCAGTGGGTCATTTCTTCCGGTTCCGCAGTCATCGCTGCCGTCCATAATCCTGTAGCGACTTTCACGATGCCGTCCTCCGATGTAAAGATAATCGCAACGTATAAACCTGGGGTTGCATCGGTCCCTCCAACTCCTTAATCCTCGGTCGGCAATTTCCGTAAAATTAAAATAATGTCCTGGAGATATGGTTCGACCGGCATCAATTGGACCGCCCAGGAACTAGTGGTCCGGCTGTCTTATAAACGTTTCCGCCCCGCGAATTTCCACCATGGCCCAGAGCCCCAATTCCGGCACCGTCACGCCGCGGTCCGTGATGGGCAGCTTGACTGGTTGATCTCCCGGCGAGAACATTACCGCCTCGGTCGCTCCAGCGACGCCCATGGCATCAAGGTCGAGTTCGAGCCGCAGGTTCTCGAGCGGCCGGACGCGATCGTCGCCTGAGTCGTAACCCCAGTTCAGGAGGTGGATGATTGCCGAGCCGACCTTCACACGGGGGAAGACGCGGACGGCAGCGGGCGCCTTTAGGTGCTCGGCGGGAGTGATACCCGCGATGGCCTGCTTGATGGTCGCATAGCGTTGGGCGTTCGTTTGAGCCGCCAGCGTCTTGCGGTCGACCTCGGACAGGTCCTTTGCCTTGATGACCACCAGCCGCGGGCTGAGCCGCAAGTCGTCCGGCCTGAGCGGGTGGTCGACGACTTCATCTCCGCCCAAGGCAACAGCATAGGAGATATTGGCGGCGGAGAGTTCTCCGCAAGCCGCGATGATCCGCGCTGGGTCGCGATCAAATGTGCGCGAGGAGAAGACTACTGTGAGATCGGCGTAGTTGCGATAGCCGTCGAAGAGCCCCGTGTGCTGGCGAACGAATTGATAGAGCGGGGTGAATTTCTCCTTCGGCCCTTCGTACCAGTGCGTGCCTTTCTCGGGCGTATAACACCATTGGCGAGTCGGTACCATGAGGCAATGGCCGGCGGCGTAGCTCAAGGCTATCTATCCCTGGACCATCCCGGGGAGACTGTGCTCCTTGATGTAGGCCCAATCCCAACCGCTCGCGGTCGCGGCCATGGGACGTCCGACGGCGTCCGACAGCCGGTAGGCCAGCAGCGGTGCGTCGCTGAAGCGCTGATCCGCGGCATGGTGCTCAACTTCCGCGCTGAACAGGTCCAGCGCCTTGAAATCGTTCAAGTGGTTCCCCCAGAGCAGGCCGGCGTTTGCGCCCATGAGGACGGCATGCCCGGCTGTCCTGGCGGCCAGCGAGCGCAACTCCACCATGAACTGCGCGGCGCCCTGGAGTTGATAAATCCTCCACTCGGACCAGAGGGGATGATCCTGCACCCTGAGTCCCGGCTTCTGGGCCAGCCATTCGCGTAGAACGCTCCGGTAGTTGAAACTCTCCGGATTCTGGATGCCTTGACGGGCAAGTTCGGTCGTGGGCAACCGCTTGAGATAATCATGGAATTCTTCGACGCACCGATCGCAAAAGCAGCCGCCAGTCCACAAGGCGCCCGCCGTGCCGAGGTGGTCATCGACGTGAACGCCATCGGCGCCGGCCTTGACGGTCTCGACGACGCGCTCCGAAATATACTGGCGGAAGAGAGGCTGGCGAGTGCAGCACCACCAAAAGGGGATCCCCTTATGTTGGAGGTCGGTCAGCCACGGCACTTTGTAAGGCGGGCCGTCCAGGCCGCGGCACAAGCCCTGTTCGTAGGTTTGCGGAAACCGTTCGTAACAGCGGCCGAACTCGGTGACCATTCCGACGCTCCCAAAGAACTTCAATCCGCGCGCCTGTTCGAGCGATTGTGGCGTGGGCTTGCCGCCCCAGGCCACGGCGGTGGCCCCGTAGTCCTCGTAGGCCTGGCGGTCGGCCTGGGTCATGAAAACGACGTCCGACCGCTTCAAAACCGGGATTTGCCCAGCGGCTGCAAAAGCCGTGAAGAGGAAGAGCGCCAGACCCGCGGTTTCAATCCGTAGCCCCGGCCGCTGGAAACGATTGACGAGCATCATGGCGGCCAGTTTGCGGCAGCCGCGAGCAGAATCAAGAGGCGTCGGTTGCGGGGCGAGCCCCGAGTCGGCAATGTGGTCGTGCTATTTCGACCCAAGCAAGTGGACCATAAACGCATCAAGAAATCACAAACCGTTCTGTACCCCGAAACTCAATCACATGCGCTTTGAGGGCGAGTTGAACAATTCCTTTGGCCCTGCGCTTGCCCCAGGTGTGATAAACACCAGCCACGAAATCACCGAACGTCAATGGCCTTTTCATGGGATTGCCTTTCATTTGCGGGAGTTGTGATCCTGATGATAAGGCGCAGACTGGTCGCAAAAGTGTGCCTCGGAAACCAAGAGCATCTGCTTCAGTCCTTCTGGCAAGGTATGAAAGTTCGGAAAATTCAATGTGGTCGTATTCATCTGCTGCTCCGCCGGCAATGTAGTGTTCATAGGCACGTTTGTTAATTAAACCCGCCCAAGCCAGATTAGTTTCAGGTGATTTTTGCAGGAGACGTTCTATCTCGACCGGACGGCCCGGGCGGAATCAACCGCTGTTCGGAGGCGAGGATTGAAGACGGCCACGGAGGTGAAAACCACATGGCTTGCGAAGAGGGAACACCATTCCCTGGCGTCGGCGTGGTCGTCCGCCGTGCCGCCGACGAGTTCGATCTTTCCGCCTGAGTTCTTGACGAAACGAGCGGCGCCGAAGCTGGCAATTGCCAGGGAACCGGCGGCCAGCGCGGGAGTGCGAG
>Ga0224555_1002114_pt1 | contig 24406 bp, 19 predicted proteins | sample 714S23034metaG_FD_180687 | JGI IMG/M metagenome (GOLD analysis project Ga0224555, IMG submission 180687) | Peat soil microbial communities from Stordalen Mire, Sweden - 717 S2 30-34 | ecosystem: Environmental > Terrestrial > Soil > Wetlands > Peat | place: Sweden: Norrbotten County, Stordalen...
TCCCGCTTGAAGGCCGGCGCATACGGGTTCAAGGTGATCGCCTCCTCCACCACCGCGAAGCGCTCTGCCACCGACTTCGGCAGCCGGGAGCGCTCCTTGCGGGCCTCCCGGTGGGACTGCACGGTTACCATGTCGTTATTATACCGGACTATGGGCCTTAGTGCAACATCTTGTGCGATGTCGCAGAAGGAGTATCATCTGACCATGGCCAGCACGATCGCAGAGTTGGAGCGCCAGGTCACGGGGCTCCGACGGGAAGTCGAGGAGATGCGCCGATTCATCGGCCTTCCTCAAGGACGACACTCCGCCGCCTTCCTCGCCTGGGCCGCCGATCACGGCGTCGACCCTGACGACTTCACGCCCCTCGAACTGGCCCCGGCGGGCACTCACACAATGACCGTGGCCGAGGCGGCCGCAGCGCTCGCCATCGGCGAAGAGCAGACCCGGCGGCTCCTCAGGGCCGGGACCTTGTTCGGGGTCCCGCTCGGCGGCCGGGCGGGATGGCGCGTCTCCCGCAGCGCTGTCGATGAGCTGCTCCGCGAACGCTTGGGTCCGTCGCCACGGCGCGGACGCCCTGGCGACCGGGCGGAGCAGCGCGACCGGCCGCCAACCCTGACGCCGAGCCGCAGCCTGGTCAACCACCGCGAGATCCCGAGCCGCTGGGTGCGTCCTCTGGAGAGGCCCAAGCCCTGAAGCCCCGTTTGGGGGCCTGGGCGGGCGGGCGGTAGTCCTCCGTTAGGTTGGAGGGGGGAGAAGGCGCCGGTGAGGCAAGATCGACCGCCCAGACACACAAGGAAGACAAGGGGGAGAGAACGAAAAAAGATGAACGTCCCCTTGGGAGTCATGGGTTCTTCCTGAGCGGAATTCCCTTACCTACCAGGCCCTTCCGGTGTAGCGGAGGTGTATCCGTCTAAGGGCTGCAGCGACGGTTGCACTGATCGCTCCACGGATCGCTACACCGCGCCCTTGCCATGGGAACGCGCTAGCGCGGCGATCGCCTCAACGGCGCCGCCCGCAGTCCCGTCCGGATGCTGAATGGTGCGGCAGCTCCGGATGGTGCGAAGAACGGCGAAAGAATCCTCACTGCGCACCGCCCCACGGCTGAGGGCCGGTGGCCGGGGGTAGCGGAATGCCTCGGCCCCCTCTCTCCGTGCCTCTCAGGCGGTCTTTCGGTGGACGGAGGGTCGAGACCTCCAGCAGGAACTCGCCGACGAGGGCGCCCGCGCGGGAGCTGTCGCCGACCTCGCCGACCCGACCTACGCAGCGAGCTATACCGTCACGGTGCACCAGGTCCTCACCGCGGCCCGGGCCGTCCAGGAGGCGACGGCGCGCGAGCCGGACAGCCTGCCAGCGTCGGCGGTGCCGCTTCTCGACAGGCTCGGCTCCGCCGTCGGGGAGTGGCAGAGGCAACCTGACGCGGCCGCACGCTGGTGGGAGGAGGGCGGCCGTCCTGCCCTCATCCATCCCATGGGGGCCCAACCCCCGATCCCCCCTCTACGACTCCGCCGAGTGCCCGGCGGAGCTCGGGCTCTCCGCCCTGGGATCTCTTCCATCCTGCGGCCGCGGGGTCCGGCGACGACTCGGGGAGCGCGGCACGTGCGGACCGACCCGTGGCCAGCCGCCCTCGGCCCGACAACGCCCCTCTGTGGGAGCCCGACCGGCCGCACGGCGTGCGCGCCGCGAAGCCGCTCACCGACGACGAACGGCGCCGGCGCGACCAGATGAACCGCGAGGGGGCTGAGCGGGCGGCGCAGGAACGGGAGCGACACCGAGGCGCGCACAGTTCGCAGTAGCAGGGCGTGCCTTGCCGGTATTCGTGGCATCCGCCCTAGAGCAATAGCCGGTCGCCGGCACCGGCCCGACGGAGCTGGTGATCCAACTTTCCTGCTGCTGGCATCTGCACCCTGGCCTAGTCGACGAGCTGATCGCCCTCCGTTACCACCACGAGGAGGTCACCAGCCCGCTCGTTCCCCTGGTCCAGCCCGACCCGGTGGGCGCCCCGTCCGAGGCGGAGGATCCGGATTCGCAGATCATGCCCTGAGCGCTCGCAGGCCCCCACACCAATCACCAACGGACCACGAGAGACGAAGTCACCTCTCAGATAGGCTCCGGACAGGGGAGCTCCGACAGGGAACCAGGGTCGAGGCCTGTGGCCGCCAGTTCGCCAACCACCTTGGCCAGCGTGCTGTCAGACGGCTAAGCTTCCCCGTTATGACAGCAGCGGCGGCGGACATGGAGGACGTCGCCCGTAACCCTCGGCAGCCGGCCGACAAGCCCCCAGCCACCTCCCACCCGCAATTGGGCGAACATTCTCTCCCACCCCTCGGCCGCTTTCCCTCCTCCGTGAGTGACCTTGCGGACGTCCCCGCCCTAGGCGCAGCGCGCTGCGGATACGAACGGACCTCCGGTCAGTCGTCAGCCCTTGCCGAGTCCCTCATCGAGTTCCTGACGAAACCCGGCGATTTCGTGCTCGATCAGTTTGCGGATAGCAACACCGCAGGCGGGGCCGCCCAATCTCTGATGCCCAGATGGATCTCGAAAGAGGCGCATCCTATTAACGTCGCAGGCTCCCGCACTCGCTTTGCCGCTACCAGATCAGCTTAGTCGCGCAGAACAGATGCCAACGCTCAAGGATCTCGTTGATTGGACACCGTATACGCCGCCACCGGAGAGCCCAACTTGGCTCTCAACACTTGCGACGATTGCAGCATCGCAGGACGGCGCCCTCGCTCTCCTGGGCCCGTCAGGTATCACAGTCACAACGCCGGCTAGCGGCAGCGTCCGGGTTCTCCCTGACCCCGCCTCGCTCTATCTGCTTGGTCTCGCCGGCCGTGCCCGGGGCACGGACCATCGCCTCGCAGTGGGCCTCCCGTCAGCGGGTCGTCATCTCCCCCTCCTACTCGGCGCGGGTTCTCTACTGGGCGCCACCGTAGCCGGAGCCGGCCCTAAGGCGAAAGGGATTCTCATTGTCAGCCCGGACCTCCAGCAACGGTATAACTACAACAATCTCCGCGTAGCGCACGAATCTCTTGACACTTGTTATCCAGGTAACCGCATACTGCCCACCGGCGCCCCCGTCCCCATCCACAGGCGCGCGCGGGGCGCCCATGGCGCCACATCGCAAGGAATTAGCTTCTTTCTACCCCTTCTCAATCTTCCTGAGGCCGTCGGAGTTCCTGTCTCGCTCATCGTCCTTGACCTTCGGCTTGCGCGATGGACGGAGCGCGCGACCGACCTCGCCAGTTGGGCCGCTCAATTACAGAAGCGATGTGGCGTAATCGCCCTCTATACGATCGGTGACGCTCTTACTCGCGACGCCTTGACTGCGGCACACTACACCGATCTACCACTCGACGATGTCGCGCTAAACACGTGTAATCACCTACTGCATGTTAAACCGCCGGCTGCCACCCCTCCGATCGACTGGTCACTGGGCCGTGCCGCCTCCTACACCGACCGCGACAACGACATCCGCGTCGTGCCGGCGCGTGACGAGATCACGCGCACAATCGACGCAATAGGGATGCTCCTCGCCGAAACTAGGCAGCTCGACACTCCAGATCTGCGTCGCGCCCGGTGGCTGTCAGCGATGTTGCGATCGCTCTGTGTGCCCCTGGAATCGTACGAAACGGCAGCCTCGCTGGGGGGCGCACGAACCATTCACTATCACGTCTCGCGCATTGGGAGTTTGTCCCGCGATAACCCTGAACTCGGTCCTGTCGTCCAAACTCTTCGCATGTTGTTCACCACCATGTATCGACTGCTGGCTGAATCCAACCCCAAAGCCGTTGCGCTCCAGCGGGTCCTTGTTCAGAACGGTCAGAGCGACGCGCCCACGCTCATCGTCGTCCGGGACCGTGTCGGCGAACTCGCTACTCAGTCGTGGTGCGAGGCATTGCGCAGTGCCGATGAGATTGACGCCATTCCGAGCGTCGTATCGTGCGCATCGTTCGGGGACGCTCCGGGCGATCCGGGTACAACGACAATCCTATCGGGGGTCCTACACCGTAGATACGCGTGGATCTGCTCCGCATCGCTCGGTAGGCGGGCCACGTGGCTCTCATATCGCGGCGAGGTGGACGCGATAAGGGCGCAGCTTACAATGCTCCAGGGGGAGGAGGCTGTGCGCCTCCGGTGCGACCTGAGGCTTAGTGCGACGGCGCAACTCGGCGCACGGGCCGCCTTCGGCGCGCTGCGACCCGAAGCCCCATGCGGCCCGCTACGAATATCTGTCAATCCCCCCCAGACCGCCAAGGCCCAGGAGCCTCGCAAGCTGCGAACGATTCAGACAGGCGGCTTCCAGGGCCTCGCGGATGCGCTTCGAAAGCAAGTCGATACCCTCCCCGTCAAAGCGCATCCAGCCTTGGGGGCTGGCGCCCGTCTAGACGACGACGCCCCGCTGGATGGGGTCGAAGCCGACTTCGAATCGCTGCAGGAGGTTGGCGACGACGTCGTTGTCGCGTATGTGCACTCCGACCGATCCGGCACGCGGTCAATACGGATTCCAGCGACAGAGATGGTCGAGGTTGCTCGCTATCGCACGATGATGGACCTCCTCCGCGTTGAGGCATCCTCACTACAGGTTGGCGACATCCTACTGCTTACCCACGGGGAGCGCCGTGTCAGTCTTTTCGAAGAGATAGCGCAGCTCGCCGAACAGCAGCCGGATCTCGCATTCCTGCACCACTATAGACGGAAGTGGCGTGCGGCCGTTGCTGCAATGGCGACGCGCTTCTCTAGTGGCTCTCGGCTGAGTTACAGCGATATGCTCGTAGCCGTCCGCGACGCTGGTTCACCTGTTACCACCGAGTTGACCCTGCGCGCATGGGTGAAGGAAGAAAGAATTGGCCCAGACGCACTGGAGTCCATTATCGCTGTCGGAAGGCTCACAGGGATCAACGAGATCGTCAGCGATGCACCTAAGTTTGATCAGGCCTTTAGACGCCTGAGGGGCATACGTGCTGGGATAGGTCGACGTCTGAGCACATCTCTCCGAAACTCGTTCGCCCAGGCGATCAGTGGCGCAGACACTGACCTCGACGATGCCGACCCGTTTGACGATCATCTGGGCCTGCCAGCCGACGAGTTGATCGCGGCTCTTGACCCGTCTGAGGTATTGGAGGTTCTTCGTTCGATGCCCGATGAGGATCGATTGGTTTCTCGCGCGACCACGGGATGACGTCGGTGAAGGTTTCGGTCGACTCCAAGCTCCGGTTAGTTGAGTATCTATCCGGCCGCGTGCGCGAGGGTCTCGCCGGGCGCGATGGCGCCGACATCGACGGAGCCCCCGGTCGATCCATATTTGCTGGCGTCCTCCAAAGTCCGCATAGACCAGGCGACAGCCAACGACGACAGAAGGGGAACACCGAATCGCCTCCGGCTGGAACATCACTCGGGGTGACGTTTCGGGTGAAGCCAGCGTCGAGTGAGGCGGCAATCGAGATCACCCCGGCCTGCGCCATATACCACCCGGTCTTTCCCTCCTTTGAACAGGCGCTTCGGGCCAATCCCGGACTGAGATCAACTCGTCAAGGAGACTCCGTCTCCGCCGACACCGAGGCCGCCGCCCCAGACCAAGCCGCAGCAGATGGTGCACCGCTGACGGTATCCCCACTGCTCCTCGGCGGCGAGGTTCCGGACGACCGGGTCGACCTCCCTGATGAGGAGGGCGACGAGGAAGCCGAACCTCCAGAAGCCCCCACTGATCGCGTCTTCCTGCCGGTGTGTTGGAGACGCTGCGATGTGCCATTTGAGGCCTCCTCCTTCACCATCGCCCCTACTACCGCGACGCCGGAGATCGGCCGGCGACTGCTCGCCGATGGCTTCGCTACTGCCAGCGCGTCGGCCTCGAGAGCCGACGCCAGCTGGCGTCACCTCGGAGAACCAAAGGAACGGCAGCGGTTCCTGGGAGCGCCTCATTTGCTCGCCAATGAGGAAACCTACCAACTGGCTCTGTCTAGTCCCCTTGCCCCAGTATCTCTTCCCGACTGGCGTGGAGAGATTCGTGTGTCTTGCCGCGAGGAAGCTCAAGGCTTGCTACGCGTCACTGTCTTCCTCTGCAACATAACGCCGTATCCAGAAGCCGAAGATACCGATCAGGGGCTCGTCGAGACCGCCCTCTTCGATTCCCGCCTGTCCATTCGCCTACTCGGATGTCAACTGGCACCGTTCCAGTTTCTCCTCGCGCCGAAGGACTACAGAAGCGACCCAACTTTCGCTGTGAAAGGAATAAACTGCACTGCCCACCTCTCAGACACTGCGCCGTCGACCATCGTTACCGAATCACTCCCCACATTCGCGCAGCCGCTATATCGGACGCGAGACAACCTCGAGGTTGACTTCACCGACCTGACCGGGGATGGCGCACTCGGGGCACTGCAACACATACACACAAGTATGCTCCAGTATCTTGATCAGTGGCAGTCGTTCCTCCACGGTCCGACCGCTGCGGCGCTTTCCAACGATGAGCGCCGCGAGTGTGAGAAGGATCGAGAGCAGTTTCGCGCGGAGGTCGAGCGGTTCCGCCTAGGAATTCAGTGTCTGGAATATGACGCGACTCTTCGCGATGCATTCGGATTGATGAACCAGGCGTTCTCGGCGCTCGCGGATCGCTCAGGCGGGCGTATCCGCGCGTGGCGCCTATTTCAGATCGGCTTCATCTGCAGTCAGATGCCGGCGCTCGCGATCAGGCAGCAACAGCCCGAGGGCCCGCCAGAACACCTAGACGCGCTGCGGGCCGCACACCAGGACGTCGGGGTTCTTTGGTTCCCAACTGGAGGTGGTAAGACCGAGGCGTACCTGGGCCTCATCGCGACTTGCCTGCTCTTCGATCGGCTGCGCGGGAAGGAACGTGGGCTGAGCGCCTGGATGCGGTTTCCGCTGCGGATGCTCTCCCTACAGCAAATGGAGCGCCTTGCTCGTGTTGTCGCTGTCTTGAATGAACTACGCGACCACACACCCCGCTTGAGCCAAGGTGACCCATTTGCGATCGGGTATTACGTGGGCGATACCAACACGCCTAACCGGGTGTCAGCCGAACAGATGAAGGAATACGAGGCATCTCCAACGAAGCGCGATCGCCTTCGATTGCTCCGTCGGTGCCCCCATTGTTCCGCGCACCTTGAAGTGAAGACGCTGCGCACCTCATGGCGGCTAGCTCACGTGTGTCCGAATCCCAACTGCTTCACCAATCGCTCGACAAGTCTGGGCAAGCTCCGCGGGACCGTCCCCGTGTTCATAGTTGACAACGAGGCGTACAGATACCTTCCCGCCGTCCTCGTGGGGACGGTTGACAAGCTAGCGATCATCGCACGCAGCCGCCACTTCTTCCAATTCCTTCGAGGCGCGCCACAGGAATGCCCGGTGCACGGTTACACGGCCTTCAACGAGTGCATGGAGGCTCCGAGCTTCTCCGCCGGGTGTCAGACGAAGAAGCGAGAGCTCGCCAAGGTCACTCCGTTCTTCGATCCTGGACCATCACTTCTCATTCAGGATGAGCTGCACCTTCTAAGCGCAGAGCTTGGCGTCTTCAATGGCCACTACGAAGGTCTACTGCGCCACATCACGGATGGTGTCTATCTGCGACCGAAGGTCCTGGCGGCGACGGCTACCATCCAGGCATACGGCACGCAGGCATTCCATTTGTATCTTAGTGACGCCCGTCGCTTCCCGGAGCCAGGGTGGGCTCTCGGAGAATCCTTCTACGCCACATCCTCGCCGCGGGAGGATCGACGTCATTTCCTCGGGGTGCTGTCACATGGGCGCGCCGTTGAAGACGTGGTGCTCAAGATCCTTGGGATCTACCAGCGCGAAATCAGACTATTGCAGACCAATCCAACTCTAACCCGTAGCGTGATTGGCACTCCCCAGGCGACCGACTCCGAGCTCTCCGATCTGCTACGGCTGTATGACCTATCCGTGGCCTATGTGAACCGCAAGGCTACTGGCGGAAGCCTGGTTGACAAACTCTCTCGCGCCGAGGCGTTTCTAACTACCCCGGGCGATCGCATCCATAGTCAATTCCTGACCGGCGACCAGTCGATCGACGAGGTCGGCGCGGCGCTCGACCGCATCGAGCGCGAAGGGGAGGATACCGGCCTCGATCGCCTCGACTTGCTCATTGCCACGAGCTTGATTAGCCACGGCGTCGACCTCGAAAGAATCAACATGATGGTGGTCTGCGGGATGCCCTCGCACTACGCCCAGTACGTTCAGACGAGCAGCCGCTGCGCCCGTAATCACCCGGGCTTAGTCATTGCGTGCTTCAACGCTCGCGATCCCCGCGAGCTCTCTCAGTTCGAGTTCTTCAACCCTATGCACGAGCACCTTGACCGGCTCGTCGAGGCGGTGGCAATCAACCGCTTTGCGTCCAATGCACCGGACAAGACCGTGCCTGGCCTCCTGCCGGCCTTCTTCTAGCGGACTACGGTCCCCGTCTTTTTGCGAGCTCCCAAGTGCCACGGGCCCTTGACCACGTTCCTACCATCCAAGTCGCGCTTGGGCTCAAAGCGGGGAAACTCGCACCATGCATCAGCCGAGAGGAACTGCAATCCGCGCTGTATAGCATCGTTGGATTGGAGAGGCCCGCCGATCCGACGACTGAATCGCAGATTGCTAACGCCCGCCTCCGCGTGGATGACGCCTTCGACGCCACGCTTGGCACGATCGGCCGCACCCTCGAGACACGGCTCGCCGAGGCTATTCACCCCCTCACCTCGTTCCGCGATGTTGACGAGGGGGTGGAATTTGGGAGCCTCGATTCCGCGATGCTCGTTAGCCGTATGAAGGGCCGCTAGAATGGAAGGGCAAATGCGGAGGGGGCGCTCCCAGATTATCTGGCGCTTCTCCCCAGGCGCCGTGTTTCGGTATGGTGAGACTGGTGCTTGGTGTGAGGTCACAGAGGTGACACTCGGCAACACGCGACCACTGACGGGTGCTCTTGCTGCGGCACTGACCTCCGAGCTGTATCGATGGAGGGCGGTTGGCCCTGCCGGCTTCCCCGATCCCCGCAACGCCCCCCACCGGTACATCGTCGGGGAGCCCTACGAAGTCCACTACAGCCTATGGCCCACAGTGTTCCAGTGCCGTCTTTGTGGCAAGGTTCACTACTACCAACTCCTAGCCAAGCTGAAGGAGGTCAATGATCGGCTGCGGTGCCGGAGCTGCCGGATCGATGGCACGCTCGTCCAGATACCTTACGCGTATATTCACGAGTGCGGTCGCAAGGAATCGACACGGATCCCCCACCACGACATAACCCACGATATCCAACTCATCGATCGCGGGTCGTTTGCCGACTCCTTTTGGCGCTGCCACACCTGTGGGCGGCCGTTGCAAACCAGAGCGCGAGAGGGTCTTGGCTTCAGGCAATGTCCTGGATGTCATGGGAAGTTACAACGCGGTGTTCTGCTCGAGGACAGCCGGGTGCACTACTCCCACACGCTTCCCCTAGTGGAGGCCGAGTCCGCTGCGCTGGATCACTGGAAGGAGAATGATCGTTTCGACGACTTCCTCTTGGCTGCTGTGATCGGCATTGACCGATATCGTCGAGCGGATTTGTTGGACCTCGCGAGATCTAAGGAGGCCCTGGGTGTGGAGACACCCGAGCTTCGCGCGATGAGGAGGCTACTTCTTGAGTCTGGCACGATGTCTCCAGAGGCGGTTGAGGACCTGGTTAAGCAGAGCCTGAAGCAAGCATCTGCGGATCCGTGGCGCGAGTATACCGATGCTTTACGGCCCATGAGGGACATCGCCCCAGCAGTGTCGTGGCGCGAGTCTAGACAAACTGTGGAGTACGTTTTCGTGCGCGATGATCCCACCATGAGCACGATCACTCTCGAGGAGCTGACGCGCGAGTCTCGCGGCACCGACAATCCAACGGCCGAGCGCCGGGAGCAAGAGATCCGGCTTGCCTCGTCTCTGGGACTGCTCGACCTCGCGGTCGTCGAGGCCCTTCCAATCCTGCTGGCTGGCTACGGTTATACCCGACAGTATCAGTCGCCCGCGATCGGCAGTGCTGATGGGGAGGACGCGGGCACCGCGGTGGCGCTCGTTCCATTCCCCGGCAAGGACGGGAAGATTCCTATTCTCGCTGCGAGCAACACCACCGAGGCTCTCCTCTTTCGACTAGATCCTTGGCGGATGGCTGCCTTCTTGCAGCGAAATCTCGCGATGACGATACCCGACCGAGTCCTCGCAACTGAGGCCACTCTTCGGGCCTGGTTGCTGGCTCTCGCCGAGCCCCTGCTAGCGCACGGCGAATCGCACCTCGAGCTGACCTCCTGGGAGGTTGAGCAAGCGGTCGCCGTCGACCCACCCTCTGCACTCATGTTTGCTGTTCAGCACACAATTGCCCACGTCATGAAGGTCACCGCACACCAGTATGTTGGCATCGACGTGGATGCGCTCGCTGAGTATCTGTTTCCAGCGCACCTCGCCGGCGCGCTTTATGTGTCAGCGCATGTCTCCTTTACACTCGGCGGCATCGATTCTGTCTTCCGCTCTAATCTGGGGCAGTGGCTGGGCTCCGCCCGCGATCACGCAGCGGTCTGCTCCTTTGATCCGATCTGCGGTGACGAGGGGGGCGCGTGTTTAGCCTGTCTCTATCAGAAGTTCGGGTGTGCGTACTTCAACCGTTCTCTTAGTCGTAGCCTGCTATTCGGAGGTCATCTACGGGGCATGGGCGGCATCATAGCCGGGTTCTGGGGCCCCGAGGTCGCTGGTGCAGCGGAAGATCTCAGGTCCCGAGGCAGCGCGACGCCGTCAGTGCCGTGAGTGGCGAGAGCACGGTCGTCTACTGCACCTGGGCGCATCGCAAGCTGCTGCCGCCCCACTTGCGCATGCGTTTCGGCGATCTGGACGATTTCGTCCGGTCAGTCGTTGGCACGGCGCAGGACTCGGTGCTACTGATTTCGCCGTACTTGAGCCCGCCCGGACTGGCTGGACTTCGCGGTGCGATGGCGATGGCGGTTGAGCGCGGAGCCTGGATCCATATTCTGACTGACGATAGCCAACCGAATCGTGATCTGAACAGCAGGGCCTTGCGCGAACTCGTTCGTGGGGATGAAGGGGAACTGGTTCGGCGTCGATTGAGGGTCCTCACCGCCTCGGCGTTGTTTCCAGTTCTCGTCCATGCTAAGGCGGTGGTTGTCGACGCGAGCAGCGGCTACTTAGGTTCGGCGAATCTATCGCAGCGCGGCCTCGACGAGAACTTTGAGATCGGTCTCGCTTTGTCGGCCGTTCAAGCGAACACAATAGCGAAGTTCGCAGAGCTGTTCGAGGCGCGCAAGTACATTGAGGATGTTACCACGCAGATGCTTGGCATTCCTCCTCGGCTCGGGCTCTAACGATGCGTGTGCTCACGCGGTGAGGTCAACCGGATCGAACCGCACCGTCTGGACCTCAAGAGCTTCCAGGCCATCCCGACCCTGATCGCGCCGTAGCCAGTTGCGCTGCGCGTGCCAGAGCGGCTCGAGCGTCCGCACCATCTCGGCCTCGAGTTCGCCGCCCGCCGCCTGAACTTGATCGGGAGGAAGCTCGCCCAGCGCGCCGAGCGCCCACAGCCGAGCTTCGCCGTGCCCGCGAGCGGCGTCAAGGAGCGCTTCCACCCGTCGGTGGCGCGACAGAAGGCACGCCGCGGATGCGGCCCCGCGATCGTCTCCCGCTCCGAGCCGCCGGACAAGCTGCGGCACGAGTTCGTCCGGCAGCGTCTGCAGCCCGACGATCGCGTGCAGGCTAATCAATGGATCTTCGTCTGCGGTCAAGGGGAGCAGGAGGTCCGGCCGTGGCTTGGCGCCCCTCCCCAGACCCCACGCCGCTGCCGACCGTAGCTCGGTGGGGTTCGCAGCGTCGTTGGCGACCGCCGCCAGGGCCTGTGCCGCCTCATCCGTCGGTACCTCCGAGAGGGCGAACACCGCCTCCATGCGAGCTTCATCGCTGTCGATAAACGCGTTGGCGCGCTGGCCGATGCGGGACGTCCATCGTTCCGGATCAAGCCTAGCAAGACTGACGAGCGCTTCCAGTTTGATTCGCCAGTCGGTCTCCCGAGACTCGATCGACATGAGTTCTTCGGCCAGATCTGCCCTGCCCTCGATCCCCACCGCCTTGACGGCCGCATAGCGCTCGGCTTGGTCGGAAGCACCGAGAGCAGCCGCGACATCCCATGTGCGACCTGGGCAGGCCAGGGAAGGGGCCGGCGCGACTATTCCGGCAATCATCGTCTCTCCGGCCACGAGCACTTCTTCGGGCCGGACGTAAACAAAGCGCTGGTCGCCCCACCGATCCCATTGCCAGTACCGAGTGAATTTGCCGCCGTCCCAGCGGCATACCAATCGGTTCTCACTGTCGACGCCCTGGAAGACCCCTGCTCGCTCGGCGACCCAGCACGCCCAGCTCATCGTCATCTCGGAGCCTTCGGACGCCGCCTTCGGAGCGCTGAGCTTGGCCCGCGTCACGCTGGCGTTCAGCGCTGCCGCAGTGAAGAAGACAGGCTTGCCCACGACTGGGATGTCCCTCGCCGGGTCGGCGTGCGCGAAGGCGTAGAGGTCCTGGGGTCTCATTCCGCCCTCGTTCCACCGCCTTCCAGGACGCTCCGAGTGCGACAGGATGATCCCGAGCTTCGACTTAGCCCGCGACTCCACCCGGAGCCCACACTGCAAGCAGACGAGGTCTGGCAGTCGCAACCGCTTCACCTTGGTCTGCCAAACCTTGTTAGCCATCGCGTAGCGTTCAAGCTCGACCGGCCGATGACCATGCTCGTTACGGAGGACCTGGCCGACCTTGGCGGTGCCAGCTGCTCCCATCGAGACGAAGCGGGCGAAGGAAGCGTCCTCTTTGAAGCCCACTCAGACCGCTCCCGGCCTGAACAGCTCGGACGGATCGACCCCAAGCGCGTCGGCAAGCGCATAGACGTTGTCGATGCCGACGTTGCGCAGCCCCCGCTCCAGACTGGAGACGTATGTCCGGTGAAGCCCTGCGGCCTCGGCCAGCGCCTCCTGCGACATGCCCTTGTTCACCCGCAGGACCCGCACCCTTCTACCGAAGGCGGCTCGCCGGGATTCCCACGGTTCGGCACGCCGCTCGGTCATGATGGGCAGACGGTAGACGGTAGATCATGTCGACGATGCACTTGCAGACTATGAGCAACACTATGACGACGATGAGTAACATAGCTGCCATGCCACGAGACGTCTTTGTCAAACGCTCCGATCCCGTCTATATGGCCCACAGCTACCTCACCAAGGTCCCACTGGCTGCTATCGAGCCATTCATCAGGACATTCAGCCAGCCAGGCGACGTGGTGGTCGATCCTTTCGCTGGCTCGGGCATGACCGGCGTCGCAGCGGCGATCCTTGGACGCCGGGCGCGCCTCTTCGATATCAGTGTGCTCGGGCGTCACATCGGGACGAACTACCTCAACATCGTCGAGCCGGGAGGGCTCCGCACGACGGCCCACGCGGTCGTGCGGGCGGCCGTAGCCCGCGCAGGGGACCTGTACGCCGTGAGTTGTACCCGCTGTGGGGATGAGCACGCCGTGCTTGCCAAGCGCACCTGGAGCATCGTCGTCGAATGCCCCTCGTGCGGTGCGGGCGTCAACTTCTATCGCAGCCTGGAGTCGGCGAGCTGGCACAAATCCAAGATGGTGTGCCCGTCATGCTCTTGCCCGATTTCCAGCAAGGCTCGACGGATCGGCGAGGAACCCGTCGTCGACTCCATCGCGTGCGGCTGCTCCCCGACCCAACTTGATCAGCTCCCAACAGGCGATCCGGCCACGCTCCCCATCGGTGAGTTGGACTGGAAAGACGTTGCCATCCCTGCGGACCGCCAAATGTACCAGGCGTCCGCGCTGGGCAAGCATGGCCTGACGACCGTCGCCTCCTTCTACAGTCCGCGCAACCTCGCCATGCTTGCCGCGCTCCGTGCTGCGATCGCGACGATCGGCGACCAGCCCACCCGTGACAAGCTCATGTTTGCCTTCACGGCAATCCTCACCCGAGCGTCGAAGAGATATCAGTGGTCACGAGAGCGTCCTCTCAACGCCGCCAACGCCAACTACTACGTGGCTGCCGTCTTCTACGAATGGAACGTCCTCGAGCTCTTTGAACGAAAGATCGAAGCTGCCCTACGCTCCGACGGCTGGATTCTCCAACATTACGGCCGGGAGTTTCCACTCTCCGAATTCGCCCCCGACGTCACCTACGAGACCACCAGCGCCGAGAGGCTCCCCCTCCCCGACAACAGCGCCGACTACGTCTTTACCGACCCACCCTTTGGGTCCAACCTCTTCTACGCGGACATGGCACTCTTCCAGGAGGCCTGGCTCTCCGACTTCACGGACCACAACCTCGAAGCTGTGATCGACCGCGGCACGCGGAAGAAGCGTGACGGCGACCGGTATCAGCGGATCTTGAAGGCTGCGCTCGCTGAATGTCGGCGCGTACTACGCCCCGGTAGGTTCATCACGATGGTATTCGGGAACTCAACCGGTGCTGTGTGGGCCATTGTGCAGCGAGCCATCGACGAGGCAGGGTTGGTCATCGAACCGGGGAGTGTCGCCATCCTCAATAAGGGCCAGCGATCAGTCAAGGGGCTTGCCTCGGGATTCGAGCACGTGGCCACCGTCGACCTCATCCTGTCGATGCGCGAGCGGCGCCAAGGCGACCCAATCAACAGCCATATACCCAGCGCCGCGGAGATCGAGGACAGCGTAGCGGCAGCTCTTGCGGATGGGCGCGTTGATAGTCCCAGCCACCTCTACCTTGAGCTGCTCCGCCGCGGGATTGCTGAGGCATGGGACCTCGCCGGCCTCGACCTGCGCCTGGTCACCCAGGCCGTGACCAAGCAGGGGTGGTTGATTGAGCCCGCCACCGGACGGCTGAAGGCCCGCGGCTCTGTAGTGCTGCGAGGTGCACCCCAAACAGGAGGTCGGCCTGTGGCGCCAGACGTCGCCGCGCTTGAGCTGCCATGGCAAGAAGCCCTTCCTCTCGCGTCCACTCCTGCGCACTGAGGTCCCGGTCCACGGGTTTCGCCCACTCCCCAGAGCGCGTGGTCGACGCCTCGGTCAGTGGTGTCTTCCAAGAGCACTACCCACGTCCGATCTCGATCTCCTCATTTGTCGATGTCGAAAGTACTTGGTGTAGGCGCCGCCCGAACTCTGAGCGATCGTCCCGCGACACCCCGAACGCTGCCGTCAGGTGGGGCAATGGGAGCACCGTCGCCTCGCCCCATTCGGTAGCTACGGTGAGGACCCGGCCCTGCCAATCGCGGAGGCGCAAGTCCTCGGGCAAGATTGCGGCCAGATCCATCACAAGGTCCCTGAGGCACCAAAGGGCCCATGCGCCGCACGTGACCACAACGCGCGGGGCGCAATCTCGCAGGGCGGCGTCGGTGTACCGCCTCTTCAGGTGGTCCCAGATCTCCTTCGACCAAGCTTCCCTGCCGGTCGCACTTCGGTAGGGAATGGCGTCCATGGCAAGGGCATCGCTACCCAAGCGAAATACGCCATCGGCAGCGAGCTCGCCAAGCTCGGTGTAGCGCTGGTAGAGTTGCGCCAGCCTCTCGGCGAAGTCGCTGTCAGCGAGATCGCTCCAATACCGGTAATACGCCCCGAGACTGGTCCCTCCTCGCGGCGAACCGAGCTCCCCGCCGAAGCTCGGGTTGAAGCCTAGGAAGAGCAATCCCCGTTTGGCTTCGCGCTCGAGAAACGGCACCGGCAGCTGCCATTGTTCCCAACTGAGGTGATGGCCTTCGGTGTCTTGGGTATCGCGGAAAGGGTGGCACGGGTGTTCAGGATCGTGGAACGCGGCCTCAGCATCATTCAGTAGCCACCGAGCCGTCGCGATGGAAACGGTGCTCACGTTGCTGTGAAGGGGCTAAACCGGCAATCGTCCGAAGACTGCGCGCACTCCATCGTCAGCGCCGGAATCCTGCCGATAGGCAGTGACCGCCTCGCGCATGAAGAGGTTGAGCGCTTGGCACTCTGGATCCACGCTTTCAAGCTCGAAGTGTCTCATGATCACCAAGGAGGAGTACTTCAGGGCGTTGCTTGCACATGTCAGCGCTGCGAGAGGTGCACGGAAATGCGGCCCGCAAGTCAAGGGCTCTCCTCTCATGAGCTGTTGGCCGGTCGCGAGTACCGCGATGGCCCGGGCGTGCGTCATTGTTGAAAGGAAGTCGTATTCCGTTTCATACCATTCGATCAAGCCGAGCTTCATTGCCATATCGCGGTCCGTGAGACCGTGCCAGGAGTGAGTGTTGGGCTTCTTGGCCCCGCTCGGGACGAGTTTGTCTGGGTAGATCCCTCCCTGAGCGACATGGGCCTCGACCGCACCGCGCGCAGCTTCACTCGAATCGGAGATCAATCGCTCAACGACGCCTGGATCGAAACGCTGCAACTGACGCTCCCTCGCCAGCATCCGCTGCTCCTGATCCCCTAGCTGTAGCCAGAAGCGAAGGGCCCATCCGTCTGCATTTGCGGATCTGACGATGTGCATGAGGTTCATCGTCGTGCTGATCATGGCCCGGCCCAAAGGCAGAGCTTCTTCGGAGTACCCGAGATCCACGAGGGCCAAGTTGGCCCGACACAACTGGAAGATGTGGTGGTAGAGAGCATAGGGGACCCACCTGCCGGCTGGGTCCCCGGGACTAAGTGGAACGCGTTCCAGCAGCCGATGTGACAACCCTCGGATATACGCCGCATGTGCAGCGACAAGCTGCCGGTACGCAGGTGTGTCCCCCCGGGGTGGCTCGGGAATCGTCATGAAGTCACCTCTTGCGCACGCACCTTCGTCGTCGTAGGTCCTGCAATCACCCTAGCCACCTTGGCGGACGCAGGCGCTGGTCCTTCAAGGATGTAGATGTTCGGTGCCTGGGGCCTCCACAGCTCAACAACCTCCGGTTTAGCCTTCGCTTGGCTGACCACGGCTTGGAATGCGTCCGCCGTCGCTCCAAAGAGAGAATCCCGAGCCCAAGCGAAGCCTCGCAGGTTGATTTCCTCCACACGCGGCGCTGGACATCGGAGGTGCCGTACAGAGCCGGGGTTCCCGGTATGCAAGAGAAGACAGGCGGTAGGGTCTATAGGGAGTGTCGCCTCGAAGGTTGGTGAAGACAACCATCCGGCGTTGCTGTTGGGATTCGCTGGGTCGTAGCGGGCCAGTGGCTCGTCGGAGAGCACGAAGCGGAAGGCCTTCGCTGGAGGTGTATGAAGGACGACCACCTCCTTCGTAAAGACCGCTTCGGCGAGCTTCTCAAGCGCAATCGTCTGGCCAACAACCTCGTGGTCGCGGTTGGCAACAACCCGGACATCGTGCTCCAAGATGGCCACGGTGTCCGCTTGCCACTGTGCAACCTCCTCGTCCGAGGGTTCCTGACCCATGGTCTCTCGCAGATGATCCCTCGCCTGCTCATGCCCAGATGACACTTGATTGATCATGTACATGCGCCGTGCCTCTTCCATCATGAAGCGCGCGTAGCCTCGACCTCTTGGCGTTCGCACTTGCTGTGCAGCAACGAAGTTAGCCAGGACTCCCATCTCCATCAGCGACGGCTCTCGCCCGGCCACCAAAGCATTGACGATCGGTGCCGCTTGCTCCTCGAACAATGAGAAGAAGAGCTCTATAAGACCGGCCTCTTCTTTCGATTGTGTCTTCAAGGTGTTGTAGTCTTTCACGACAGCAACATCTGCCGTGGATAGAGAATTGATCTTTCCATCCGCAAGGTGGTACTCGCAGATGAAGTGGTGACCATGGCGCATGATGGCGAAGCGATTGAGCAGGAATCGGGGCACGTAGTGGTGGCGCGATCCGACATTGCGTAGCCGGTTGATTAGGCCTGGAGGAAGACCAGCGATAGCCGTTGCAGCGTCGGTTTGGCCCGCATCGGCAGCCTCAGGTTGCGGGACCCGGGACTTCACACTACGCCACCTGATGGATCATACAGGCACGCGCAGTGTGCCCTTGTTGGTCCGAACGATGATCACCAGCTCTCTCCAAAGTAGTTCATAGGTATCCGGGGCCTTGACCTCCTCTGGTCGAAACTCCACTTTCTTCTTGAACCAGTGTAACCGCTGCCGATAGACCCGCAAGAAGAGCTGCACGTGGGCGTTCAGCGAACCCAGAGGTGGTATGAGCAACGGAAAGGGCTCCATGACGGCGTTCGGCTTTGGTGTTGAGTAGGCGGTTTCCAGAGCGTATATATGGACTCCGCTTCGCCAGGATGAGCAGCGAAACTGACCTCGACCCTTCGCTTCGACCTCAATGCTGTTGATGGTTGCGCCCTCACCGGTCATCGCATTCACCGCTTTCAGGTCGAAACCCCACTGTAGGGTGTCCAGCGGGCCACCGAGTGGCGGATTGAGAAAGCCCGGAGCCTGCCCCGTGCCATCTACCACGGCAACTGAGATGCCGCCAACACTGCGCGCGATTCCGGCAGAGTTGCGGGGCGAAGGGCCACCACGCTGTTCCAAATTGAAGATGGTCACTTCTTGGTGAATCAACTCTCTTCAGCTCCTTTCTGGTCGGAAGGTGGAGCCGCCGGCACAAAGAACTTCTCGGCGTCAGCCAGGACTTGCCCAGCAAAACGCGGAAGCATCTCGTGAAAGAGGGATTTGTTTGCCCAGGCCGTTTGCTCCCAGTCTACGAGCGACCTGGCAGCGCCGATGAACTCCGCGATTTCCTCTCGATCAGAAGCGACCTTGCTCGGATCGACCACCCGACCATCACGAAAATCCACATAGGTCGTGGAGAGCCGCTTCTTCTGCAACTCCTTGTACTGGGGTAGAGCCACCTTCAGTTGCTCAGCAAGGGCGGAGAAGACAGCTGGCATTGCCTGGGAGAACGCCTCTTCCTCAAACGATGAGGGCGCCTCCCAGGGTGCTTCCGGATCGACATTCGCGGATCGCATGCGATCAAAGAGCAGATTGAAGATCATGAACTGGTTCTTGTCGTCGTGAGAGGTCCACGCCTTCCAGATGCGGCTCCAGTCGAGCGCCATTCCCATCAGCAGTGCCAACCAGCAGCCGAAGAGCATGGTGACCTTGGAAGCCTCCTCCAGTGCGAGGTGCGCCAAGGTGTACGCCTGAGAGAGCAGCCCGTGCTCCAAGAGAAGCTCCGAGGCAGAAAGGGTGCTCCGGGCGTTGTCTAGGGTCGTGTCCAAGAGCGCTTCAGTTTCCTCACGGGTGAGGGGCGCCCTTTCCCGCACCGACCTCCCCGCCGGAGCTCCGCGATCCTCTGGGTCTTTGTCTGATCCAGGCGGACCCTTGGTTTCGCTGCTTAGGGGGTATCCATTTAGCCGGAGTAAGATCGGGGGATGGAGGGCCCGCGTGCCGGCATCGACTATCCCCGGTCCACGGGCGAGTTCCAAGCCTGGTTCCGGACCGATGCGGACTGCCTGGACTATCTCGAGTGGCTGCGCTGGCCTCAGGGGTGGTTGTGCCCCGGCTGCGCCTGTGCCGAGGGTTGGCGGCTGGGCGATGGCCGGATCATGTGCTCCACCTGCAGCCGCCGCACCTCGATGACGGCGGGCACGATCTTCGACAAGACCCGGACACCGCTGACGGTCTGGTTCACCGCCTGCTGGCTGTTCGCGACCGGCAAGGACGGGCTCTCGGCGCAGAGCCTGAAGCGGACCCTGGAGATCGGCTCCTACCAAACCGCCTGGGCGATGCTGCACCGGCTGCGCGCAGTGCTGGTGCGCCCGGGACGAGACCGGCTGAAGGGCGTGGTCGAGGTGGATGAGACCTACATTGGGGGCGAGGAACCAGGGCTGCCGGGAGGTCGGGCCCGGGGCAAGAAGTCCCTGGTCGGCATCGCCATCGAGCTCAAGCGGCCGCGGGGATACGGCCGCTGCCGGATGACGGTCCTGCCCGACGCCTCTGGCCCTACCCTGAACGCCTTCGTCTCCGAGAACGTCGAGCCCGGTGCGACGGTCATCACTGACGCCTGGGCGGGCTACAACGGGATCCGCCAGCTGGGCTACATCCATGACCGGCGCAGCCAGCGGGCTACCCGCGCCCGAGGGGAGGACCCCGGCGAACTACTGCCCGGGGTGCACCAGGTTGCCTCCCTGGTCAAGCGGTGGCTGCTTGGCACCCACCAGGGCTCGGTGGAAGAGGCGCACTTGTCCAGCTACCTGAACGAGTTCGTCTTCCGTTTCAACCGCCGCAGCTCTCGGAGTCGCGGGCTCGTCTTCTACCGGGTGCTGGAGCTCGCCGCCGGCCACGACCCCGTCCGCTACCGGGAACTCATCGTCACGCGGCGGCCACAAGCGGTGCGGACGAGCCCTCCGGGCACCCGTGGCCACCCGCCGAGCATGGAGCGCCCGCCTGCCGGGCGCCCATGGCGAACCGCTACCGTCGGGCACTCCGGCTAAATGGATACCCCCTATCGCTGCTTATCCCGCCCGTGCCATCCGGCTCGGTCACCTGTGCACCTCCCCTCGGCTGCCTTCAACGGGCAGCAGTCCCTCCGCCAGACCGCAGCTGGTGCAGACGGTCTTCGCCCGAAGATGTCCCTCCATCAGCACGCCAGGCCCCCCGCAGAGCTCACAAATGCCCTTGGAAGCCTCTGAGGCCCTATCCACGAGGGCCTGCATGGCTCCGACCACCTCGGGGGCGCCCTCGAAGTAGAGGCGCAGCGCTCCCCACTTCTCCTTGACCTGGAGAAGGGTGTAATTGGGATCCAGCTCGGCGAGGCCCCGGTCGAGTTCCACGATCAGCGGGTACCACCCCCGGTCACAACCCATCCTCCGGCCCCAGCCGTTGGGAAGCCGGCGGAGCATCGCCTCCAAGGCCTGGGCGTGCCCGCCGGCTTCCTCTGGAACATGGACGGCGTTGAGCAGCTGCTCACGATCCAGGAGGGGGAGATTGAGGTCTTCGGGTGCCAGGGGCAGGCCGCTGCGGGCCTTGACCCACACCCGCCGGAGCTGGGCTCGGGCCGACCTCCACGCCTCCGCCTGCTCGGGATCGAGGAGAGGAGCATGAGCGCCTGGGAGAGGCCGATCTGTGAGATCAACGCTCACCCCTAGGGGCACCCCAGAACCGGCGTGAGTCCGAACATTTGTGCGGATATTCTACTCGGGAACGGGTTCGTCTGCAGGGCCCTTCGAGGCGCTCGATCCGGACGACCAACCCCTAGAAGAAGCCCACCCAGAGGAGGGCGAGTCAGAGCGCTGCCACCTCCACGGTGACGATCCCGATCAACATGAAGCCTGCTACTCGGAGCCGCGAGACGGCGGCGGGGGCGGGACTGAGCAAGCGGGCATCGGCGACGGCGGATAGCGCCCCCAGGCGCGGCGGTGACCCCTCACCCATCCACGCTCGCCAGCGCAGAAAGGTCTGAGGGGCGGCGATCTCGACGCCTCCGAAGACGACCACGAAGAGCCAGGCCCCCACCAAGGCGCCTTTCAGGCTGGTCGCGAGGGCCGGACCGCCGGTGAGACGGGCAACCATGGCGCACAGAACGAACCAGGTGAAGCAGGCTAGGGTCCAGAAGGCGCGACGGCGATACCACATGCCCAAAGTCTAAGTGGGTTTGGTGGGGCTTCTGGGCGGGCTGAGTGATTATGGGCTCGCCCGGCGGAACCTAGGAGCTGCCCAATTCGCTCGTCCAGTCTCGACGCCCTTTTCATATCTCTACGAAGAATCCCTAAGATTCCCGAACGGCCCCCTAAAGGGGCCTGTCGGAAGGGTCTCGCTGCGACCGGAGACCAGCGTAGCTTGGTCGAGTACGAGGGGTTGAAGTCGGGCTCCGTGTTGGACATATATCTGGACTTGAATCATTGGTACACCTTGGGCAGGGCTGTCTCGGGGCACGGCGATAAACCAACCCGTGAGATCTACACCAAGCTAAGAGAGTTGGTTCAGAGCGGAGCTATCCGGCTTCCCTTGTCGTCGGTTCATTACATGGAGCTCACCGAGAACCCGAACGACACTCAAAGACGGCAAGCGGGGGATGCCATGCGCGAGCTATCACGATTTGTCGCCATGGCGCCGCTCACGAAGGTTGTTAGAGAAGAGATGCGGGAGAGCTTCTACAACCGCTTTGGGCGTCCGTTCCGGCAGCCCGTGCCGAAGTTTGGCGTCGGAGCTGGATTCGCCTTTGGTGAACCCGACTTCTTGGTTCTCAAGAACAGAACTGACGAACAACGGGCAGAGCTTGAAAGACGGACCGGACTGTCCATCTCGGAGCTGACTGCGCGATTACAGGCAAGAGCCGAGTACATGTTGCTCGTGGGGCCGAATGGCGAGCAGCGCCAACAGCTTGAAGGGTACGATCCATACGCTGCTCGGCGAATGGCGGATGAGGAGCTGAAGAGCTTCAACATCATGGTCGAGACGCTACGAATCGACCCCGATATCTCGCAACGCCCCCAGGACGCGATCTGGGCTCGGGAGCTCCTGCACGACGTCTACGATGCTTACTTAGAGACGTGTGCAGCGGGTGGGTTCATTTCAAATTCACCTTTTCGCGACAAGGAGGGCTATAGCGATTTCTTGCTCTCCCTCCCGACAACGAGAGTCTCGATAATGATGAAGTTCCACTACCTCAGAGATGTCAAGCGGGAATGGAAGATCAACGATTTCAGGGACATTCACGCCCTCAGCCTCGCGATCCCATATTGCGATGTTGTCGTGACCGACAAGAAGGTGTGGGATGTAACTGTGAACCGTGCCCACCTAGACACGGCGTTTGGGACGAGAATCTTCTCCAAGCTTGGACAGTTGGTTGATTACCTTGGTGAGGTGGTGTGAAGGGGCGCCAGAGTGTCAATGGTGCGAAGAACGGCGAAAGGTCCTCACCGCGCACTGACAGCCCGCTGTTGGCCATAGAGGGCAGCGCGGACATCCGCCATCAGCGCCTCGGTCTCCTCGTCCGGGCCCTCACCGCTGCCATCGGGCATGTCCCAAGCGAGCTGCGAGCTGAGCTCGGCGTAGGTGGCCAGCGCGGCGCGGTTTCGCCCGAAGCGGTGCTCGATCCGGATCTGCGTGCGATAGAGCTCTTCGCAGGGGCCGTCGGCCACGGTCATCGCCTGCTCCACCGCCCCGACGGCAGAAGCGAGGTCGCCAGCGTCGGCATGCAGCTCCGCCAAGAGGTTCAGGGCCTGCATCGCCAACTGCTGGACACGCGGCTGCTCCTCTACGAGCCACTCATAGGTGGGCACCTCGCGGGTGTGACGCCCGTCGTCGCCCAGACCCGCGAAGGGGACGCCGCGGACCCCGCCGGTCGCCGCCTGCAGGAGGAGGCGGCGCTCCTCGGTGTCCTCGGTCCGGCGTGCCGCGGCGATCCCCGCCTCGAGCCGCCAGAGATCCGTATCGACGAGCTCGCGGTTGAGGCGGTAGCCGGGGTCCCGCGGGATGAAGTCGACCTCAGTCCCAAGACCGCTCAGCAGCCGCAACTGCCGCCTGGTCTTGCGGATACCGTTGTCCCAGTACGTACCGTAGTCGAAGTCGCTGACGACGCCGCCGCTGATGAGGTCGATGCCTTGCTCCTTGCTGAGCTCGCCCCTCTTCACCACCGCCAGCAGGCTGAGGACCTCCTTCCCAGAATCCCCGATGCCCGCCTCGACCTCCTGTCCGCCCACGAAGATCCGCAGCCCCCCGAAGATCGAAAGCCGAACCGGCTTCGACGCGGCAGCTTGACGAACGAGCTCTTCCGCAGAGGAGGGCGTGGGCTCCTCGGCCTCGACGAGCGCCTCCGGCTCCGGGGCGCTCTCCTCGGCGGCAGCGAGCTCCTCGACGTCCACCTCTTCACCCTCACGCCCAGCCAGAGAGGCCGCCACGACCGCCGCCTCGGAGGCGCTGGGGGTGTACAAGCGGCCAGCCCCGCCCATCAGAGCGACGCCCGCGGTAGCGAGGCTGCCGTCCGCCGCCACCACGACCTCGCGGTAGCTGCCGGCAGGGGGCGCGGTGCCGACCAAGACGACGGCGACCCCACAGCGGCGCCCCTGTTCAAGCAGGGCCTCCATCTCCGCCAGGCGAGAAGCCGGCTCCAGAGCCTCGGTGGGCAGCAGCACCAACAGCGCCGTCAGTGGATCGTCGGTGGCCGCGGACGCGACGAAGTCCTCTGCCGGGAGAGCGGCCAACGTCCGCTCCCGCCGGATGAGCTCGCCCTGGATCCGCTGCACCACCCCGGCCAGGTCCTCTTCGAGGTACACGCCGCGGATCCGCTCCAGGCCGGGGACGAGACCCCAGCCCGAGATGGTGAGGACCTCACCCAGTGTGTCCGGACCATGGTGGGCGAGCAGGCTGACGGCCATCGCCCGGGCCGCACCCTCCCCCCCTGGTCCCGCCAGGCAGAGACCGCTCACCTGGCCAACATCCATGACGACGTCGCCACTGCGCGATAGACCAACCGGGATCCGTCCGGGCATCTGCCGCACTCTCTCGATAGCGTCCTGCAGCTGGTCGGCCGTG
>Ga0224555_1002115_pt1 | contig 24394 bp, 21 predicted proteins | sample 714S23034metaG_FD_180687 | JGI IMG/M metagenome (GOLD analysis project Ga0224555, IMG submission 180687) | Peat soil microbial communities from Stordalen Mire, Sweden - 717 S2 30-34 | ecosystem: Environmental > Terrestrial > Soil > Wetlands > Peat | place: Sweden: Norrbotten County, Stordalen...
CCAAATCTCCTCTTGCTTCTCCCGCTGCTTGCGCCTGCCCATCGCCATGTGCCGATTCTACAAACAGAGCCTGTGCATACTTCAGAACTCTTTGCTTGCGAACCCATTCTTGCACCACAGGCTGCTAGTACTACAGTGTTACAAAATAGGAAGTCGCGCAAAATCAGCATGTTGCGCCGAATCTGAAAAGTTAACAGAAATGGAACATCGCATGCTATATACCGCGCAAACATTGGCGAAAATCATAATGTCCGGATCAGAGTTCAGCTTTGTAACACTGTAGTACTAGGGTCCGTGCAGTCCAGCAAATCTGGACAGCAACGAGGCCGGCAAGCCCGAGTAAGACGAGCGCATTCAGGACGGTTTGAAGCCTCGGACGTGCGATCGCCTTTTCCTCGCGCGGCCACGCGATCCAGAGAGCCGTGATCACGATGACGGTGAGCGCCCCAGAATGCCATAAATACCCATACACCTTTGTGAAGAAAACCAGCACGAACGCCGTGGGGAGAACAAAGGTCAGAAAGCGGTGCCGATAAGCGCTGTATGCCCCAACAACCAACAAAAGGGCGGCTGACGGGATAAACGAACCGAATAGCGCGGCTGAAATCTCACGCGGCAGGTTCGAAAGGCCAAAGTTTTCGTCGGCCGGACGGTCGAACCTCGCAAAGCTACGGTCGGACGGAGGCCAGTTGACGAAGGCGACGAAGGCTAAAACGATGGAGAACACAACTGCCGCGATCAGCAGCTGTTTCCGCGCCTTCGCCGGAATCTGTTTCCACGACCGGAAGGCATACCAAGCGCGCGCGGCGATCAAGCCTGAGGCAAGCATTACACCTGCGGCACAAAGCAGCGCCAATGCGGACAACGCGGCAATGAACCTCCATGGTCGCCGTTCGGCGTCGGCAAACAAATAAGCTGCCATGAACGCGAACAACGGAAAAAGCACATACGGACGCGCGACGATTGCATATTGGAACGCAATGAAATAGGTGAAAGGGAGCAGTACACGAATGACAGCGGGAAACGGGCTGTATCTCGCGAAGAACCAGCACCCCGCGAGCGCGCAGAGGCCGCCGATCCAGCCGATCGCCTGGTACGGCAGATTAAACCAAATGGTTTGCGATCCAAAGGATCGTGAACCACAAGGGAGGATGTCCTTCATAGGCTATCTGATGAAACACAAGATAGCGGTATCCCAAGTCGCGGCTCAATAACCACGCCTGCGCCTCATCCGCCCAGGGTTCGTGATGAGTGATGCCCACGAGGAGCATCGCCGAGTATGCCGCCAGTGTGCTCACTAACGTGAACTGTCTGCCGACTGAGAGTGGGACGTCATTCTGTCGCTGCGCGGACTGCGCTTCCTCCGGCCCGGCCGATTCGCTTTTCTCGATCGAAACGGTACTCATAGGTTTTACAAATCTCAATGAGATTCCCGCGCCTAGCGCTTCACAAACAGCGCCGCCAGTTGATCCTGATACACCAGACTGAACCGCGGATCGGACAGCAGCAGTCCGGCCAGCGGCTCGTCCTTCTGCAACAGGACCACGCCCGCCTCATTCAAGTAGGGGTCGGTGGCATAAGATTCTTGGCCGTTTCCGGTTTCAAAGAAAAGACGATCGAGGTCGTCACCATACAAGTCGTTGCGGCCGTCGATAGCCACCGGGTAGTCCGGCATATACCAGGTGAGGAAGCCGCCCCAGTCGTCCCGGAGCCGGGTGCTGGCGCAAAAAATTCAGCGCCTTCACCGGATACATGCTGCTGATAGCGCGGTCCAGGCCGCGCTGGTTGAAGTCGGCGTCGCGGGCAACCAGTACCAGCGCCAGAGTCACGAAGGCAGCCACGCCGGATTTTTCCCGCCAGGTTTCCGTCCTGCACCACACCGTCTCGGGCGCGGGAAAATCGGCGATACACGCCGCGGCCGCAATGCAGATGAACCAGGAATCGCGCATGGTGCGGAAGGCAACCACGCTGGCCACAATCAGTAAAGCCAGCTTGAAGGGATCGATTTTCTTCTGCCATCCCAGAGCGAAAAATCCCGCGCCCGTCAGCAGCAACTGCACGTAATGGCTGTAGGCGCGGAAGTTGATGGCCTGCAGCTCCCGAATCATGACATAAGGCACTTTCGCCTTGGAGTACTCGGCAATCACGCCGTATAAGTGATACGAGTAAGGCCCGATGCAAGTCGCAACCACGCAGCCCGCGAAAATGGCTGCCAGAGTAGTGGTAGGCAAGGTTGGAGGCAGCACGGAACTGGGCGCAATTCCGAGACGGCCTGCGACAATCTGCAACAAGTTCACGCCCAGCAGCAGGCCAACCAGGAACAGTCCATAGAGAAACTGGATGTGAAGATTCGCCCACAGGACAAACAGCGGCGGCAGCCAATAAAGCAGTTGCACGCGCCCGCTGCGATTCGCTTCCAGAATGAGCGTCAGCGTGACCGTGAACAATGCCATCGAGAAGAACACCGGCCGCGGCATCAGGTTATAGAGGAATGCCGAGCAGGTGATCGTGGCCAGCGCGCAGGCCCACCAGAACCGGCCGGAAAGACGGAGCGCCATCCAATAGATGCTGTAGGCGACGGCCAGAGTCAGCAACACTCCGTAGACGCCAATGCCCACCAGGCCGAACCATCGGTAAGCGCGGGAGAGCAGCACCTCATAGCCCCAACTGTAGGCTACCCAGGGCCGGTCGGCGGCGGTGCGCGAAAGGATGCCGGTGTGAGGAACCGCATGGTGCTCGACGATCCAGTCGCCCACCTTCAGATGCCACCAGATGTCGAGATCGAGAACACAGAACTTCAAGACCAAGGCACGGGCCGCCACGGCGGTCAGCAACCCGGCCAAGACTAGCATTTGGATCGGTCGTCGCTGTAATAGTCCGCGCAACTCCTGCGCAACGCTCATGGTCTAGACGTTTTCAAAATGAGTTTTCAGTTCCCAGTTCTCAGTTCACAGTTCTCAGAAGAGCGGTTTGACTGAGAACTGGGAACTGAGAACTTGCTGCGTCATTGCACGGTCAAGCCTGCAATGGTGATCGTTACCGGGTTGGGCTGTGCTGTCGTCGTTCCTTGAACCTTGACGTTGTAAGTTCCAAGTTCTGGATTCGTGGAACCCGGACTCGAGCTTCCGCCGCAAGCATTCAGCAGAATCAGAAAAACGCACAGCCCCGCCAGCCACAGCCAACGGCGCCGCTTATTCCGAAGTCCGACGCCGGCAAACAAAATCCCCGCCAGCGGTGCGAAAGCTAGGAAAGCGAAGTAGAGCTGCGGCCGCATCCCGTTTCTTTTCTCCAGGGATGCCGAACCTGAGGGCACAGTGATGGTCAGGGTAAACGACACGGCTATGGGCCCCGGCGTAATCGTGGAAGGCGTAAAACCGCAGGTAGCATTTGGCGGCAATGAGCTTTGCAAACAGGAGAGCGTGATCGCATACTTCGGATCGCCCGTATTTTCATTCAACAGAAGAGAATACGTTGCTTGTCCTCCTGGAGAACTGGTTTGAGGCGCAGGCTGTGCGGCAGACGGGTTGGTGACGATCATCACCGACTCGGCACCGATGGCGCTCGAGAGCGCCTGTGAAACTGCCTCGATAACCACACTTGGATTCGGCGTTGGCACGGCGGCTGGTCCGGTATAGTTGCCCGAAGTGTCGATGGTTCCGACCATCGCGTTGCCGCCCGGCGTTCCATTCACTTGCCAGGTCACCGCCATGTTGGTTGTCCCAGTTACAGTAGCCATGAAAGTTTGCGTCGTGCTTGTATAAACCTCGGTGACGGCCGGGCTGGTGGTCACCGCGACGTTCACAGCGCCTCCGACACCAACAATCGTTGCCTGGGCCAAGCCTGATGTCGTGTTATCGGCCTGCGAGATTGCGGTTATCGTGACCGTGGCTGGCGATGGGATAGTCGCCGGCGCCTGGAATAACCCAGTGGTCGAGATCGTCCCCACTGTCGAGTTACCGCCCGCCACTCCATTCACTTGCCAGGTCACGAGCGTATTGCTGGTTCCGGTTACCGTCGCCGTGAACTGCTGCTGCGTGCTGATTGCCACATTGACCGAAATCGGGGTAACAGTGACAAAGATCGCTGGCACCAGTTCGCGGATGCGCTGGTTGTCCGTGTCGGCAACAAACATGTTTCCGACGGAGTTGCCAGCCAATCCTGAGGGGAAGTTGAGTTCCGCGCTGGTTGACTGCCCTCCATCGCCGGAGAAACCCCGCGTATTGTTTCCGGCGACAGTCTGAATGTCCGAAGTGGCTGCCACGACCTCGCGAATCACGAAATTTTCCGTATCCGCGATGAAAATGTCACCGGAAGCATCGACGAACACACCGAAGGGAGTATCCAGTAGGGCGCTCGTGGCTGGCCCGAGGTCCCCGGAGTAGCCGCGTGCACCGGTCCCGGCCACGGTTGCAATATCACCCGGCGGGATCACAACCCCCGCGATCGTAATCGCCGGGTTGTTCGGGTTGGCGACCACGCGAATGCGATTGTCGTCGGTGTCTGCGATGTAGATGTTTTCTGAAGGATCCACAAAGACACCGAGGGGAAGGCCGAGTTGCGCGCTGGTGGCAGTTGCTCCATCACCACACGACGTCGCACCCAGGGGACTACACTGCGCATAATTGCCGGCCACTGTGTTAATGGTGCCGCTCGATGCCGCTACTTCGCGAATCACGTAGTCATCCGTGTCCGCAATGAAAATATTTTCCGCGCTGTCGACGAAGACACCGTAAGGATTAGCGAGTTCCGCGCTGGTGGCTGCTCCGCCATCGCCGCAGGCTGTAGCCAAGTCGGGACAAAGCGTGCCATTTCCAGCCACGGTTGCAATGGTGTTTGGCTGGATCGTCACCCCCGCGATCGTGATCGCAGCAATCTGCGTATTCACCACGCGGATGCTATTGTTCTGAGTATCCGCGATGAAAATGTTGCCCGAACCGTCAAGGAATACACCGCTTGGCGAGCAAAGTTGTGCGCTTGTCGGGGGGCCGCCGTCGCCGGAGTAGTCGCAAAGAGCGTCCCCGACCGGCACGTAGTAAGACCCAGCCACGGTTTGAATGTCGCCCGGCTGGACCGTAACTCCGGCGATCGTGATGGGCGCGGTCCCAGTATTCACAACGCGGATCACCGAGTTGGACGTGTCGGCGATGTAGAAGTTTCCCGCGCTGTCAAGGGACACGCCGCCGGGAGCGTTCAATTCCGCATTACCAGCTAACCCGCCATCGCCGGAATAGGCTAGGGTGTTATTTCCGACGGTGGTCGCGATGAAACCGTTCGACGCTGTCACTTCGCGAATCACAAAGTTGAACAGATCCGCGATGTAAATGTCTCCTGAACTATCCACGACCATGTTGTTCGGATAGTTCAATTGCGCACTGGTTGCCAGGCCACCATTGCCGGTATAGCCCGCACCCAACGCATTGTCTCCGGCCACAGTTTCAATATTCCCGCCGGCCACGACCTCGCGGATCACCAAATTATCCGTATCCGCGATGTAAATATCCTCCGAACTGTCTACGAACACTCCAGCCGGCAAACAGAGATATGCGCTGGTCGGCGGGTTACCGTCCCCGGAATACTGACATACACCGGTCGATTCGAAGTCGTAGTAGGTTCCCACCACGGTTTGAATGAAACTGTTTGTGACCGTCACCTCGCGAATCACTGAGTTATCGGTATCGGCGATAAAGATGTTCCCCGATCCGTCAACGAATACCCCTTCTGGAAGACCAAGTTCTGCACTGGTCGCGAGCCCGCCGTCTCCTGAGTAGCCCGGACTGCCAGGAGTTCCGGCCACGGTTTGAATGGTGCCGGCCACAACCTCGCGGATGATTGCATTGTCTGTGTCCGCGATGAAGATGTCACCCGCTTTGTCTACAAAAACGCCGTAGGGATCATAGAGTTGCGCACTCGTGGCGGGCCCGCCGTCTCCAGCGTAGCCGCAGGGCTGCGTCAGCGTAGAGTCGCCCGCAACGGTAGAGATGTTGCCGCCGCTCACCTCGCGTATCAGACAGTTGTCTGTATCCGCGATGAAGATGTTTCCCGAGCCGTCCACGAACACACCCACGGGATGGTTGAGCGCTGCGTTGGTTGCGAGTTCGCCGTCACCGGAGTAACCGAAAGTGCCGTTCCCGGCCACTACGGTGAGGTTGCCGGTGGTGTCCACTTTGAAGATATGGCTGGAGTTGGAATCGGCAATATAGGCATTACCCGCCGAGTCGAATGCAATGCTGCCCGGATAACCGATGCTGGCACTAAGCGCGGTCAGATTATTCGGGCCGCCGCCGGCAACTGTGCTGATGGCATACTGGGCGAGCAAAGCCGGGGGCGCGAACAGGACAAGTACGAGAGCTACTGAAACCAGCGTAGGTAATTTGGCGGAACGCATGATTACTTCGCCTCCTGGCCAGAAATACGGTCCAGTCGGACCACCGCTTTGCTCTTCGTTCTGACTCCGGCGCTGCCTGGGCCTGCCATCTGCAGGACGAGTCGAGGCCGGAATCCCTTTTGCCACAGCTGGTAGTCCGACCGCCGGATGGTAAATTCTTGTGTCGTCTCGGCGGACGCGTGCGCGCGGAGCGCGACTGCACAGGCATGCGAACCGCCCTTGTCAGGGTGGGAGAGATCCCAAAGCGTCATCCTCTGAATGGAGAGGTCGGACGGCGCGTGATTCACCAGATGGATGCGCATCCGAATCTGCGCCTGGGAACCGAGATCCGTGTTTTGCATCACCTCATAGGAACCGGAAACCAATGGAGCATTGCTGGCTGGTGCAAATTGGACCCCAAGTGCAAACAGTGCAGCAACCACAAGGCACCACTTGCAGACACCAAGAATGTTGTAGCTCATGTGAACCTACCGTCCTTCCCAGTCGCCCTCGAAGGCCAAGCCTCGATTGAGTGCGATTATCGCAGTGCCGGGAGCACCGCGCAAACCCCAAAACCCGTTCGGCGATGTGAAGCCTACGCGGAACTCACCGCATTCCTGACTGGAACCGGGCTCTCTACTTCTGCTGCTGCCTCACCCGCTGCGCCCGCCTCGTGGTATTCAGCGTCCTGGTTCACCGCCCAGACATCATACTTCCGCTCGTCCGCCAAAATATTTCTTGCGGTAAGCATTGCCGTCATCATGGCGTGGTCCTGATTGTTGTATTTATGCATGCCATTGCGGCCAACCAGATGAAGCGTGGGACAGCTTTCGTCGAGGGCCTTCCGAATCGTGTTCACATGCTGCTGATAAGCGTCGTCATAAACCGGATATGCCTTCGGCTGCCGGATGACGCAGCCATCGACCACATCCGCACTGGCAGCGAGATTTACTTTTTGAATTTCCACCTTCGCTAGTTCGATCAGCTCACGGTCGCTCGTGGTCCAGAGTCCATCTCCCTCGAAGCAGAAGTATTCCAGCCCATAGGAGCGATAGCGGTCATCGGGCACCATCTCCGGCGACCACGACTTGTAATTTTGCACGCGGCCAACCTGCACACTGGGATCGTGGATGTAAATCCAGTTGTCGTTGAAACGGCCCCGGTCGTTCACGATCAGCCCAACGGTCAGGAAGTCGCGATACCGCAAAGAGCGCGCAGCCTGCAGGGCGGCCTCGGGAAGCTGTGGTTCGATCTGTGCCACCAACTCCCGTATGGGCATGGACGAGACCAGGTGTTCGGCGCGATATTCTTCCAAATCGCCATTGGCATTGCGGGTAGTCACGACCCAGAGATTGGTGGCGGAGTCGAAGCGGCAGCCAACTACTCGGCGGCCCAGCAGCACTTCGCCGCCCAGCTTGCGGACTTTTTCCGCGCACGCTTCCCACATCATTCCCGGTCCCAGTCGCGGATAGCGGAAGGTGTCGATCAGCGTCTTCACAACCTGCTTGCGGTCCTTGGGCTTCTTGCTAAAAAGCGCATGCTTGATGGCCGACCCGAGCGATAGCCCCTTAATCCGCTGCGCCGCCCAATCGGCGGAGATCTCGTTGCAGCTCATCCCCCAAACCTTCTCGGTGTAGGTCTTGAAAAAGATGCGGAACAAGCGCTTGCCAAACTGGTTGGTGACCCAGTCTTCAAAGGTCTTCGGGTCGCGCGTGGGATGGAGGCGCGCCGCCAAAAACGACAACATGCAGAGCGTCGACTCGACCAAGCCGAGCTTCGACAGCGCCTCGAATGGTTTTAAAGGATAGGTGTAGAACTGGCAGCGGTAGTAAATGCGCGACGAGCGGGGACGATCGAGCATGTCGCCGCCGGCAATCTCGGTCCAAAGATCTTCGACCTCACGGGACTTGGAAAAGAAACGGTGCCCGCCGATATCGAAGCGAAAATCTTTATAGTTGACGGTGCGAGAGATTCCGCCGACATATTGCGGGTCACTCTCGAGAACAACCACTGGGGCATGCTCCTTCGACAGTTCGTAGGCCGCAGTCAGGCCCGCCGGTCCCGCGCCGACAATCACCGCCTTGTAGATCGGTCGTTCCATAGGTGTTCGCTCGATGAGCGGGCTAGGGCAACGGCTTTGCCGGCGTCCCCGGTTTAACGCCCGAGTGCTTTTTCGCCTGTGCAATCAGTTCCAGAACCTTGTCTTTGCCTTCATAGTTCGGATTCGTGTCCAACAACTTCTGCCAAGTGGCGACAGCTTTGTCGATGTCCATCTTGCCCTGCCACTCGACGATGCCCAGATTGAACAACGTGTTGGCCTTGTTCGGTTCGTAAGAAAGCGATTTCTGGAATTCCGCGATGGCGGCGTCGGCGTTGCCCGTATACCAAATAGCTGTCGCCATGTCGGTACGAACGCCGGTGTTAGCGGGCTCTACTTTCAGCGCACGCTGGTAGTAATCGATGGCTGTGGGGAACTGCTGGGCGTCGTAATAGACGTTTCCGATATTTTCCAGAAGCCCGGCGTTGTTCGGGTCGGCCTTGAGCTTCTCGATCAACGGTCCAGCTTGCGTGTCCGCCATTTTCTGCATCTGAGCCGGAGTTGGAGGTTGGGCGCCCGCGTTTGCATTCCCCATAGCCGGGGCGGATGCGCTCGGTGTCTCAGCGACAGCGGTTGGACTCTGCGACCCGCGGATGAACCAGCCGCCGGCGATTCCGACCAGCAGGCAGATAACCGCCAACACGTAGGCCTGCACGCTTGTCCATTGATCGGTGGAACTTGCTCGATTTGTATCCGTCATTTGCTCAATACTCCTTCAGATCTCGTTTTGTTTGTCAGCGAAAACCGCCGCCAGCCGCTTCGCTCCGTCTATGGCGCTAGCTCTTGCCCTGCATCTGGACGTCGGCCATCAGTTTCTGCACCGTGGCTTTGCGGTCGGGGCTCAATTGCGGATTCGACTTCAGCAACTCCTGCCAGGCCGCCAGCGCTCCCTTGCTGTCCTGTTTTCCCTGCCACTTGATCATGCCGAGGTTGAACAGCGAGTTGGCATCCTTGGGGTCATATTGCAGCGCCTTCTGAAGTTGGCTGATCGCCCCGTCCACGTCGCCGTTGTAGTACAGGCTCGAAGCCAACTGGGTGCGAATGGCAACGTTCTTTGGATTAACCTGCAACGCCTTGTCGTAGTAGCCGGCCGCTTCCTTGAACTGGTGGGTAGCTGTATAGATGTTTCCGAGCTGGACGAGCAGATCGCTGTTGGTCGGATCGCTCTTCAGCTTTTCGAGCAGCGGTGCTGCCTTTGCGTCGGCCATCTTTTTCATCTGATCGAGGCTGGGCATCTGCCCGCCCATGCCGCCAGTTGCGGCGGACGACTGGGCATTGGCCGCGGGTTGCGCCACCGACGGTGATTGCGATCCACGGAAAAGGTAGCCGATTGCCAGGCCTACCACCAGGCAAACAGCCGCCATTGCGTACACCTGTTTCGCTTGCCAAGCGGATCCGCCAGTTCCCTGCTCAACTACTTCATTTGGCATTCGTCGTTTTTCTCCTTCGATCTGCGCAGTGCTCATTATTATTTATTGCAGCATAAGAAATTCCAGTAATTCAGGGCACTCCACATGCCACATTGCAATCCGCGAAAATCAGCTTCTATCCGCCTGTTTTCAGCACGTTGCGGGGAGCCATTCCCGCAACTGTGTCGAACTAAATCGGGGATTCGCGTCTTTCTCCTCAGGCAACGCGGAATTTGCCCCGAAACAGCGTTGGCCTAAACAGAACCGATACCCTGCCTACCTTACTGGCGTACGGGCGGGAGGACAGCATGCGTTATCACAGACAAATGTGATGTAAATCACACGGCCAAGGCATCTCCCTAGCGCCCTGCTTGAATTAAGGGTTTGGGCGAACCGGGCGCGAGCGTCGTGCGAGGTTCGTCCGTGGAGCCTGCGTCGCGAACTGTCTCGTGATTGTACTCCTCGGTCCAGCGCGGCATTTTTCAATGCTGCGACACCAGTCGGATCTCAACGAGGAGCATTGGGGACCTGTAATTCGGCCGCACGTTGCCGGGCTTCGGCAGCGAACTGCATCTGCCCAGTCGCTTCATAAAGCTCTGCAAGCCTGTTCCAGCGGCTAACGACCAAGGGAGTTCTCCGGGTCGCTTCCTGCTGAAAAGCGATCGCTTCAGTCCAGTGTCCGAGAAGCCAATGTGCTTCGGAGTTCCCTTCAGCAATCTCGGCGTAGAGTTCAGGGGCAAGCGATTCACCGCCGCTGCGAAACGGGCTGTGTTTCTCCGCCTCGGCAAACGCAGCCAGCGCTTGGTCGGGGTGATTCAGAGCAATTTGAAGTCTTCCAAGCGTCATGTACATATCGAGCGGCTTAGTGGACTCTCTCGCAGCACGCTCGATGGCTTCGACCGCCTCGAGGTTGCGGCCCTCGTTGGCGTAGAGGCATCCGAGAGAGTACAAGGCCCCGCCGTTTTCATTGAGTGCAATCGAAGCGCGATACTCCCGTTCAGCTTCGGCGTAACGTCTCTCCCGCTGAAATAAAGACGCGAGCAGTAAATGTACACTCGGAGATTCGGGATAGAGTGCGGAAGCACTGCGCAGCGACCGTTCTGATTCCCGGTCGCGTTGCAATTCGAATAACAGCGCTCCGGAATTCAGATAAAAGTCGTAAAGCACCGGACGCGAAGCCGCGGCAGGCGGCGCCAGCGGTTGTGTCCGGCAATCGATCTGCAAGCGGTCGATCCACGGGCGATTTTGCGGCGTGTTGCGCAGAAATACCTCTGAGACATCATCCATATAAACCGGACGCCACGTTGCACTCTGACAGAACGCGAACGGATCCATCTTCTGCAACCCGCGGAATCCGGAAGTCGCGACCAGGAGAACATTCAGGTTCCAGCGGTCGGCTTCGATCCGCCATAATCGCGAATCCGGGCCCTCGACGTAGAGTTTGAGTTGCTCCGCGACGAGATCGGGGCTGAGGCGATCTCCGCGTCCATCGATGAAGTCGGGATAGTGGGGGCCGAGGCTCCATGCCGCGTAACCACCCAGCGCATACTCCTCGAAAATATTCCCCGGCAACTGCTCGCGCCGGATGAAAGCCGCGGCGCGCTCGGGGAACCAGGACGATTCTCCCGCGCCAAACCTCCAATCCGCGTTGAAAACTACATACGTGCGACTTGAAACAAAGTCGGCAATATGCAGCAGCGTAACGCCACAAAGGACAAGCGTAATAAGCGTGGCCACGCCCTCGGACACGCGCACCAGCGGCTGCGTAGTCTCTCCGACCTTTTTTCCGGACTCTTGCCTTGCTTCGGCGGTTGAACTGCTTCTGCTGTCACTAATAATACTGAAGATCTCCGTGAGCAGGGGGCCGGCAAGCGTGGTGATAGTAATGACAAACAAACCCATGTAGCGCGCATGAGCCAGTCCCGAATAGAGGGCAACCAACGCAACGAGCGCGCCGCCAAGCTGCCGTTTCCAGAGGAAAAGCCCAACCAAAATGACCGCCACTAACAGCGACCAGGTCAAGCCGCTCTCCATGTGCCGGACGTTTACAAGTTGGTACAGCAACGAGCGTGAAACCGGCACGCCCTGGAACTCGCCGATGAAACTGTTGCTATTAAGCCTTCCTTCGGGTGGGGCTGCGAGTCCAGACAAGGTAAGTGAAGCAACGTAAATTCTCGGCCCCCACGGATTCACCAACGTGACCGCGAAGCACGCTGCGAGCCACGGCCATATCCGTCGCAGACGCAGACGGACATCCTGTCGGCGCTCTGCAAACGGGAGATTCGCCACCTCGGCTAGCAGGTAGGCGCCGATGGCCCCGAGTCCAGCGATGAAACCGGGGTGCAGGTTAACCCAGAACAGCATAACCACAGGCAGCAGCCAGGGCCGGGAAGGCGCTCCCCGGTGGTAGTCCCAGAGTTCGCCGAGAAAGAAGGCGAAAAAAACGGTACTAAAGAGATCGGCCCGCGGAGCCGTGCGCGCAGCAATCGACTGCACTGCAAGCATCGCCAGGACGGCGCTCCCGAGGTCTCCTCGGCGAGCGAGGTAAGCCACAACCGCCAAACAAGCCAGCGCGCAAAACCAACTCAGGCCGGCATAGCCAAACGCGCAGTACGTCAGATAAAACAGTAGACCTGCAAAGGGCGGATAGGCCCAGGGTTTTCCCGCTGAAGTAAACGATAGAACATCGGTGCGGGGAATCTGGTGGTGCTGAACTACATAGCGTCCAGTGGCAAGCTGCCAGCCCATGTCCTCGTCGGCAACTGTGTGCAAGCCAGCACACAGAGCGCTGATCAGCACCAGCAAAATGAAAATCGACTTGACAAGCGGATAGGTCTTCTCGGGGAAAAATCCCATACTTAAGCTAGCTTCCTATGAATGAGAACAACCTCAGATGATTATCGCACCAGGAATTCAACAGATTCCACCACGTTTCAGTTACCATGGTCGCCAGATAGCTTGCTGCTCGGAGTAAATTGGTTTCGTAATTTTGAAGACTGTCTTCCGCGCGGCAGCAAACACTTAGTTCGCAGCCGACGATTTCTCGCGTGCAGAAACTGACGTCGATTTCCCTGCGATGCCAAAAAGGAACACTACTACGAGGTAGCTGCCAGGCAGCAATGTAGCCCCCAGGATTGGGTGGCGATAACGCGGAGAAAACTGGGTCAGATAGTACATCAGCGGATACAACGACAACCACAAGCTGAGCACAACGGCGGCGCGGTTCTTACTCCGCCATAGCAGCAGCAAACCCGGGACGCTGAATAGCGTGAACACATACGTAACCCACTCGCTCCGCGAGAGCTGCGTCTGGTCTAGAGGGTTGCTGCTTGAATTCGGGAACCAGAATGCCACAAGCCACTGTGCCGTGAGCAAAAGAAACTGGCCGCGATTGTTGTTGATCTAACTCATCGCCGCGTGCAACCGCATCTCGTTATATGTTGGCTCGCCCAGTGTGCGGACTCGCAATGCCTCCTCGTAACTTTCATTAGGGTGGTTACTCGTGAAGCACGCCGTTCGCTCACGGTTCAGATCCAATGAAAACGTGGCGCACGGGTTATTGGAGACCGCAAGTTCGAGCCCGAGATTGTCGCGCAGAAACACAGGCTTGTGAAACACGCGATAGTTTCGTGCCAACCACGGCAACACCACAAGAACGGGAACCATTAAGAGGAACGACAACTGACGCCACGAACGCCGCGACACCACACGCAGGCAGACGAGCCACGCTCCAAGTATGAGGGCGGGCGTCGGCGTAAACAACAGCAGCACCCCCCCAAAGCACACCCGTGCCAGTCGCTCCCAACACGGAAAGCTCCCGACAGAGAGCCTTATACATCGGAAAGGCCAGAATGACGATGAGCAATCCCGCGAAATCGCTTCCCCATCGTTGCAGCGGAAAAGCAGCGACGAGCCATGCTACAGCCGCGATGACGCCAGTCCAGCATCGCAAACCCAAGTACTCCGCCAGGAACGGGAACAGCGCGAGTTGCGCAGCCACCACTGTCTTCGTGATCATTCCCAGTGCGAAGTTGCCACCTGGGCCAGTTCCAAACATCCTAATGATGAGCGCAACCAAGGCTGGGTAGCCAGGCGCAACATGGGCCGATGGGCCGGTTGGGAGCGGCGCAAACGGATCAGAGAAGCTTCCCTTCAGAGCGATCGAGTTTCCCAGTTCCAACGATTCGTAGGCCGTATGAGCCAAGGTCCCATTTGGGTTCCAGTTGACTTGGTAAACCAGAATCACTTACAAGAAGATACTGCTACTCATTAACCAGCAGAGAATGCCGGACTTCGACATATGATTGGTTGGATAGTACCCTATTTTCCTAGTCAGATGAGAATCCAATATGCCTCAACGGATTAAGGTTTGTGCGGAATAGGAACCGAACCTGGTCATCACGAGCGGCAAACTGGGGCCGCGAGAGGCCATGGTTCTTAATTCTTTCGGCAATCGCCTTAACGTATGCGTGCCTTGCGGGCTTGCGGACTGTCAGTGACTACGACATATTCTGGCAGATGGCAACTGGCCGTTGGGTTGCCCAACATCACACGATCTTCTCGACTGACGTTTTCTCTTACACTGCGCAAGGCCAGCCATGGATCTACCCGGCTGGATCAGGGCTGTTCTTCTATGCTGCTTCTCTCATTGGAGGATACAGTCTGATTTCCTGGTTGGGAGCGATCGCATGCGTCAGCACAATTGCTTTACTGCTTCGGCGCGGTTCGGCGGTTACGGCGGCGTTCGCCATCATCGCTGTTCCGGCAATCGCGGCCCGCACGGCTCCCCGCGCCGACATGTTCACGGTTGTGTTGTTCGCTGCTTTCCTGAGCATCCTCTGGGAACAGTACGAAAACGGCACTGGCAAACTGTGGCTCTTGCCGCTCTTGATGGTGGCTTGGGTAAATCTGCATCTCGGCTTCATCTCTGGGCTGGCATTGGCTTGCATCTACGCGGCGTCGGAAGCAATTCGCCTGCTCGACAGGCAGCAGAGGCAACGTACCAGGGAACGTCTCCAGGCCGCGCTTCCCTGGCTGGTAGCCACGTTGTTCGCGACGCTAGTCAATCCCTGGGGATGGGGCATTTACCGGGCGCTCATTCGGCAGGAAGCGGCAATGTCCGTCCACTCCGAGAGCATCACCGAGTGGGCCCGCATTTCGCTCACATCGGCGACTCTGCAACAGGCCTTGTCGCTTCACGATCCGGCGAGCTCCGGCGAGTGGTTGCTATTGGCTGCCGCCGTCGCTGCAATCATCGCCGTATTTCGCCGACAATGGTCGGCCGCCGTGTTACTCGCGGGCTCAGTCTGGATGGCGATGCAGCATGTTCGCTTCTTGGCCTTGTTGGCATGCGTTGTCGTAGTCGTAGGAGGCGCGGTCTTAACCCCGGCGCTGGAGGATGCAGGGTCGCGGATCCTGGACAGGCGGCTGTATGGCATCTTCGGAGGCGGCGTGGCTGCGGCGTTCATTCTGCTTGCCGGGTTCCGCTCGGTTGATCTTGTCAGCAATCGCTATTACCGCACTGGCACGGAGATCAACTCCTTCGGCGCGGGTCTCTCGTGGTGGTTTCCTGAGGGTGCGATGGCCTTTATTGAACGCGAACACTTGCCTCCTGAAGTCTTTAATGGCTATGAGGCGGGTGGCTTTCTAATTTGGAGGCTCGGGTCCAGATATCGCGATTATATTGACGGACGCGCCATTCCCTTTGGGCCAGAGTTGTTCAGCCATCTGCAGCAGATACTACAATCACCGCCTGATTCACCGGAGTGGCAGAACGAGGCCGATGCCCACGGCATTAATACGGTTGTGTTGTCGCTGGCGCGCTATAACGGGTTGAAATACGTTGGATCCGTGCTTCCGCACTACTGCAATAGCCAGAACTGGCGGCCCGTGTACCTCGACGAAGTTTCGGCGGTCTTTGTGCGTCGACTTCCTCAGACGCAGGCACTGATCGAACACTTTCAAATCGATTGCACAACCGCACCTCTTCCCGTTGCTGCTCATCTTGGCAACCGGCAAGCGGAATTCAACCGCTGGGCCAATGCCGCTTCTGTGCTTCTCGCCCTGCATCGCAACCAAGAGGCAGCCGCCGCCAGTGCGCGGGCACTCTCCCTCTTCAGCGATAGCGCGGCACTTTGGTACATTCGCGGACAGGCTCTACTGTTGACGGATCATCCTCGTGAAGCGGAGCAGGCGCTACTGCAATCCGCTGCACTCGAGGTCAATGTAGCTACCTGGTACCAGCTTGCAGACCTCTATCGCAAGGAGCGTCGTTTCCCTGCTGCCATCGATGCCTTGGAGCGGCTGACAGTGATCTCGCCCAATCCGGCAGCAATTATGATGGCGCTCGGGTACACCTATCTCGAATCGGGACGTCCCAAGGATGCTCTGGAAGCGTTCGACAGGACTGAGAAAGCATTGCCCGTGGGAAGCAATCCGGCCCTAGCTGAAGTGAACAACGGTCGGGCACTCGCATGGAACATAGCCGGCGACTTGGGGAAGGCAACCCTTTTTGAAGAGAAGGCCATTGCCCTTGCGCCTCAGACCGCAAACTATTGGGACCAACTGGCGCAGTTCTACGATCTTCAGGGACGAGCAACCGATGCCCAGAACGCCCGAGAACAAGCTGCAGGACTCACCAACGGCCTGGAACGATAATTAGATCTTCTTGCGGGCTTCAAAGCCTTAGTTATCTGGTCCTGGATTGTGGAACCTGTGCCTTTTCTCAGAGCTTTTCGTCTGGCGGGTAGGGTGGTGAAGGAAGAGTGACAACGGGTTCCGCGAAAGCTCTCACGCATCGGCGGGGGAAACCCGTGAGGATACGAGCAGACCTCGACACTTGTTTAGCGGCGCAATGATCCTGCTCTAAACGTGAGTATATTGTGATGACCGTCACAACATATCTTGGTGATTGTAGGACTGCAGGGCGTGATCACGTTCTCCTCTGAGTCCGATCCGGAGCTACTCCGAAACTGTTTGTGATGGACCTCAAGATTCGACAGGATTGTGACCTCAGTCAAACTTGCGCCAGTTGCACAGGACCGGAGCGTTATCGTAGGGCAAGGCTAGGCGGAGTTCCTGATCGGCGGCGGGCGGGTCGTAGCGATGCAAGAGGAAACCGTAATTGAGATGTAATAGCCGGTCCTCTGGGTTTTGCATGATGGCCCACTGATATTCGGCGACTATCTCCCCATAATCGGTTGTTCCGTCGGCCTCTCTTTTCGCCCGTAGGACATCTTCGGAGTTGTTTAGTTGGTTTGTAAACGGAGGCCGCTCCAGTTTTGCGAGAACCAATCCAGCGACCCGTAAACGGTCATAATGCGTAAACGCAAGCAGTCGCTCGCACTCTTCCTGGGAGGCGACATCAGCGCTCACTGCGCTCTGTCGTAATTCGGCCGGCAGCATGCTTTCGACCTGCCGGAAGAGGGCACGCGCAAGCAGGTAGTTCCCACGTGGATTCATATGCACGTGGTCGTAAAAGAGTTCGCTGCCCGGGACCTCATGCGCACTCTCGCCAGCAAAAACGGCGGCCGCATCAACTACGCCGACGCCCGGACCAGTTCCCGCTAGAGAGCGAATAATTTCATTCAATCTGCTATCCGCGCGAAAGCGAAGCGTATCGAGATCCTGAGCGCGCACGAAGCGCTCCTTGGCCCCTGCAAAATCACCGAGAGCCCACAGACAACGAGCAATGCGAAACTGGAGTTCGGCATACTGAGGATCGATATCTGCTGCCGAGAGGTACAGCTTCAGGGCCTCAGCGTACGATCCCGCGTTCTCGAGATCCGCACCACGCTTAACTAACCCCCCCCAGGAACGCAACTCATCCTCTCGAATGCCTTCGCGGTGCAGCGAAGCGAAAGGAGCACAATCCTTTAAGTTCGTGGCTCCGGTGCTGATCAGGACCTGAGCCCCCGAGCGGCGGGCGACCGTGACGATATCGCGCAAGTTGGTTGCGAAATTCTCGTACACAGGCCTCATCTGCGGGGAATTGGCGCGGACCTGCCGGTCTAGAAACATTTCCATGCCGCGCCACCCGGGCGTGTTTTTCTGGCTCGCGCCAGTGACCTTCCCGACAAGCTGACCCACCCTGGTGGAATTGAGGAAAATTCTGGCGCGAATGGCTGGAAGACTCAAGTCCAACGGCGTCAACACTGTTCCTGGCCCAAAAGGCCCGACAACTTCCGTGTTGCCAGCGTAAATAACAAAAAGGTCGGGCTGGTAGTGCACCAAGTCCTCGACCATGGGCAGCAGCGCATGCGAGTTGATGGCAGTGATGCCGGTATTGATAACCTCGAACTTTGCGGAGGGGTAGCGTTCTCGGAGCATCATCTCCAGGTATCGGCCAAATCCGTAGCTAGGATCGGGATCCCCAAAGGCGACCGACTCGCCTAATACGAAGATCCTATAGGTTCCCGGCGGTTTTCTTGCGGGAATCACGAACGGCCGAGGCTCCCGGGACATGCCCGGCGGGAAAAAGGGCGCGGCGAAAGATGGGTTATCGCAATAAGCAGGGTGGCCATGATCTGTGCAGGGGAGCGTGGCACCGGTTGGCGTTCCAACCCCGCAGACGCGCAGCACTACCTCCGCGACCACGAGCAGTAAAACTGGGGCCAGAATGGCGGTCGCCGAGACAGCCAACCAGCGACGGCCGCGAAGCTTCGGTACTGCCTCCGTGATTTGGGGGCCTGCAGGTACAGTCATCGTCTCGACTAAGTTCTTAGGCTTATTATGGGCCGTGAGCCAAAAAAAACCAATTGTCATGCCATGGCAGCAGTTCACTAAGTGCTTGAAGGAGAAGCATTCAGCGGCACTTTGGCAGGACTGACACGAGTGACAGAGGGTTAAAATACACGCTGAGTGAGGGAAAATGCTCGATTTGGGAGCGACAACCGGCGGCGCACGCGCGAGACGCTCATAGGAAGCTGAAAAGAAGGACGGAACGAGCATGTTTGGCGGCGGTAGTTCAGATGATGAATCTTGAGGAAGCATCGGCCGAGTATCAGGTGGGCGATTGCGCAGAAGCTTGACAACCGCTGAGGAGGTTTAGAAATTGCCATACATCATCTGCGCGGCGCTCGCGCCACGCGACAGGGTGATGATCCAGACGAAAAGCAGGGTCAGCACATAGAGCGGCGGGAGCCAGAACCATCGCCAACGAGCCAGTAGCACCATCGGTCCGGTGGGGGAGCCTGCTGGCGCGGCTTGAGCGTCCTCCCCTTCAGTCAAATAGCGACTGAGCCCGCCGATGGCAAACAGCACAATCGTGTAGCCCACGGCTAGCGCGAGAACCAGCAAGTAGAGACTCCCGGTCAGAAAGTGGACATGGTAGGTCGCTGGCGACAGGATCGCCGCCAGCATTTGACGCGCTTGGTGCAGCGAGTTAGCGCGGAAGAAAATCCATCCTAGACTCAACAGACTGATCGTGGAAACCCATGATAGGGCAGTCCATGGGATTCTGGGAGGAGTCCATTCGAACCTGCGCTGCAACCCTTCCACCTGTCGGTGCAAGAGAAGGAGCAATCCGTGATAGGCACCCCACAGGAGAAAAAGGATGCTTGCCCTGTGCCACAATCCAAACAGAACCATGGCAATCAGCAAACTGAGATTTCGCCACCACGCTTCACGGCGCAAGCGCATCAACGGAAAGAAGACGTAGTCGCGAATCCAGAAAGATAGCGACATGTGCCAGCGGGTCCAGAAGATCGACGGGCTAGTCGATTGAAATGGCCGCGCGAAATTTTCGGGGATGGTGAAGCCTAGCGCCTGGGCTCCACCAATGGCGATGTGCGAGTACCCGGCGAAGTCGAAGAAGAGCTGCAGGCCGTAGCCGAACGCGAGGCACCAGACGTCCGGACCGCTCCAGTTAGCAACGCGATCGAATCCGGAGATGATGCCATCGCCAGCCAGAATTCCCTGCCCCAGCAATTTGGCCAGTTGCATCATAAGCACGCCGGTGGCGATGCGCCGGCACCCGCGTGCGATGTCATCCCAGCGCGTGGCGCTCTCTGAACGGAATTGCGGAAGCATCTCGGGCATGCGGCAGATGGGTCCGGAGATAGTAACGGGAAAGAAAACCATATAGAGCGCAAATTCGACGAACGACGGATCGATGTCCTCGGCCTGATAAACGTCAAAGAGGTAGCTCATCGCCTGGAAGGTCCAGAACGAGATGCCTAAGGGCAACGCGAGGTGCGCGAAGCGCTGCAACGAGGAGAAAGGGAGTCGGACCGCGGCTTCCGGCAGGTATTTGAAGGTACTCAGCAGCACAAGATTCAGAACAATTCCGATGGACAGAGTTACGCCAGAACGCGTGCGGCGAAGCCATTTTCCTACGAGATAGTTCACCACGGTGGAGGCAAGGAGAACGGCGGCGAACCAGCCTCCCCACGTCAGATAGAGCACATAGCTTGCGATCAGGATCGTAGCCTGCCTGATTGGTCGCGAGCGGACCTTCGCCAAGATCATGGCGCACAGTAGGAACGCCAGAACATACGAGATGATTCGAGACACGCTTCCTCCATGTGCGTTCAGATCGAGTTGAATGCCGACGCATCGACGTCTCGCGGCGAATTCTATTCGAGGCCGGCGAAGCAAGAATAATGGGGCGCGCAGGCTATTTACAAGAACACTGATGTGATCCTGCTGCGCTTCTCATACGCTACACTAATGTGTGGTCCGATACGGTAATCTCATCGAAGCGCTCGAAGCGGCTCCCGGCGAGCGTCCGTTCGTCACGGCTTGGGTCAACGAAGACGAACAAGAGACAGTCACATTTGCGGAGTTCCGCCGTCGCGCCCGTCTGCAGGCCGGAGTGCTCCGCGCTAATAGCGTGACCGGTGGGGATCGGGTGATCATCATCATGCCGCAGGGCATTCTGACGATGACCGTCTTCATTGGAGCGATGATGCTCGACGCGGTACCAGCCCTTATCGCCTACCCCAATGACAAGGTCGAGCCATCCAAGTACCGATTCGGAGTGGCGGGAGTGACGGCAAACCTGAACGCCAAGGTTGTCGTCATTGACGAAGAGTTTCCGGATGAAATACTCGGGCACGTGTCGCTGGGCGAGGAGACGAGGCTGCTTCGAGTTGGCAACGGCAGCGGCTTCGGGCGGGAGGAAGAACTCCCGCCTTCCCCGGGTCAACGCGATGGCGTGGCGTTCATCCAGCATTCGGCGGGCACAACCGGACTGCAGAAGGGGGTGGCGCTGACCCACACTGCCGTGCTGCGCCAACTAGCACATCTTTCGCAAGGGCTGAAGATTGACAGTGCGACAGACCGGATTTACAGTTGGCTGCCTCTTTATCATGACATGGGCCTGATCGGCTGCTTCATGCTTCCAATGGTCTGCCACATACCGCTCGTGATGCAGTCGCCGCTCGACTGGGTAATGCATCCTGAAACCATGCTGCAGGTCATCAGCGAGCATAAGTGCACGCTCGCGTGGTTGCCTAACTTTGCTTTTCAGTTTGTTCCTCGCCGCACACGGCCGAGCCGGCGTGCGCAGTATGATCTGTCTTCTGTTCGTGTTCTTATCAATTCTGCTGAGCCGGTCCGGACGAGCAGCATGCAGGAATTCCAGAACGCATTCGCCGCAACTGGACTGAAAGCCGGAGCTTTGCAAAGCTCCTACGGCACGGCCGAGAATGTCCTAGCCATAACTCTGTCGGACATCGATCGCCCTTCCGGCCCCACGCGCATTTGGGCCGATGGCAGACAGTTTCGGAATTCGCATCGCGTCGTACCCGTATCGGAAGGGAGCGCGGGTTCGATTTGTTTTACGTCATCTGGTCGTTTGCTGCCCAATCACGAGATCCGCATCGTGTCAGATTCGGGCGCTCCTCTCGGGGAAAACCAGGCCGGCGAAATTATTCTCAAAAGCGATTGCTTGTTTGACGGTTATTACAACCGTGCCGACCTCACGGCAAAAGCGATCGTGGATGGCTGGTACCACACAGGTGATCTCGGGTTCTGTGTGGACGAGGAACTTTATGTGGTCGGGAGGAAGAAGGACCTCATCATTGTGGGCGGGGAAAATATCTACCCGCACGATATCGAGGAAATCGCTGCCAGCCACCGCGCCGTCCACGATGGCCGAGTAATCGCGATGGGTGTGTACAATCCGGACCTGGGAACGGAAGAGATCATCATCGTGGCCGAGGTAGAAAGCGAAGATCTGCTCGCCAATACTGTCGAGATCGAGCGAGAGATTCGTGGCCAGGTCACCGCCGGCTTGGGAGTGAGTGTTGGAACAGTTTTTCTGAAGCCACCAAAATGGATTGTGAAGAGCACAGCCGGAAAACCAGCACGATCCGCAACCTTCGAGAAGTTGCAAAAAGAACATCCGGAACTTAACGTCGAATAGAGGCCGCTGTGTGCATATCTGAGAAGCAAGCGAATTCCTAGAGGGAGAACAGGTCGAGATGACGGAAGAAGCAAAGGAGATGATCGAATACATCCTTCGGCGAATTCGCAAGCCGACGCTGGTGATTGACGAGAACACGCCACTCGTCTCGTCCGGGTTGGTGGACTCGATGGCTCTTGGAGATGTGGTGCTAACGCTCGAAGACCTGACCAACACGCGCATTCCTCCGGGCGCGGTGAAGCCCAAAGACTTGGACACGGTCGCCAAGATGTTTGCGACCGCACAGCGGGTAGGGAAACCGCGCAAATAGATATCGGAATGTCCCTCGATGGTTCGAACCGCAAGTTGCGGATCAATAAGGTTGGTTCCCGAGCGCACGCCGAGCGATCAAGCAATGTGCATCGGTCCCGTCTCCGCTCTTAACGGTCGTGCATTATGGCATGGCATACCGAGCAGAGCGTGATTAAGTTTTCCTCCGAGACCTCTCCCGAGTGGCTGCGGAACTCTCTGTGGTGCACCTCAAGATTCGACATCGCGCCGCACAATTGACACCGCCAGCCATCTCGACGGAGGATCTGCTGGCGCAGACTCTCATACTGGCTCTTGTAGACCTTGAAGTAGATCAGCTCTGACGGCTCCTCTTCCCTTCCCGTCAGTTCCTTCTCCACCTCCCGCCTGAAGTCCTCCTTCGGCAACTCACGGGCCTTGTGCAACCAGGTTGCACAATCGCGGTGCTGCCCGTCCCGACGCTTGTAATATACAATAATACATGCTATCGTTCTCGCATTATGAGCAACACCGAGAAAACCATCAGCTTCCGCGCCGGTGCCGAAAAGATCGACACGCTTGACGCGCTGGCCGCCGCGCAGGACCGTTCGCGCAGCTATCTCATCAACGAGGCGATCACCAACTACATCGATCTGCACGCCTACCAGGACGCGCTGCTTCGCAAGGGGATTGAAGAGATGCGGAAAGGCCGCGTCGTAAGCCATGAGGAGGTCGTAAAGCGGCTCAAGAGGGCGGGGCGCGCTCGCCAATGATCGAATGGACCGAGCAAGCGACCCGGCAACTGGATCAGGCTCATGATTACATCGCGCTCTCGAACAGCGAGGAGGTTGCCGCCCGGATCACGATGCAGATCGTGACCAGCGTTCAACAGCTCGCGACATTCCCCATGTCGGGCAGATCAGGCCGGGTTGCGGGTACTCGTGAGCTGGTGATTTCGAATACCCCCTTTATCGCGGCCTACGCCATCGATCAAGACCGAATCGTGATCCTCGCCGTCTACCACGGTGCACAACAATGGCCGGAGGTCTTCTAGCACAGAAAACTGCGCGGTTCTGACTGCTCAGTTCATCCGCCGCGCAGCGCAACCGAACCGGGCTTTGCCCGCGACGGAACGGCGACGTTCTGGCTAATCGACGCCTTCATTTGATGGTAGACGAACGCTCCTTACGCCTAGCTCCCGGCCAGTGAGTTTCGTTTCCGATGTGATGTGCAATGGCGTGGCATTCCGTGCACAATGTGATCAAGTTCTCCTCTGCGTCGGCACCCGAATGGCTGCGGAATTCCCTGTGGTGCACCTCAAGATTGGACATCGTGCCACTTGACACCTCCAGCCATCGCGACGCAGGATCTGCTGGCGCAGACTTTCGTACGACGAGGATCCAGCCGCAAGTATCAAAAGGAACGGTCCCCCAGTAGCTATATCAAGTGATTGCAAACTGATTGCACGAATTCTGCGATTAGAGCCGGACCACCAACAAACCAGGGACCATCTCGAAATGGCGAAGATTGCTGGTAGCTACGCTGTAGCCGAGTTCCAGAGCCGTCCCCCCAATCAACAGATCAGAGAGCGGAATACGAATGCCCTTCGCTTGGTTCTCGCCGTCGATCTGTCCGACACGAAGAGCAATAGGCATCGTGATCGGATGAATCGGTAGGGCCGTGAGCAGCTCGTGGATGAATTGTTGCCGCTTCTCCCTTCGCGGCGACGTGTCGGCACGGGCCGCGCCGTGGGCCAGTTCGATCAGAGTGACCACGGAAATCGCGATATCGGTATTCCCCACGTTTCCGGAGATGGCGGCAAGCATCTGCCGCGCGTTCTGCCCTGCACGCTCGGCTCTGATCAGCACACTGGAATCGAGGATTAGTCC
>Ga0224555_1002117_pt1 | contig 24362 bp, 21 predicted proteins | sample 714S23034metaG_FD_180687 | JGI IMG/M metagenome (GOLD analysis project Ga0224555, IMG submission 180687) | Peat soil microbial communities from Stordalen Mire, Sweden - 717 S2 30-34 | ecosystem: Environmental > Terrestrial > Soil > Wetlands > Peat | place: Sweden: Norrbotten County, Stordalen...
GAAGTTCTTCAGAGGTTCCTTAGGCCATTGGTCAAGACAGCCGAAATTCCTTCCGGCTGGCCACCGCTCCTCAGCATCGCCAAAGTTCCTCCTCCAGCGAGCGACATCTGCTCGATGCTGCAGAGCATGGAGCATCCCGGCAATTCACGCCTTGCGTGGGAAGACTGTCCAGTAGCCATGACGCTCCACACGATCTCCGCGCCTGTGGTCATGCTGAATGTCTACTACCACTCCGGGCCAGCCAGTGAGGTAGAGAGTCGAGCAAGCATCGTGATCGCAAGGCGCGACTGCAGGGATCAGATCATCCGGCTGATTGAGGATCTCGACTGTCGCGACGGGCGTGCACGTCTCCACACGCAGAACGGAAGCATACGTGCGATCGCTCATTGCAGTTGGGACGACCTTGTCCTCGACCCAACTGCCGCCTCGCTGCTCCGTGACGATTTTGAGGCCTTTTGGGAGCGTGAATCGTGGTTCCGCGAAAAGCGAATTCCTTACCGTCGCGGGTATCTGCTTCACGGTCCGCCAGGCAACGGTAAGACCACTGCCGTTCGCGCCATGATGTGCAGCAAGGGTCTGAGCGCGTTCACGATGCGGCTGTTTGATGAGCGGACCAGTGATGGTGATCTTGATGACCTGTTCGATGCCGCGCAAAAGGAACGTCCCGCCATGGTTCTCCTCGAAGACCTGGATCGCGCATTTCCGCGAACTGGTGAATCTCCCACAAATGTGAGTTTGCAGTATCTGCTGAACTGCCTCGACGGCGTCGCAACAGGCGAGGGGATTGTGGTGGTCGCAACGGCGAATCAGCCCTTCCTCCTTGATCCTGCGATTTTGCGTCGTCCGGGAAGGTTCGACAGAGTTGTCAATTTCCCGAATCCGACGGCGACCCTGCGAGATGCATACTTCCATCACATGAACCCCGACTTCAATGGCGACCGACTCAGCCAGCCGATTACTGAGTCCGAGGGATTCTCCTTTGCCCAATTGCGAGAAGCCTATGTCCTGGCAGCACAGGCGGCCTTTGAGCGTAGTGATGACATCCGCGCAGATGACCTCCTGTCCGGCATCCGTACTTTGCGTCAGAGCGTGATGCTCGGCTCATCCCGTACCAACGAGGCTGGTTTTCGTCCTGATTCCAACGTTGAGTGACCCCATGAAACGGGCTGCCTTGTACCTTCGTGTCTCGACCATCGATCAGCATCCTGAAACCCAGGGTCTGGAAGTTCGCCGTTTCGCCCAGGAGCACGGCTACGAGATCGTGCAGGAGTATGTCGACCACGGTGTGAGTGGCACGAAGGTCCGCCGTCCAGCCCTCGACCAACTACTTCAGGACGCGCACAGGCATCGATTCGACGTCGTCCTGGTCTGGAGCTGCGACCGTTTGGCGAGAAGCACGAAGCATTTTCTGCAGGTGCTCGATGAGCTGAACGAGCTTGGCATCCAGTTCATTTCCCAACGCGAGACGATCGACACAGAAGGGCCACTCGGTCGAGCGATTGTCGTCATCATCTCCGCGATTGCGGAACTCGAACGTTCGCTGATCGTCGAACGCGTCCGCGCCGGTATGCGCCGGGCAAAGCTGGAAGGGCGTCGCATCGGCAGGACGCCGCTCGATGTCGATCGCAATCAGGTCGTCCGTGATCGACTGGCAGGGTTGAGCCTGACGAAAGTGGCAAGGAAATATTGTGTTTCCCGCGCGACCGTTTGCCGTTTTGTCAATGAAAGCAAGATGCCAAAAGTGGCATAAACATCGCTCATATCCAGAGTAGAATTTGCAGTTCGATCGAGGTAGCAAGATGGCAGTCTCAAGTGTTTTGGAACAGGAGATAGTTCGCAAACCTCCTGTGAGTGTGACGGTCCCGGACAGCCCTGTGGTGCTGACGCTGTCAGTAGATGATCCCGATGTCGTTGCCGAGCTGATCAAGCGGCAAGAGGGGGCCCCTCGAACTGCCTATGCTGCGTCTGCTCTCCGGATTGGAGTGCTCGCGCTGCGGCAGGCAGAAGGCCATATCGATGCGGAGATCGTCAGGACCGAGGGTCAGCGACTCATTGGCGACCTCAACCGCGAGCTGGCGAAAGGCATCGGCGAGATCGACAGCAGGATATCTTCGAGCCTGAGGCAGTATTTCGATCCCAAGAGTGGCCACTTTACAGAACGGGTCGAACGTTTGGTTCGCAAAGACGGCGATCTGGAACGGGTGCTTCGCCTGCAGATCGGGGACGGTGAGAATTCCGAACTGGCCCGGGCTCTCGCGATGAGAATCGGCGAGAACAGCCCGCTCATGCGCCGTCTCAATCCCGGAGACGCGGCCAGCATAACCCATTCCATCGAGAATTCAGTCAATGACGTACTCGACGCCGAGCGGAAACGCATTCTCAGCGAGTTTTCCCTCGACAACGAGAACGGGGCCCTGACTCGCGTTGTCAGCCAGCTCAATGCTGCGAACGAACAATTCAAGGGCGATGTTGAGCGGCAGATTCGGGAGGCCGTCAGCGAGTTCTCGCTGGATGATGAAGACTCCGCCCTCAGCCGTCTCGTAAAGAAGGTCGAGGAGGCGAAGGACCAGATCACGGATGAGTTTTCCCTGGACAATGAGGACTCGGCCATCAACAAGCTGAACCATGTGCTTGTCGAGACAAAACGGTCCATCAACGACAACCTGACACTGGACAACGATCAGTCGGCGCTGGCCCGGCTCAAGAACCAGTTGACCACCATCCTGGAGGACATCCGAAGCAAGAACCAGAAGTTCCAGGAGGACGTCAGCACGAAGCTCGCGACCTTGATCACCAAGCATCAGGAGGAGATGCGATCAACGACCCACGGCCTGAGCTTTGAAGAAGAGTTCTGCGCGTTTCTTCAGCGGGAAGCGCAAAGGGCGAGTTACCATTCCACAGTGGCCGAACCCCGGGCGACGCCCGGATGGGCTGGGCATAGCCGCTTTGTTACGAAGCAGTGTATCTGCTGGACGAGCGGCGAGGTTGCTGGTCCGAAACGACGCGGAGCGGCGAGGGGAAAGTGTTCAATAAATTGTAGAAAGTGAGGGCCGATCTACGAAAACACGGAGCGGAGTGAGCCTGGTTTCATTGGAGCGCGTGCGTGAGATGGAAGAGGTCGGCAGAGAGAGATGGGGCGATTCGTCTATCGCGACAGAGTCAATCATGAGGGGAATCTGCTGCGGGGTCCGTAATGATCGCGGTCGTGTGAACGCCGCACCAGGGAACTGGAGGGAGGCGGTAGAGAAGGCTAGAGGCCGAGCTTCTTGACTTCCTCGTTGTAGTACTTGCGGTAGAGGATGTCCCACTCCTGGGAGCCTTCGGGAATGATGCGGCGCTGCGACTCGATCTTCTGGCGGGCGGCCTGATCGATGCGCATTTCTTCCAGCAGCAGGTGCTCGAGCGCATTGCGCGCTTCCTGACGGATGGTATTGCGGTCTTCGAGGAAATCGCACTCCGGCGTTTCGGCCAGGGTATCCGCGACGACGTGGGCGAGTTTGTTGAGTTTGTCGCGGGAGATTCTCACAGCACCGCCTTGTATTTGCGCGCCAACTCGGTCTTGACCTTCTTGAACATCTCGAAGTAGCTGGCGCCGGTGCGGTGCATCTCCTCCTGGTAAGCGTCGAGGATGACGCGGACCTCTTCGTTGATGCGGTCTTCAAGGGAGAGCTCTTCGAGCAGACCGGCGTGGACCCGCTCTTCAACGGCGGGGACTTTGGAGGTGTGGATCATTTTGGCGTCGATGAGGTGCTTTACGGTATGGCGCGCCAGATAGCCAACGTATTCACGGGAAAAGATCATGGAACTCATTCGGAATATAGCACATGGCGGATGGCGAAAGGCTGTTGGCGAGCAGCGTTTGGGCAAGAGACGATTAGCGGAAAGCTCTTAGCCAAAGCGGCGCGAAGTGTGAGCGGAGGAGCGAGGGAAAAGGCGAGTGAAGGACGAGCCGGAGGCATGGTAAGTTGATGGGGTTTGCCCGGGAGCCGGAGAATGATGCACTCGATGATCGGCTTCATTTTCGCGGCATGGCTGGCCAGCGGTCAGTCGCCGAATGGCAATCCAGGTGTGACCGTCGATCAATTGCGGATGCTGCTGGCGGAGGCGTCGCATGAACCCGACGCGGAAATTGCGCACAGGATTGCATCGTTGCACCTGTCGGAACGCCTGACGGCCGCCGATCTTCAGCACATCGACGATGCGCTGTACCCAGGTCCGCGCACCGGCGAAGCGCTCCGTTTGCTCGGAGATTCTTCGGCGTTTCTGGACCCGCCGCCGGCCGAGATTCCTGCACGAGCTGCGCCCAGCATAGCGGAACAGCAGGCGATGCTGAACGCAGCAGTGCAGTTTGTGGCGGTCACGCTGAAGCGGCTGCCGGATTTCTTTGCCACCCGGACAACGCAGAGCTTTGACGACCTGCCGATGGAGGTCACTCACAGCGGGTGGGCTGCGGCGGGGCAGATGCATGCGGACGGCACGTTCAGCCAGGAGATCACCTATCGCCACGGTAACGAAGTGGTCGGGGCTCGATTGGCCAATGGGAAAGCAGCGATCCTGTCGGGTCTGACTTCGACGGGGGAATTCGGTCCTTTACAGGCCTTGATCCTGCGCGACTTCGTGCATGGGAAGGTGCTGTGGAGTCACTGGGAGACAACGCGCACAGGGGTGGTGGCGGTTTTTCAATACGCAGTCCCGGCGAGCCAGTCCCATTACGAAGTCGATTACTGCTGCGTGCGGAGCTATGAGGATCCCACCGCCAATTCCGGCTTCGCGCCCGGTGGAATCGCCAACGCGTATCACGGGAGGCCGGGGTATCACGGCACGTTGTCCATCGATCCTGGAACAGGCGCAATTGTGCGCGTGACGCTGGAGGCCTTGCTGAAGGGCTCGGATCCGATTACCGATGGCGGCGTGGCGATCGACTACGGGTCGGTGGCGATCGCGGGAGACACAAGCTACATCTGCCCGGTCCGCAGCGTGGCGATCTCCACGTCGCGGAGCCAGATTGCCGGCGACTTCACTCCCCGGATGGTGAAGCGGATCAACGAGGTGGAGTTCGCGGATTACCACCGGTTCCGGGCGACGGTGCAGATGGTGTTGCCCGCGGGGAGCCGGTAGAAGCGAGGGGAGAGACGAAGAAACGAGTTGTGAAGCGAGGCGATTGAAGAGGAGCCAGAGGCATGGTACGTTGATGGGGTTTACCCAGGAGCCGGAGAATGATGCATGCGCTGATCGGCTTGATCGTTGGGGCGTGGCTGGCAGGCGGTCAGCCGCCGGATGGCAATCGGGGTGTGACCGTCGATCAGTTGCGGATGGTGCTGGTGGAGGCGACGCATGAACCCGACGCGGAAATTGCGCACAGGATTGCGTCGCTGTATTTGACGGAACGGATGACGGCCGCCGGTCTTGAAAAGATCGACGATGCGCTGCACCCGGGTCCGGAGACACGAGAGGCGTTGCGCCTGCTGACAGATTCTTCGGCCTTTCTCGATCCGCCGCCGGCGGAGATTCCGGCGCGCGCCGCGCCGAGTATCGCCGAGCAGCAAACGATGATGAACGGGGCGGTGCATTTTGTGGCGGTGACACAGAGGCGGCTTCCGGATTTCATGGCCACACGTACGACGTATAGTTTCGACGATCGGCCGACGCTGTTGAGCCTCAAAGGCTGGGCCCAGGCCGGCACGATGCACGCCGGCGGCAACTTCAGCCAGGAGATCACCTTTCGCGACGGAAAAGAGGGGGTCGGGGCTCGACAGGCAAAGTCTTCGTCGGGAGGGAAAGTCGTGATGCCGTCGGGGCTGACCTCAACAGGCGAGTTTGGTACTTTGCAGGGCGTGATCCTGCGTGACATGGTGCATGGGAAGTTGGCCTGGAGTCACTGGGAATCAACGGCTGCAGGCGTAATGGCGGTTTTTGAATACGATGTTCCGGAAGCCCAATCGCACTACGAGGTCGATTATTGCTGTGTGCGGAGTTATGACGACAGCTACAGCCCTCCGTCCGGCGAAGGCCCCAATTCCTATCATGGGACACCCGGCTACCACGGCACACTGTCCATCGATCCGGCTACAGGGGCGATCATGCGCATCACGGTGACGGCCTTGCTCAAAAACTCCGACCCGATCACCGACGGAGAAGTGGCGATCGACTACGGCGTGGTGACGATCGGAGACAAAAGCTACATCTGCCCGGTCCACAGCGTAGCCATATCGGTGGCTCGTAGCCATATCGAAGGCCTCTACGCCCCTCGCGCAGTGCGAAGGATCAACGAAGTGGAGTTCACAAATTACCACCGCCTGGGGGCAACGGAGCAGATGCTCATGCCGGCGGCGAGCCACTAGAACGCGGCTACTGCTTCCGCTTCTCTTCCCGAATCCGCCGAATCTCTTCCATTCTCTGCGCCAATAACTTTTCGCGGCCTTCCTGGGTGGGGTGGTAGTAGCGGCGGCCGCGGAGAGATTCGGGCAGGCACTCCATGTCGGCGACTTTGCGCTCGACCTCGTGGGCGTACTCGTAGCCCTTGCCGTAGTCGAGTTCCTTCATCAGCTTTGTGGGTGCGTTGCGCAGGTGGAGGGGGACGGGTTCCTGGCGGATGTTTTCGATGTCGGCCATGACCGCGCCGTAAGCGGTGTAGACGGCGTTCGACTTGGGCGCGAGCGCGAGGTAGACGACGGCTTCGGCCAGTGCGAGGTCGCCTTCGGGCGAGCCGAGGAAATCGACCATATCGCGCGCGGAGAGGCAGAGGTTGAGAGCCTCCGGCGCGGCCAGGCCGATGTCTTCGACGGCCATGCGCACGACGCGGCGCGCGATGTAGAGCGGATCCTCGCCGGCCTTCATCATGCGGCCGAGCCAGTAGAGCGAGGCATCGGGATCGGAGTTGCGGACGGATTTGTGCAGCGCGGAGATGAGGTTGTAATGCTCCTCTCCCCCCTTGTCATACATGAGGACGCGCTGCTGCAGGGCTTCGGTGGCGATCTCGCGCGTGATGACGCTGGTTTTCTCGCTGGCCGCGAGCTTGGCTGACACCTCCAGCGCGTTGAGTCCGTTGCGCGCGTCGCCTGAGGCGTAGCCGGCGAGAAGTTCGAGAGCTCCTTCGGCGGCGGTGAGGTGCTGGGCGCCGAGACCGCGCTCGGAATCGGAGAGGGCGCGCTGAAGCAGGGTCACGATCTGGGCGTCGGTTAGCTGATGCAGCGTGTAGACGCGGCAGCGGGAGAGCAACGCCGAGTTGATTTCGAAGGACGGATTCTCGGTGGTGGCGCCGATGAGGCGGATCGATCCGCGCTCAACCCAGGGCAGGAAGGCGTCCTGCTGGGCTCGGTTGAAGCGGTGAATCTCATCGATGAAGAGGATGGTGCGCGTGCCCCATGATGCGGCCTTCTCCGCGTCGGCCATGACCTGCTTGATTTCCTTGATGCCGGCGAGGACGGCGGAGAACTCGATGAAGGTGGCCTTGGTGGTTTCGGCGATGATTTTAGCGAGCGTGGTTTTGCCGACGCCGGGAGGGCCCCAGAAGATCATCGACGAGGCGTCATCGCGCTCGATCTGGACGCGGAGCGGTTTGCCGGGACCGAGGAGATGCTCCTGGCCGAGGAACTCGTCGAGGGAGCGCGGACGCATGCGCTCGGCGAGGGGCGCGGCGACGGGGCGCGTTTTTTGGTCGGGGGTGGGGGCGAAGAGGCTCATCGCTGGATCCCTTCATCATCGCTCAGGCGCTGGTTGGCTGGCGGGGGAAAATCCTGGAGTTCACCCGAAAGCGGGAATCTGCTCCAGTCGCTCGCGGAAGTACTCCTTCCAGCTTTCCGGCAAGGCGGGCACGCGGAGGGCCCGCTGGAGCGAGGCCACGTCGGCGGGGCTGAATCTTTTCTCGGCGTACAAGCGGGTGATCTCTGAAACCGGGACCGCGTTGGGTTCGCTGCTGACGATTGTCATCTCATCGCCGGCGCCGACTTCTCCTTCGCGGGTCACAGCAAGGTAGAAACCTGTGCGACGGCTGGCGAAGAATTTCTTGACCATGTCGTCAGCTTGAAATCGTATCCCCAGTTTGAAGCAGGGGAGGCGAGGCTGGGTGACGAGCACTTCGGCCGAGCCGACGGAAAATCGATCACCGAGATAGACTGCGTCCTCCAGCGGGCCATCGAGGGTGAAATTCTCACCAAACATGCCTATGGGGAGGTCTCGGTTGGGCAGCTCTCGCTTCCAGTAGTCGTAGTGGGCGAGGGGATAGCAATAGACGGCCTTGTAAGGGCCGCCGTGAACGCTGAGATCCGCCTGACGGTCGCCGTCCAGATTGAGGGTGCGCAAAGCAACGCGGCCCTGGACTGGCTCCTTGAAGATTCCGGTGGTCACGCTTCTGCCGTGCCACACGACCTCGCGGGGAAGCCCGGTGTTCAGCGATACGAGCTTCATGGACACTCCGCTCTTTGGCGGGCGGCTTCGTAGAGGAGGATGCTGGCGGCGACGGCGGCGTTGAGGGATTCGACCGGGCCGGGTGCGGGGATGGCGATGCGGCCGGTGGCGCGGTCGAGCAGGTCGGCGGAGAGGCCGGCGCCCTCGTTGCCAATGAGAATTGCTGCTGGGCCGGCGAGGTTGGCGCGGGTGCAGGGGATGGCGTCGGGGTCGGTGGAGTGGGGAACGGCGGCCAGGATCGGGATGTTGCGTTCGGCGAGGGCGGCGAATGCGGGGCCGGACTTCTCGGAGATCACGGACACGCGAAAGGCGGAGCCTGCGGAGGCGCGGAGAGCCTTGGAGTTCCAGATGCTGACGGTGCCGGGGAGCGCGATGACGCCGGTGGCGCCGAAGGCTTCCGCGGAGCGCACGAGGGTGCCGAAGTTGCCGGGGTCCTGCAGACCGGCGGCGATGAGGACGAGTGGACGGGGTCCGGAGAGAGCTTCGGCGAGCGAGAAGCGCGGGGTTTCGACCAGAGCGGCGATGCCCTGGGGGGATTCGGTCTCAACGGCGCTGGCGAAGACGGCCGGGTTGAGAGAAACGATGGGAACGGTTGCGGGCAGATCGAGGTGCTCGAGGCGGCGAAGGCTGCGGTGGTCGGGATCGGTCCGAACGAAGACGGTGCGGAGGTGGAGACCGCTGCGGAGAGCCTCGACAAGAAGGTGCTCGCCTTCGAGAGCGATGACTTCGGGCACATCGCGGCCGCTCTGGGCGAAAGCTGCGCGCAGTTCACGGACCCGGGCATTCTGGCGACTCTGTACAATGCTGATGAGGCGCGAGCGATCCGAAACCGTCGGCATGGGGGGATTCTAAACCTCCGTCTGACACTTATCGATCAGGTCCGGTTTCGTCTGCGGAGAGGCAGCGCCGCTATGTTGCAACGGGAGAGCCTTTGACAGCGGAGATTCTGCGCATCCATCCGGATGAGCCTGAGCCCGACCGGATTCAGTATGTTGCGACCTGCATTCGCAATGGCAAAGTTGTCGGCATGCCGACGGACACGTTCTATGGACTGGCCGTGGACCCGGTCAATCTGCGGGCGGTGGAAAGCATCTACGAGATCAAGTCGCGGCTGAAGCAGAAGCCGCTGTCGCTGCTGATTTCCGGACTGGCGCAGGCTTACCAGCTGGCGCGGGAGTGCGGGATCTGTTTCGATCTGCTGGCGGAGCGATTTTGGCCGGGGCCGCTGACGGTGATTGTGAAGGCCAGCTCGCGGCTGCCGCTGCGCAGCACGGCGAACACCGGCAACGTGGCGCTGCGCGTGCCGGATGCGGCGATTCCGCGCGCGGTGGTGGCGGAGCTGGGCATGCCGATTACGGCGACGGCGGCGAATCTGGCGGGGCTGCCGGAGTGCACGTACGCGCACTGCGTGCGTGACCAGATCGGCGACAGGATTCCGCTGATCGTGGACGGCGGACCGACGGGGCGCAGCGTGCCGACGACCATCGTGGACCTGTCGGGGCCGGAGGGCTCGTGGCAGATTCTGCGGGAAGGCGCGATTCCGACGCACGCGATCGTACTGGCACTGCAGGAGCGATGATCGTACCGTGATCGTGCCGAAGGACAATCTGCGGTCGGTGCGCCGTGGGCCGACAAGGCCCTCCGGGTGGCTGCGGGATCGACTGGCCTTGTGGATTACTGGAGCAGCCATCGCTGGAGCAGTTGGCTGGGTGCTATGGGTGGATGGGCAGATCCGCTACTACGCGCGGCGCGATGAGGCACGGCCAGCCGATGCGATTGCGGTTTTTGGAGCGGCGGAGTATGACGGGCGGCCTTCGCCGGTTCTTCGGGCGAGGCTCGATCACGCGCTGGAGCTGTACAAGCGCGGGCTGGCGCCCCTGGTCATCACGTTGGGCGGCGGAGAAGCGACGGATCTGCACTCGGAAGGCGGGGTGGGCCACGATTATCTGCTGGCGCACGGCGTGCCGGAACGAGACATCATCGCAGAGACCGAGAGCGACAACACCGAGCAGTCGGCTGAACGGCTGGCGGTGATTGCGCGGGCGAATGGGCTACGGACGATCGATGTGGTGAGCGACGGCACGCATTTGTTTCGCATTCACGCGATTTGCGAGAAAGATGGGTTGCAGGTGTACACATCGCCGAGGCCAGTGGGGAAAAGTATTCTGCTGTCACAAAGATTCCAGCGACTGATGCATGAGATCGTCAGCTATACGGCCTGGTCCATGAAGCTGCACTAGCTGCCAAAAGGCGTTTCGACGTGTAGCTCGCGCGCCACCTGTCCTTCCTTTAACATCTGCGCCGCCTTGTTGATGTCGACACCCTGCGGGACGCGGTGATAGTCGCTGGTGATTTCGTCCTCCTGGTCGCCGATGGTTTTGAAGAACAATGCGTGGCCGGAAATGTGGACGTGCATTCCGGTGATCTGCCAGCTGCCGTCTCCTGCGTCTTCGCGGATGATGTGGAAAGTTCCGCCGGCGTCGATGCGGCCGAGGAGGCCCCAGGCGAAGGTCACGTCGTGATCGAGCCGTCCGGACAGGTCCTTGAGGCGCATGTGGCTCTCATCGACCACCATGGTGCCTGACATGGCGGCGAGAACCCTGCCGCTCATGCTGTCCGAAGAGAAGTTGGGATCGGGGTGGAAGGTGAGTGTGATGTCGCCGTTGGAGCGATCGACGATCTTCCAGATGAAGGCCTTCGGCAGCAGGTTCATCATGTCGCGCGCCTGCTGGCCGTCGTGCTGCTCGGCCTTCTTCATGCGCGCGCGCAGCCCCGGATCGCCGACGATCTGCTGGATATGGTTGAGGTCGTCCTGATGCACCTCAGTGCTGGGCGGCCGGCCGTGGTCTTCGATGACCTCAGAGAGATTGCCCTGCGGCGTTTCGATGACGATTTTGACGATGTCTTTGTCGGGCGACTTGTAGGCGTCGCGATACATCCAGGGCGTGTGGTCGTTGGTATCGGCGTCGAGTTCATTCTTGACGACGGTCCGGACGATGTCTTCGGGTGACTGGGCGTGGAGTGTGCAAGAGGCGAGAGTGGGAAGGAGAGCGGCGGCAAGCGCCGGAGCGAGCAATACGGCTTTTGTCATCAACGATTGTCCCCAACGTGGGCTGGGGAGACCCGAGGGATCCTCATGGGCAAGACTTCTTTATATCCTGGTGAAGATGGATGAGCCAAGGCGAGCCTTTTCTGCCCCGAGGAATTCCGGGCCTGTGATGATTCGACGCATCGTGCGATAAGGCGGTTCCGGCCGGCGGCAACATCGCGGAGCCGGGATGGTATGCCTTGCCTTGTACAATACTCGGAGAGATGCCGACGATGCCGCACATGGTTTTTTGCGCCCGCTACAAAGAGGAAATGGAAGGACTGGATGAGCCGCCTTTCGACAGCGACTTTGGCAACAAGGTCTACAACAATGTTTCGAAGAAGGCGTGGCAGGAGTGGGCAGAACGCCAGAAGATGTTGTTGAACGAGTATCGCCTGCAGCCCTGGACTCCCCAGGCGCAGGAGTTCCTGGTGGAGCAGATGGATCAGTTTTTCTTTGGCGAGGGCGCTGCGCTGCCGAAGGAATACGTTCCACCGTCGCACTGAGGGACAGTTCTCAGCTGAGAACCTGTCAGCTAAGAGCCGGTCGGCTATGAAGCGGTCAGCTGATACGGCGGTCAGCGACAGACGCCGTTGAATTGCCAGCCAGGATTTCGCGCTGACTCTAAGCCGCGTCGCCCCTTTGATTCTTCGGTTCCAGCTTCATGAGCTTTCCGTCTTTCAGGAGGAAGCGTTCGTCGCGCCAGGCGATGGCGTCTGAGGCATAGCTCCAGGCCCAGATGGCGAGTGCGAGCAGGTCGCGCAGCGGCAGAAGCCAGAGATCGCGCAGGACCTGGCGGTCGCCGAGAATGCCGACGCCTACGCCGAGCGCCAGCGAGATGCGGAACATGAGCGCCAAACTGAAGAGGGCGAAGGCGGGCAGGCTGAGCCCCGAGGCGATGAGGTTCAGGATGGACCAGGCGAGTCCGTACGAGAAGAGCAGTCCGGCGTAGCCGGCGCGTCGCGAGTCGCGCATGGCGCGCGCCCAGCGTAGCTGGTGGCGCAGGTAGCCGGAGAAGGTCCACTCGGGGACGTGGGTCTCGACGATTTCGTTCGTCAGTTCGACACCGAAGCCGGAGCGGGCGATGCGGGCGCCGAGTTCGTAGTCGTCGGCCAGATATTCGGCAAATGGAGCGAGGCCGCCGACGGCATCGAGGGCGCTGCGCGAGACGGCGAGGGTCGAGCCGAGTCCGAAATGAATGCCGCGCTCGAGGAAGCGCGAGGTCAGCACGCCTGGAGCAAAGTCGGTGGAGATGCCGAGGGCTTCGAGCTTCGATCCGAGTGTGCGATGCGCGCGGCCGCGATAGAGGGCGGTGACGAGACCGACTGGATTGTGGCCTTCGCGCTCAGCGAAGGGCGCCATGATGTGCGCCAGGTAATTTGATCCGACACGAATGTCGCTGTCGTTAAAGATGAGGTAGTGGAAGCGAGCGTGCGGCACGAGCTGGGCGAGGTTGCTGACCTTGCCGTTGGGTCCGAGGATCTCCGGGGTTTGGATGAGGCGGATTGCGCGCTCGGGGAAGTTAACTTGTAGCTGTTGGACCACGGCTACAGCCGGATCGTCGAGGTGGGAGACGCCGAAGAGCAACTCGTAGTCACCGGAATAATTCTGGTGGCAGTGACTGGCGAAGGCTTCGAGCATGCCGGGGTCGAGGCCGTACAGGGGCTTGAGGATGCTGATCGGTGGCGCGAATCCGGCAGGGAAGCGCGGCCGGCGGAGAAAGCTGCGAGCGCTCCAGAGCGCGATGAGGTAGTAGGCGAGCCCGGCAACGGTGAGCAGCGTGGTGGCGCTGGCGACGAGGGTGGCGAACATCGAGCTGTTCATTCGCCGAGGATGGGCATGTCGAGCGGGGGTTGGGCGAGCCAGGCTGCGTTGCTGATGCGGTCGAGGGCGCGGCGGAGGGCTGAGGCCGCGCAGGGCTCGACGGTGACGACGAACGGCAGGTTGCCCTTTTGGTAGCCGGTGCGCTGGAAGAGCGCGTCGATGTTGATGTTCTCGGAGGCGAGGGCGCCGGCGATCTCAGCAACGATGCCGGGCTTGTCGCGCACCACGAAGCGGATGTAGTGGCGCATCTGGAACTCGCCGCTGACGTCTGTCGCGCGGCTGGGCAGTTCGACGGCGCGAGAACCGTGCGCGAGCGAGATGAGGTCGGAGACAACGGCGACCGCGGTGGGATTGCCGCCGGCTCCGTGACCGGAGAACACGACGTCGCCACCGTACTGACCGGAGACGAGGACCATGTTCTCGGTGCTGCGCGACCAGGCGAAGGGCGAGCGCAGGGGCACGAGCATGGGGCCGACCGCTGCGGAGACGCCATCGGAACGCAGTTCGGCTTTGGAGATCTGGCGGATGGTGCAGTTGAGGTCGCGCGCGTAGACCAGATCGACCGCGTCGACCTCGGTGATGGAACGGCAGGCGACGGATTCGACTTCGATCGCGGCGCGCAGCGCGATCCGCGAGAGGATCACGAGCTTGGCGCGGGCGTCATAGCCATCGACGTCCTCGCTGGGGTCGGCTTCGGCGTAGCCAAGCTTCTGAGCGTCAAGCAGTACATCGGCGAAGGCGTCGCCGGCTTCCATGCGGCTAAGGATGTAGTTGCAGGTGCCGTTGAGGATGGCTTCGATGCGGGTGATGCGATCGCCGGCGAGGCCCTGGAGCAGGCCGGGGATGACGGGAATACCGCCGGCGACGGCGGCGCCGTAGAGCAGATGCGCGCCGTTGGAGCGGGCGAGGCGATCGAGTTGGATGCCGTGCTTCGCGATGAGTTTCTTGTTGCCGGTGACGGCGGACTTGCCGGCTTCAAGGGCGCGGCGCACCCAGGCGCCGGCCGGTTCAAGGCCGCCTACCAGCTCGACGATGACGTCGGCGTCGGAGCGGAGGACCTCGTCGAAATCCTCGGTCCAGATCACGTTGTTCGGGACCCAGTCAACCTTCTTGCGGGTCACGCCGCGGTTGAAGATGTGGGAGAGCGAGAGGGCTTCGGGCTTGAGATCGCAGAGGATGCGCGCAACGGAACTGCCAACGGTGCCGAATCCGAGGAGGGCGACTTTCATGAGATCAGGGTACAGGGTGGAGGAGCCAAAGGCGAGCAGAACGACGAGCGGAAGGACGAGCAGAAAAACGAGCAGAAAAACGAGTGGAAGAGCGAGCAAAGAGGCGAGCGGAACAACGAGTGGCGAGCGGGAAGGAAGCCGGGTTGTATGACTCAGCTGCTTCGTTCTCTGCTCAATTGGTTGCGCGGTTTTCGGCTCGCTTCATCACTCGCCTTTTCGCTCGCTTCCAGGCTCGCCTTTTGCTTTCCTCCCACTACAATCAACGTTTGGTTCAGGAGAGATTGTGGGGCTTTTCAGAAAGAAGCTGAAGCAGGAACACAAGGTGATGCTGCAGGCCGAGCGGGCGGCGGGCGCGCAACTGCCGGAGTATCACCGGACGACGCCGGAGTGTCCTCACCCGGAGCGGTGGAGCATGTACGACTCGATGACTGCCGAGGTGGAGGTGCTGGAATTTCTGGCGACGCTGGTGACGACCATCAAGCCGGAGCTGATCGTGGAGACGGGCGCGTTTCTCGGTGTGAGCGCGGTGTGGATGGCGCGTGGCCTGCAGCGCAATGGTTTCGGGCGGATCGTGAGCTGTGAGTTCGATCCGGTGGTATTTGAGAAGGCGAAAACGAAGATTGCAGAGTCGGGCGTGGCGGAGTGGATTGAACTGCGGAACGAGTCAAGCCTCACGATGCAGGTGCCGGGGACGATTGATCTGTTCTACAGCGACAGCGATCTGGAGATTCGCGAGCAGGAGGTGCGGCGGTATCTGTCGCAGATCCGGCCGACGGGGCTGATCCTGATGCACGACGCCAGCTCGCATCCGGGGGTGGTGCGGGAGGCGGCGCTGCGGCTGGAGGCGGAGGGGCTGATCTCGGTGGTACTGCTGCCGACGCCGCGGGGGCTGGTGGTGGCGCAGAAGCGGGAAGGGTGGAAGTAAAGGGAGCTGGTAGCCGGTAGCCCGGAGCCTGGAGCGGGCTCTTGCCCGGGTCTCAAAAACGAGACCCGGGGCGCCCGGGATCAGTTGGTGCGCTCTGTGGTGGATGGGACGGGTTCGTCTTCTGACCGGCTTGGCTCGTCTGCGGGAGCAGATCCTGTCAAGCTTTTTTCAGTAGTAGTTGCATTCGGCTGCAGGAGCTGGTCGAGGCGGTAGCCGGATTGGGCCGCGGCAGTGATGGCTTCTTCGATTTGTCCTTCAAGACTGCGGAGGGTGATGTGGGTGGCGGAGGATTTCGCTGCAGGGTCTTTTTCGGCAGCGGCGATGAGCTGCGGCAGAGCAGACCACCAGAGAAGCTGTTCGTGCGCTTCCTTATTGAAGTAACGGTGGCCCTGGGCGGTGTGGAGACCGGTGAGCCAGACGGTGTCCGGATCTTCCCAGGAGAGGAGGGGCTGGGTGGCGGAGGGCAGCGGACGCGTGGGCGCGGCGATGAGGATGTGGACGCGGGCGGCGGCGCGGTAGGCGGAGTTGGCGTCGAGGCCGAGGGGCTGGAAGGCGTCGGCGAGGGCGAAGCGGAGGTAGAGTCTGTCGAACGTTTCGCCAGGATTCCGCGTCGATGGGAGCGCGTCGATCAAGGCACGCACGAGACACCAGGCAACGACGGGGGCGAGGACGGTGACGGCTTCGGTCTGCGGGCTGTAGCTGGGCAGAACCAGGCGGGCGTCCGACGGCCAACTGCGGGTGAAGGCCTTTTCGAGGTTGGGGAGTTTCTCGGCAGCGGCGAGGAGTTGGTGGTAGTGCTTGCGCGCGGTGCGGGCGAGTTCCGCAGGAGTTTGTGGGACGGCGGGCTGCGGGATCCTGGGTTCGAGTGCTGAGGGCTCGGATGCTGTCGGTGAGCTGTGGTCGTTGTGCCGGATGGCAGGCTCGGAGGCGAGTTGCGGAGCCTGGGGCAGGTTGACGGCATCGATTGCAGCGTGGAAGAAGCGCTCGGCGTTTTTCTCGAGGGTGGCGAGGGTCTCTTCGCGGCTGCAGGGCGCCTGATGCGCGCTGGGGAGACGAACGGCGGCGTCGACGGCTTCGGCTTCGATGAGGTCGGAGAAACAGCGGAGCGTGTCGCAGTGGAGAGCCGCGCGCAGCGCTTCGTGCACGGGGCGGAGCTTGAATTTGGCGAGCGCGTCGTCGAGGCTCCAGACGCCGGTGCCGTTGAGGTCGGAACAGAGGGCGTCCCAGGGGTAGTCGGCGGTGGGGATCATCTCACGCCAGTTTTGCAGCACATGGTACTGGTAGGCGTGGAGATCGAGGCGGAGGCCGCGCTCGCGAATCTCGTTTGCGCGGCGGAGGTAGTGAAGGCTGGTGGCATTGTCGTGATACGCGAGGACAGCGTCGTGTCCGCCGGGGAGCGCGAGCGCTTCGTGGATCTGCGTGCTGTAGAGGGAGCCGGTATTCTTGTCGGTGCGATACGACGAGCGGTGGAGGGTGCCTGAGGTGTTCGCGAATTTGTTGTGGTAAACGACGAGGGCGCTCTGGTTGCCGGCGCGATTGGACCAGGCGAAGACGTTCTCGTCGACGGCGCCGTTGTCGAGCCAGAAGTCGAAGAGGGCGAAGTTGGCGCTCTCGGTGAAGACGTGGCGGTTTTTGAGCAGCGGCGCGATCTCGCGCATGTGGCGGTCAACGAGGGGCTGGTTCGGGTTCTCCTCGTAGCGAGGGCGCTTGTACTCCATTCCGTACTTCTCAGTGAAGGCTTCGACCTGGCCGTGGCCGAACATGGGGAGGCCGGGGAGGGTGGCCATCATGGTGCAGACGCCGAAGTATTTGTCGCCGGTGCCGAACTGGTCAATCGCAGTGCGCTCATCTGGATTGCTCATGAAGTTGACGTAGCGCTTGAGGATATCGGGATCGAACTCGACGGTGTTTTTGATGACGGAGCGGTACTTGGCGTTCTCCTCGTCGCGAAGCATGTTCATGAAGGCGCTGTTGTAGACGCGGTGCATGCCGAGAGTGCGAACGAAGTAGCCTTCCATGAGCCAGAAGGCCTCAGCAAGGAGCAAAGTGCCGGGGACTTCAGCGGCGACGCGATCGACGACTTCGCGCCAGAACTCGTTGGGCATGGCGCGGTCGAATTCTTCCTGGGTCATGGCGAACTCGGCGCGCGAGGGGATGGAACCGCCGCTGCCGGGGAGCGGGAACCAAAGACGCTGCACGTGACGGCGGGCGAGCGTCATAGCGGCGTCGAAACGGATGATGGGGAAGAGGCGCGCGACGTGGAGGATGGTTTGGATGACCTGCTCGCGAACATCGGCGCGGAGGTAGTTGAGCTGAGCGGTGTCGTTCCAGGGGAAGCTGGTGCCGTCGTTGCCGTGGTAGACGTACTGAGTGTGGCCGGAGTGGTTGTCGCGGCGCTGGAAGACCACAGCGGCGTCGGACTGGTCGTAGTAGTGGTCCTCGATCTTGATTTCGACGCGGCCATCGGAGGAGAGGTCGGGGCCATTGAAGTTGTAGGAAGGCCAGGGACGGTCGGGGCGGGAGAGGAACCACTCGGGGTGCTCGACGACCCAGGGGGAGTCGATGCCCATGTGGTTGGGGACCATATCGGAGGCGAGGCGAATGCCGTGGCGGGCGGCGCGATCGCGGAGGTTGCGGTAGGCGTGGTCGCCGCCGATGTCGTCGGCGATGCGGTAATCGAAGAGGGAGTAGGCGGAGGCCACAGCATCCTGCTGACCGCGCATGTGCTTGATGCGCTCGGAGGCGCGGGAGCGCTCCCAGAGGCCGATGAGCCAGAGGGCGTTGAGGCCGCGATTGGCGAGGGTCTGGAGTTCTTCGTCGGGGACCTGGTCGAGGCGCTCGATGGGGCGGCCATACTCGCGGGAGAGTTGGGCGAGCCAGACGTAGGTGCTCTTGGCGATCATGACGACGTTGGGCATCCAGTCCTGGTCGGGGCTGAAGCGTTCGTATTCGACGTCGCCGGGGTGTATGGAGCGGAAGTCGGGGACTTCGGAGTGGTGGGTGTCGCTGAGCGGAGCGTGCCAGCGATGCGCGTCGGTGGGATGGAAGCGCATCCAGATGGCGATTTCTTCTTCTTTGAGGACGTCAGTGGCGAGAAGGATTTTCCTGAAGCTTTCCCCGAGGTAATCGGCCCAATTGTCACGAATCCATGCGAGTTGGCCGCTGAGAGAATCGGGTGCGACCTGCATGGGGGCGATGAGGAGGTCGAGCAGATTGCCGCGGCCCATGCCGGTTGCGGGACGGGTGGCGAAGTAGCTGCCGAGCTGGGCAGTGACCTGTTTGTAGGCGGTGCTCTGGGCGAGCCTGGTGTCGTCGTAGAGCTCGCGGAAGGGGCGGAAGGCGGGGTTCTGGTTGGCGAGCCAGAGGAGCATCAGCTCTTCGAGGACGGCTTCGCGATGCTGGAGGCCCTCGGTGGAGTGGTCGAGCCAGCGATCGAGGGAGACTTCGCCGCGATAGATGGCGACGTTGGGGAATTCCTGAACGAAGGTGCGGAGGAGCTTTTCGACGTTGTCGTCGCCGACGCGCTGGGAGAACCACTGCAGCGCAGCGTGGCTCACCTGGGGGTCGCGGCTCTGGCGATAGCGGGCGACGATGGCGTGGCTGATCTCGTCGATGAGGCCCATAGCAAAGAGCGCGCCGGGGTGGATGGGATCGAGTCCGGCAGCGGTGCGGACCTCGGTCATGCGGTAAGCGAGTTCGCGACAGGAGGCGAGGTCGGCAAAGATGACGTTGCCGACGAAGTTGAAGAGGGTATCGCTGACCTGGTAGCGGTCGCGGACCTCACGCGCAATGTGGAATTCCATCATTTGGTTCATTTAGACGCGGATTTAGTGGTGCGCCTTTGCCAGAGGGCATTTTATTCGCGTTGGGTGGAGGCAGGTGGGATGCGAGATACCATACGAATCGATGCCTGAGCTACCCGACATCACAGCGTACCTGACGGCGCTGGAAAAGCGCATCAAGGGAGAGCGGCTGGAGAAAATTCGGCTGGCGAGCTTTACGCTGCTGCGGACGGTGGAGCCGCGACTGGAGAGCGCGGAAGGGCGCACGGTAGGCGAGCTGCGGCGGATTGGGAAGCGGATTGCGATTGGCATGGATAACGATGTGTGGCTTGTTCTGCATTTGATGATTGCAGGGCGGCTGCACTGGAAGCCGGTGGGGGCGAAGCTCGCGGGGAGGAATGCCCTGGCGGCTTTCGATTTTTCGTCGGGGACGCTGGTGCTGACCGAGGCGGGGTCGAAGAGGCGGGCATCCTTATATGTGGTAGCGGGGGAGGAGGGGCTGCGGGGGCTCGATCCGGGAGGGATCGATGTGCTGGGGTGCGGCCAGGCGGAGTTTCGGGCAGCGCTGACGGCGGAGAATCGGACGCTAAAGCGGGCGCTGACCGATCCACGATGGGTGAGCGGGATTGGGAATGCGTACTCGGATGAAATCCTGCATGCAGCGCAGCTTTCGCCGGTGATGCTCACACATCGGATGAAGGGTGAGGAGTGGGCGCGGCTGTATGAGGCGACGCAGGCGACGCTGCGGTTGTGGATCGATCGGCTGCGCGAGGAAACAGGCGAGGGATTTCCGGAGAAGGTGACGGCGTTTCGTCCGGAGATGGCGGTGCACGGGAAGTTTGGCGAGCCCTGTCCGCGATGTGGGGAGAAGATTCAGCGGATCCGGTATGCGGATAACGAAACGGACTACTGTGCGCGATGCCAGACGGGAGGAAAGCTGCTGGCGGATCGGGGATTGTCGCGGCTGCTGAAGCAGGACTGGCCGAAGACCCTGGACGAACTGGAGGCGCTGAAGCGGCGGTAGGAGGGAATTTTCGGAGAGTGCTATTGACTCTTTTGCAACGAGAGTGAAGCTCGGCTAAGGTTGAGTCATACTCCTGTGCAGGCGCGTGCGGAGCGAGCCCGGGCGCGCAATCTCCCCGACTGGAACCTGAGAGGCGGAAACGTGAAAAAGATTGGTGTGCTCTTCGGTATGGAAAATACGTTCCCCGGCGCGCTCGTGGAGAAGATCAACAGCAGGAATATCGAGGGGATCAGCGCGGAGTTTGTGGAGATTGGCGCGATCCGGCTGGACAAGCCGCCGGCGTGGTCGGTAATCGTGGATCGAATCTCGCACGATATTCCGTTCTATCGGGCGTTTTTGAAGCATGCGGTGCTGAACGGGACGACGGTGATCAACAATCCGTTCTGGTGGTCGGCGGACGATAAGTTCTTCAACTATTCGCTGGCGGCGAAACTGGGTGTGGCGGCGCCGCCGACGGTGATTCTGCCGCACAAGCACTATCCTCCAGGGACGACGGACAGGTCGATGCGGAATTTGCAATATCCGCTGGACTGGGATGCGGTGTTTGCGTACGTGGGGTTCCCCGCATTTCTGAAGCCGGTGAATGGCGGCGGGTGGCGGGACGTGTATCACGTGCACTCGCGGGAGGAGTTCTTCCAGGCGTACGACCAGAGCCGTGATTTGTGCATGATGCTGCAGCGGGCGGTGAACTTTACGGAGTATTTCCGGTGCTATGTGGTGGGGCAGGAGAAGGTGCGGATTATGGTTTACGATCCGCGGCGGCCGCATGCGGAACGGTACGTGAAGGATCCGAAGCCGGCGGAGAAGAAGCTGCTGGGGCGGGTGGAGCGGGACGCGCTGAAGCTGTGCCAGGCACTTGGGTATGACCTGAATACGGTGGAGTTTGCCGTGGGGAATGGGGTGCCGTACGCGATCGACTTTATGAACCCGGCGCCGGATGCGGATTTGCATTCGGTGGGGAAAGAGAATTTTGAGTGGATCGTGGAGGCGGTGGCCGATCTGGCGGTGAAGAAGGCGAAGGCGGCGAAGCCGAAGGTGCCGGAGTTCCACTGGAGCGCGTATCTGGGTGCGGCGTCGGATACGGCGAAGGCTGCGAAGAAGGCGAAGCCGGCGGGGAAAAGCGGCTCGAAGAAGAAGCCGATGGTGGCGGCGACCAAGTAGAGGCTCGCGCGAGCGTTCCGGCGAGGGCAATTTCCTTGCACTGACAGGCGATTCGTCATATAACGGCAGGCACCATGCGGCCTTCTTTCACGCTGGGCATTGAAGAGGAGTATCAGACCGTCGATCCGGTGACGCGGGATCTGCGTTCGCACATTGCTACCGAGATGCTGGCGCAGGGCAAGGTGCGGCTGGAAGAGCGGGTGAAGGCGGAGATGCACACCTCGGTGGTGGAGGTGGGCACGCGGGTTTGCCGCACGATCGAGGAGGCGCGGGAGGATCTGTATCAGCTGCGGCGGGAGATGATCAAGCTCGCCCGCGAGCATGACCTGGTGCTGGTGGCGGGCGCGACGCATCCATTTGCGGACTGGCGGACGCAGGAGATTTATCCGGATCCGCGATACCACCAGGTGGTGAAGGATCTGCAACTGGTGGCGCGGTCGAACCTGATCTTCGGGCTGCACGTGCACGTGGGTGTGGAGGATCGCGAGGCGGCGATTCGGATCATGAACTCGATGCGGTATTTTCTGCCGCACATCATGGCGCTGGCGACGAACTCGCCGTTCTGGCTGGGACTGAACACGGGATACAAGGGGTATCGGGCCAAGGTGTTTGAGAATTTTCCGCGGACGGGGATTCCGGATGCGTTCTCGAGCTATTCGGAGTTTGAGAACTATGTCGCGCTGCTGGTGAAGACGAACTGCATCGACAATGCGAAGAAGATCTGGTGGGATATCCGGCCGCATCCGTTCTTCAACACGGTTGAGGTGAGGGCGTGCGATATTCCGCTGCGGGCGGAGGAGACGGTGGCGATTGCGGCGCTGATTCAGGCGACGGCAGCGTGCCTGTATCGGCTGCACGCGGCGAATCAGGATTTTCGGCAGTATGCGCGGGCGCTGCTGATGGAGAATAAGTTCCGCGCGGTGCGGTATGGGCTGGATGGAAAGCTGATCGACTTTGGGCGGCAGGAAGAGGTTCCGGTGCGAGAGCTGATGGAGGAGTATCTCGCTCTAATCGAACCGGAAGTGGAGGAGTTGGGGAGCCGCGACGCGATCGAGTACATCCGGACGATTTTGAAAACAGGGACGGGGGCGGATCGGCAGCTGAAAGTCTATGAAGAGACGAACGATCTGAAGGCAGTGGTGGATTACATGGCCGAGGAGACGAAGGCGGGGCTGTTCGGGCCGGCGGAAAAGCAGAGCGTGGCGTGAGGAGTGGGGCGACGCGCAGTCTGGTGCGGTTTTCCTCAAGAGCATTTGAGGTAGCCTGACCAGATGAGTGGTGAGTCGTTGCCGGTTCTGGAGCCGGGGTCGGGGGCGCGAGCGAAGCTGCTGGAGATGGCGTTTTCGGCGGAGTTTGTGCCAGGGGCGCGGGCGGCGGTTGGAACCTGCCTGCGTGTGCAGCCTGAGGAGAAGGTGACGCTGATCTCGGATCTTGAGACGGCTCCGATTGCGGCGTCGCTGGCGCAGGAACTGGTCCGGGTTGGGTGCCGGTGGAATGCGTTTGTGCTTGAGGATCTGGCGGCGAGGCCGCTGGCGGACATGCCGCGCGAGGTGCTGGCCGATATGGAGACGTCGGACGTGAGCATTTTCGCTGTGCAGGTACAGCGCAACGAGCTGAAGTCGCGGATGCAGATGACGGAGGTGGTGAATCGGCGGCGGATGCGGCACGCGCACATGGTGAACATCACGCCGCAGATCATGTGCGAGGGGATGCGGGCGGACTACGACCGCGTGGATCGGCTCTCGCAGAAGGTGATCGAGAAGGCGCGCAAGGCGCGGTGGATTCGGGCGACGACCGCGGCGGGGACGGATATTCGGGCGGAGATGAATCCGGAGTACAAGTGGCTGAAGACGTCGGGGATTATTTCGCGGGATAAGTGGGGGAACCTGCCGGGAGGCGAGATTTTCACGACGCCCGGCGAGGTGAATGGGGTATTTGTCGTCGATGGCGTGGTCGGCGACTATTTGTGCGCGCAGTTTGGTTTGCTGGAGAAGACGCCGCTGACGATTGAGATCGGGAAGAACCGGATTGTGAGTTGTAGGTCGGAAAATGCGGAGTTGCAGCGGGAGTTCGAGGCGTACACGCACACGGATGAGAATTCGGATCGGGTGGGGGAGTTTGCGATCGGGACGAACATCGGCGTGGAGCGCGTGATCGGCAACATTCTGCAGGACGAGAAGTTTCCCGGGATTCATATTGCGTTTGGGAATCCTTATGGGGAGCACACGGGCGCGGAGTGGCGGTCTTCGACGCATATCGATGTGGTGGGGTTGCGATTCAATATCTGGATTGAAAACGAAGCGATTATGAAGGACGGTAAATTTCTGATTGAAGCTTGAGCTGGAAGCGCGCCGATGGGACGAACGTCTTCCCTCAGCGACTAAAGCCGGGCTCGTTTCGCGGATGTCAACGGCACGGTTGAAGCCGTGCCCTCAAAGAAAACCATTTTTGGAAAAGCGGTTGGGATTTGTGAAGCTGGCGCTCGAGGGGGAGCATCGAAAAAACATGGCGACAATAACTTCTGCTACAACTTCTACTCCAACAGACTCTGCTGCAAAGCCTTCTACGAAGTTCGCGACGAAGACGCTGGGAAAATCCGATCTGCAGCTGACGCCGATTGGTTACGGTGCATGGGCGATTGGCGGCGGCAACTGGGAGTTTGGCTGGGGCTCGCAGGATGAGAGCGAGGCGATTGCGGCGATTGAGCGGGCACTGGACAGCGGTCTGAACTGGATCGACACGGCCGCGGTGTATGGGCTGGGGCACTCGGAAGAGGTGGTGGGCAAGGCGCTGAAGGGGCGGCCGACGAAGCCGCTGGTGTTCACGAAGTGCTCGATGCGATGGGGTGCGGATCGGAAGATTTATCGCAGCCTGAAGAAGGAGTCGCTGCAGGCGGAGCTGGAGGGGTCGCTGCGGCGGCTGG
>Ga0224555_1002119_pt1 | contig 24342 bp, 25 predicted proteins | sample 714S23034metaG_FD_180687 | JGI IMG/M metagenome (GOLD analysis project Ga0224555, IMG submission 180687) | Peat soil microbial communities from Stordalen Mire, Sweden - 717 S2 30-34 | ecosystem: Environmental > Terrestrial > Soil > Wetlands > Peat | place: Sweden: Norrbotten County, Stordalen...
GCACGAACCAAAGAGGTTCTCGATCAGGCCATTACGGATCTGCTCCCACAGATCACGACGGACAACGCTCAGGCTTGGTTCAGGTTCTCTGGATACGGTGTACACCTATGAGAGAAATGCTCTAGCCTTTGTGCAAGCAATGCCAAGCAGGATTCCCTCGAGCGTGCTTCCATAAAGGAATATCACTCCCAGTGCAGCTTTTGCCGTCAAACACTTTCTGATCTCGTCGATTCTTTGTTTAAGTATTGCATTGATCGCTGAATCCAGTCCCAATTTGTCAATCGATACGTTCCCAAATTCCTTCGTTATGAAATCTTGTTCGGTCGTAACGGGAACCGTCTTCGTAGTACCCAGTAGCCGCGCAGAAATGTTCTGCCCGCGTCTAATCAATTCGTCCGGGAAGTCTTGCCGTACAAGGCTTCCTATAAGTATCTGCGTATTAATATAGGCAATAAGCTTCTCGATTGATCTTCCGACCATAGCATCACTGGCGATTTGCCAAAAGCCACGCAAGCGGTTGGCTTTAGATCCGCTGGCGTATTTATATTGCTCGTCATAAATCGGCACCCGCACATCGTCCCTAAAGAATTCTCCGAAAGTTCTGTCGCTGAAATTCAGAACATAACCACTGCCCATCTGGAACAATCTCTCCAATATTTGTTTATCGTTTGTGGATAGGTTTGCCATGTCCCGGCCTGCTTTGTGCTAGTTCATTTCATTATGTGCCGAATGAATATGGTTGTCACATTGACAACTCGCCGCGCCGCGCCCGCACGGCGGCGGCTAACTCGGCAAGCAGCGTATGCGTCTCCGCCCAGTCGATGCAGGCGTCGGTGATGCTCTGGCCGTAGACCAGCGGCTGGTCCGCCAGCAGCGGCTGCGCGCCCGCCACCAGGTTGCTCTCGATCATCACACCCATAATGCGCTTGTCGCCCCCGGCAATCTGCCCGGCCACATCGTGGCAGACTGTGGCCTGTCGCCGGTAGTCCTTGCTGGAGTTGGCGTGCGAGAAGTCGATCATGATGCGCGGCTGGAGGCCTGCCTTCTCCATCTGAGCGGCAGTCTCGGCAACGCTTTCGGCGGTGTAGTTCACCGTCTCGCGGCCGCCGCGCAGGATGATGTGCGTGTCGGGATTGCCCGTGGTCACCAGAATCGCCGATTGGCCGGTTTTAGTGAGGCCGAGAAAGGAGTGCGAGTGAGCGGCGGAGAGAATTGCGTCGATGGCGATCTGCACGTTGCCCGAGGTGCCGTTCTTGAAGCCCACCGGGCAGGAGATGCCGCTGACCAGTTGGCGATGAACCTGGCTCTCGGTGGTGCGCGCGCCGATGGCTCCCCAGCTCACAAGGCCGGCAATGTACTGCGGCGAGATCATGTCCAGGAATTCGGTTCCGGCGGGCACGCCCATCTCGGCCAGGTCGAGCAGCAGGTGCCGGGCCATGCGCAGTCCGTCGTTGATCTTGTAGGAGCCATCGAGATGAGGATCGTTGATCAGCCCCTTCCAGCCGACGGTAGTGCGGGGCTTCTCGAAGTAGACGCGCATCACGATGCGCAGATCGGCGGAGAACTCTGCAATCGCGGCTTTCAGCAGCCCGGCATACTCGCGCGCGGCCTGGGTGTCGTGAATGGAGCAAGGACCGGCCAGCACCAGCAGCCGCGTGTCTTGCCCGTTGAGGATGGCGGAGATTTCGCCGCGGGCGTCGAAGATTGTGGCTGAGGCGCCCTCCGTGACCGGGCGCTCTTCCTCAAGGAAGACCGGAGGGAGAACCACCTTGGTCCATTGAATGCGAATGTCTTCCGTGGTGTGGAACATGGCTGGCTTCCTTTGGGGCGCGCGTTACGGCCTATCTAAAATCTATCAGCCGGGGGCGCGGGCAGACGACGCCAGCGGCGGGTCGCCACCCCCAAGCGAATTCCCGCCACTCTGCGTCTACATTCATAATGGGCGTGCGTGCGCAGACCGGATTGTCCGGCAAGACAAATGCGCTCGCAGGCGGTAGCCTGTATACGGGTTCATCAGAACGGCGCGGCATGAAAACTGCGCAAGAGGAGCGGCGATGAAGATGGGACGTTGGGCGGGGATATTGGCGGCTGCGGCGTTTGTGACCGGTTGCGGGGATTTCTGGCAGGCGCCCAACAACAGCACCACCAGCTTCACGCTGAGCAATAGCGGCGCCATCACCGTGAGCACCGCTGGTGGCACCGGCACCTCGACCATTACCGTGACCCCTGGGAGTTCGTTTACCGGGACAGTTACGCTGACCTGCGCCGTTACCACCGCGCCTTCAAACGCCACCAGCCCCACGTGCGACCTTTCTTCGTCTTCGCTTACCTTCAGCAGCACAACGGCGCAAACCTCCACGCTGACCGCAACCACTACCTCCTCTACAACCACCGGAATCTACGACATTACGGTGACCGGCGTTTCCAACAGCGTCGCGGCAACCACCGCTGTTTGCGTTGCCGTCGGGGTCTCCTCCAGCGGCTGCACTACCACGGCCAGCACCAGCGGCAATTTCTATATCCTGAACAGCACTACCATTTCCGGCTATTCCATCGTCTCCGGCACGCTGACCGCACTCACCGGAAGCCCGACTTCGCTGCCCAGCGGCGTTACTCCCTATTCGATGGCCGTTGATCCCACCGGCAGTTTTCTGTATGTGGGCACGAGCGGCGGCATCTACCTTTACGACATTGGCACGGGCGGCAAGTTGACTCTGGACACTAACGTACTCATTGCCGACGGAAGCTCCAGCGCCCTCAAGGTGGACTCGACCGGTCATTGGCTTCTGGATGCCTCCAATACAACAGGCGCGCCAACCCTCTACGCCTGGCCAATCAGCACCACAAATGGTGAATCCACCCTTGGCAATGGAGCAACTGTTCCGGGGGTGTATTTGGTCTCCGGCGGCAATGTCGCCGTGGGCGGAATGGCCATCTCTCCAGACAACAAACTCGTCGCTGTCGCCGCCGGTTCGGAGACCGAGACCTTCACCTTTACATCAGGCACGGACTTCACCGGCGCCACCAATCCGATCAGCACCACATTCGACAAGAGAACAACCAGTGGCACGGCTGTTTCCGTAGCCTTTAATCCAGGAACCAGCTTCCTGTACATCGGCGAAACCGGTGACTTCTCTACCGCGAACGACTCGGGCGGCTTGCGTATCATTCCCATTGCATCCGACGTTCTGGGGACCGAACCTACTGCCTCTTCAACCTATCCATACGCCAGCGGCGGCACCGGTCCTCATGCCATCCTGGCTGCCTCCAACGGTTATGTTTATGTTGCCAACTGGGTTGGAACCTCATCCGGAAACGTGACGGCGTTCCTGTTGAATGCCTCGACTCCCTCGCTGACGCTGCAAAGCAATCCCGTGGCTACCGGTACAGAGCCATACGGCATAGCCGAGGACAATACCAGCGACTTCCTGCTGGTGGTGAACAATCAGGGCAGTCCCTACTTCAATGCCTTCACCTTCGACGCCGCCACCACCGGCCTGTTGGATTCCTCGCTGACCAGTACTTCGACCGGGACCGGCCCGGTGGCCATCGTCGCGGTGCCGTAAAGGCAGGGAACAGGGAACAGGGATCAGGGGTCAGATGGTGGGAAAGGATTCGTGCTTTCCTGGTTTCTGAATCGAGACATGGGGCACCCAGACCATATGGGATGGCGAAAAATTCCGATGGTTTTTCTGATCCCTGATCCCTGATCCCTGACCCCAGCACTTCAGTGCTATCCTCAAGGTGATCGCCACAGGCTGTGCTCACGCAATCCTCCAACTCATTCGTCTTATCCGCACGGCGCTCGACGCCTCCTGTCTTGGCGTTGCTTCTTGTGTGCGTTCTCGCGTTTTCTTCCGGCTGTAACCGTTTCCGCCAGGAGCTTCACGACACGGTCTACGTCTCCGCGCGGCAGATGTACCTGCATGATCGCGTGGCCGCCGTCTCCAACCGCGTGGCCGAAGTGGTCAACGGCCAGCCGCTTGAAGTGCTCGAACATGGCCGCCGCTTTCTCAAGGTGAAGACCCAGAAAAACGAGATCGGCTGGATTGAAGAGCGGGCGGTGATCGACAGCAAGACCTTCCAGGCTTTTGACCAGCTAGGGGTGCAGCACAAGGACGATCCGGTGGTGGCCACTGGCGTTCTGCGCGACGACATCTACCTGCATCTGACGCCCGGCCGCGATGCGGAGCGCTTTTACCTGCTGGCCGCGAACGCCAAGGTTCAGCTTCTGTCCCGCGCTTCGGTCCCCAAGAGTGCTCCCGGCTCAGGACAGGCTCCCAAGCCGCAGACGCCGAAGCCGGCGAACGCGGCCACGTCTCACGCTCCGGCTTCCAAGCCGACCGCTCCGGCGGTTACGCACGTTCCCAGCCTGCCTGCCGCCGAGCCGCCGCCGCTGGAAGATTGGTGGCTGGTGCGCGATGCCCAGGGCCACGCCGGGTGGCTGCTGGCTGGCCGCGTCGATGTGGATGTGCCCGATGAGATTGGCGTCTTTGCCGAGGGCCAGCGCTACGTCGGCGCTTACATCTTCAACAAGGTCTTCGACGCCGATGCCACGACGCCGGACCATCAGGTTCCGCAGTACGTGACCGTGCTCAGCCCGCCCCAGGCCGGCCTGCCCTTTGATTTTGATCAGGTGCGCGTCTTTACCTGGAGCATTCGCCATCATCGCTACGAGACGGCCTTCCGGCTGCATCCCATCCAGGGCTATCTTCCGGTGCGGGTCACGCCTGCCGCCGGCGGCAAGGCGCCCGTCTTCAGCTTCCAGATCGCCAACGGCGACAGCCTGACCGCCGATCCCGCCACCGGCATCACCCGCCCGGCCTCGCCGCGAACGATTACCTACGAGATGGACGACACGAGCGCCCGGCGCATCGGCTCCGACCTCGGCCCCATCCCCGTCAGCCACCTGCCCGAATCCCAGCCCAAGTCCGCCAAGCCGGGGAAGAAGAAGGGGCGGTAAGGGCCGTTCGCCATTTTTTCTCACCCATGTGGGGTGAAGCCATGATGGAATACAAAAAATAAGCCGCCGGACCTATCAATTTTTGATTTGGATGATAAGACGTTGTAAGCGCACGATGACCCCCTGCAGTGGGTCCTAGTACCCGCATGGAACATTACGCGGTGCGGTCGAAGAGCGCAATCCTGGGTCTGCGCTTGCGGCTGGCGCGCCTCGGTGTCCTGTATTGAGCAGACAACCATTCGCGAGTAGTGACAATATGACTTCACTTCGCTGAAGAAGCGATCGCACGGGTAAGCCTGCCCGGTGAAGGGACGACTATGATGGATGACCCGCGGTGCAAGATAGCGGCGATTGAGACGGATGATCCGCGCTGCAAGGGTCTGCTCAATGGCGCGGTCATTGAGATGGAAGACCCGCGCTGCATGAGCCTGATCTATCGCATGTCGATAGAAATGGATGATCCGCGCTGCCGGAGTTCGGCGACTGAGATGGATGACCCGCGCTGCCGAGGCCTGCAGAGGCAGTGGTAATGGAAGGTTGAAGTTCCCGGCAATCTCCTGACTCTGGCCTGAGCCCCAGGCTTACGTCCACGATATTTCTATGCCGTGCGCGGTGGCTGTGATCTTCGGCGGCTTATGGTTGGTAAGAATGCGGATCGCCTGGAAGCCCCCGCCCAGCACACAAACGGTTCCGCCTCCCACCAGCAGACCCAGCTTGCTGGTCGGCTCCGGATCAAGGAATGCCAGGATCACCATCGTCACGCCCACACCGCTCATTCCCAGCGCCACGCTCACGCTCGCGATCTCCCGCACGGATAGCCCGGAGTCTCTGGCCATTTGCAGCAGCGTCTGATCTTCGGGATGGATGCCGAGTTGAGCATCGTCCACCAGAACTCCAGCGACGCGAGCCCGGTAGAGCAGCGCAAGCCTGCGCAGCCAATCCGGATCGGAGGTCCTGACAATCGTCTCGCGTGAATCGCTCATGGGAAAGAGTCTATACCCTGGCCGGGCGCACTGGCCTGATTTGCGGGCCTGGGATTCGTGCAACCCGTTATGATGGTGCCAGCGCGGGATTTGCGGCGCAAACAATAAGAATGCCCCCCACGATCTTCATCTCGGCAGGCGAGGCCAGCGGCGAACACTACGGCGCGCTGCTGATCGCCGCGCTCAAAAAACGGCTCAGCGCGGCCGGGCAGGCGGCCAGCTTCTTCGGCATGGGCGGTGAGCGCATGTCTGCCGCGGGTCTGGAGTGCGTCGTCCGCGCCGAAGAGATGGCTGTGATGGGACTGACTGAGGTCGTCCGCCACCTGCCGCGCATCTGGCGCGAGTACCGCAAACTCAAAAAGTCCATCCGCGACCGCCGGCCCTCGGTGGCTGTGCTCATCGACTTCCCGGAGATTCACTTCCGGCTGGCCGAGGAGCTGCACCGGCTGGGCGTGCCGGTAATCTTCTTTGTCAGCCCGCAGTTGTGGGCCTGGAAGAAGAAGCGCATCCGGCTGGTGCAAAAGTACATCGACAAGATGCTGGTGATCTTTCCCTTCGAGGAGGCGTTCTATCGCGAGCGCGGCGTCAAGGCGGAGTTTGTCGGCCATCCGCTGGCGGAGCTGGCGCTGCCTTCGGTGAGCCGCGAGGAGTTTGCCGCCGAGAATGGCCTGGACCCGGCGAAGATCTGGATCGGCCTGCTGCCTGGAAGCCGCCCCAAAGAGATTCGCGACCATCTGCCGACGATCTTGCAAGCGGCGCGGGGGTTGGCGGCGGGTCTGACAGAACCGGCTGCGGATAATCCTGATGCTTTGAAAGGGCACGGCTTTAGCCGTGTCGTAAGCGGACCAAACGAGAACGCGGCTTTAGCCGCCGAGGGAATGCGCGTTGGAGAGAAGACGATCCCTCAGGGGCTAAAGCCCATTCCTTCTATTAGCGGTCCTGTGGCACGGCTGAAGCCGTGCCCTTTCAAAGCGATGGACTCTTCGGACTCGCTTGATTCGGCGTCTGATGCCGCGACTGCCGGCTTCGAGTTCATCATCCCCCTGGCGCCGACGCTGAATGCGGCGCAGCGCGACGAGGTGCGGCGGCTGGTCAAGGCGCACGGCGCTGGTTTGGCTGTCCGCCTGGTGGACGACGCCCGCGCCACGCTCTTGCACGCCCGCGCCTCGGTCGTCGCCAGCGGCACGGCCACAGTCGAGGCGGCTTTAATCGGCAATCCCTTTGTGGTGGTCTACCGGGTCTCGGCGCTGACCTACGCCATCGCCAAGCGGGTGGTCGAGGTGCCCCACGTGGCCATGGCCAACCTGATCGTCGGCAAGCGCATTGTCCCGGAGCTGATCCAGAGCGACTTCACGGCGGAAAATATCGTCCAAGAGATTAAGCGCCTACTACCCGACGGTGCGCCGCGCCAGTCCATGATGGAGGAGCTGGCGCAAGTGCGCGGCTTGCTGGGCAAGCAGTCGGCTGGCGGCGCTATTGACCGCGTGGCGGAGATTACGCTGGAGATTCTGAGGTTTGTGGACTCTCAGGTCTGAGAATCCAGACCTGGGGCACCCATTTTGAGGTTGAAATCAAGAGGCAAATAACAGAATGTCTTTGGCTACGAATAGGTCTGCGATGCGTACACGAATGAGGATTACGCCGATAGCGGGCGCCCTGCTCTGCGCTCTGATGCTCGTCGTGCCCGGCTTCGCTCAGCGCCCCGATCGCCCCGCGCTGGCCGTCTCCGGCTACGTAATCGACGCCGAGCTGGACCCGGCTACGCACCACCTGGCGGCCAAAGCAGTCGTCACCTTTTCCGCGCCTGAAAACACCAAAGTGGTCAGCTTCGGCTTTCATCCGGCGCTGAAGGTGACGAAAATCTCCGACGAAGCGGGCACGGTGCTCACCGGCGAGCGGTCGCCGGACGGCGGCGTTCGCATCACTCCGGCCACACCCTTTGTTCCGGGCCAGGCGGCGCATTGGAGCTTTGAATACGAGGGCACGATCACCGGCAACGATGATGGCCCCATTGAGGGCTTGAAGCTGGCCGCGATCCAGGAGCCGATCAGCTACCTGCTCTATCCGGCGCACTGGTTTCCCACAACCGGCTACCTGACTAATCGCTTCACGATGGAACTGCACATCCGCGTGACGCAGGGGATGCGGGTCTTCGCCAGCGGCAGCCTGGGCGCGTCGAAGCCGGTCACGCTGACCAACGGCAAGCTGGGCGACCAATATGACTTCAACTGGACCAAGCCGGGCTTTCCGGGTACAGTGATAGCCGGCCGCTATGTGAACCCGGTTTCAGCCGGGATGGGCAACGTGAAGGTCTATCTGACCATCACTCATCAGCAGTCGGGCAACGAGCTGGCGCAGACGGCAGCCAAGGAGTTCGACTTCTTTTCCGAGAACTTTGGCGCGGCCGAGAGCAGCCATTTGAACGTCGTCGAGCTGCCGGACGACACGCTGCCGGCGATCTGGGCGCCGGAGCTGGCTGCGATTCTGGGCTCGCGCGTGGGCGACAAGAGCGGCATTCGCCTGCTGGCCAACACCATCGCCCACCAGTGGTGGGGCTCCGAGGTCAGCCCGCGCACGCTCAACGACGCCTGGATCACCAATGGCATGGCCCGCTACGGCGAGCTGATGTACGTGGAGGACGAGAGCGGCAAGAACGCGCTGAAGACGGCCTTGCAGGACGTGGCCGCCGGAGCGCTGGCCTACGACACCATTCCGCTGTCGAGCGTCGGCCGCCTGAGTCCCTTTTCGCCCGAGTTCCAGTCGATGACCCTGGAAAAGGGCGCAATGATCTTCCATATGCTGCGCTGGGAGGTCGGCGACAAGGCCTTCCTGGCCACGCTCAAAGGAGCGTTGAGCCAGTACACCGACGGGGCGATTTGTGCATCGGAGTTCGAGAAGGTGGCCGAGGCGCAGAGTCAACAGGAGCTAGCCGCCTTCTTTGCGCAATGGGTAGACGGTACCGGCGCGCCGCAGTTCAATAACAAGTACGCCGTTTACCGGCTGGGCAACAACAAAGGCTTCCGGACGATCGGCGAGATCGACCAGGATTTGGACCTTTTCCGCATGCCGGTGGAGTTGCGCATCGAAACCGACGGCAAGACGGAGACGCAGAAGATCGACGTGGTGGGTACGGATACGCAATTTGTGGTGGACACCTTCGGCCGCCCGCGGCGCATCAGCATCGACCCCCAGGGCTGGGTGCTCAAGTCCACTCCCGACTTGCAGGTGCGCATCCATATTCTCAAAGGCCAGCAACTGGTGGCCCAGGGAGACCTGCCTGTCGCGCTGGGCGAATATCAAAAAGCGCTGGAGGCCAATTCGCAGAGTTCGCTGGCCAACTACCGCATCGGCGAGTTGCTCTTCGCGCAGCGCAACTACCAGGCCAGCGTGAACTCCTACCGCGATGCGCTGCGCGGCGACGGCGAGCCGCGCTGGACAGAGGTCTGGAGCTATATTGCCATCGGCAAGATTTACGACCTCACCGGGCAGCGCGACCGGGCGGTAAACGAATATCGCCTCGCGGTGCAGACCAACGACAACACCCAGGGCGCGGTGAACGAGGCGCGGCAATGGCTGCAAAAGCCATTCAAGCGGGCTGAGAGCGAGTAGCGCGCCGCGCTGGCCGCGCCGCGGGTGTTCATCCAGGCAACGCACACGCCGGGCAATCCCTCCTATCGCCAGTGGCTCACCCGGCAGAGTTTGGCCGCATTCAAAACGGCAAGGCCGGCCCGAGGGCCGGCCTTGCCGTTGCTGAACGCTTCCGGTTGCTTACTTGTTGGGGTGAGAGTCGCCCAGGGAGAGAACTTCCAGTTTAACCGGGGCAATTCCGGGCTGGAGGATGGCCAACTGCTTGGCCGCGCCATACGACAGATCGATGACGCGCCCCTTGATCAGGTCGCCACGGTCGGTGATGCGCACTACGACCGAGCGATGGTTGTCGAGGTTGACCACGCGAACCTTCGATCCGAAGGGAAGGGTTGGATGGCAAGCGGTCATCGCGTTCATGTCGTACCGCTCTCCGCTGGCTGTAGGCCGTCCGTTAAACCTGCCGCCGTACCAGGAGGCAAGGCCGTGAAGTGCGTGAGCCGCAGCTGATTCCACGGGCTGATGGGCCGCCAGCACAGCTGGCGTCGCGCTCACTACCGGAACCGCAAGGGGAGCGGTAGCCGCTGGCAAGGGAAGCGGCGCATCCGCATGCACTGTCCGCGTGGTAACTGTCACCACTCCCACGGTCAGAGCAACAGAAGAAGCCCCCGCCAGCAGCCAAACCCGTAGCGAAGTTTTTGAGCTCGTGTTGCATGGTTCTCGTTTCACCATCCACCTATTTTACCAATTTGGTACTCATTCACCTAATTGTTATCAAAATGCGCATACGGAGATTCTGCCCAAAAAGGAACAGTTTTCGGGGTTTTCCCCGTGAATTGGCTTTTTCCGTAGCCTTCAATTTGCACCAGTAACGGTGCAATTCAGCGCTTTTTTGCCCGTGCGGATCGATTCCGCACTCGGCTCGTCTGGCGATCTTCGCCCATCTTTGCGGATTATTTATTCCCCTCCTGCTAGCGTGAAATTGACGATAGAGAAAAACAGGAGGTCGAGATGAAACTCAGCACAACGGGAATGGAGCTGCTCAAGAACTCCGAGGGCTTTCGCAGCCACGTTTATCTGGATGTGGCCGGCTTTCCCACCATCGGCTACGGCCACCGGCTGCTGCACCGCGATTCGTTTCCTAACGGCATCGACGAGCCGCAGGCCGCCAACCTGCTGGCCTGCGACGTGCGTGACGCCGAGCAGGCCGTCCAGCGGCTGGTGAAGGCGCCGCTGACGCAGGGCCAGTTCGATGCGCTGGTGGACTTCTGCTTCAACCTGGGCGCGGGGCGGCTCACCGCTTCCACACTGCTCAAGTGCGTCAACGCGGGAAGATACGACGATGCCGTGGAGCAATTGCTGCTCTGGGACCACGCCGGCGAGCAGGAATGCTCAGCCCTGAAGGCGCGCCGCGAGGCCGAGGCCGAGCTATGGCGCAATACCCAGGTCGAGCGGCAAGCAGCCGCGTAAATCATTATCAGAGCGGGAAAAGTGAGTCGGGAGCGGGCGGCATCGTGACCAGGCGCGAGCGGCGGCGGGACGGCTGAGGATCGGGCGAGGCCAGCAGGCTGGCAATCTCGCGGAGTTCGGCGCGGGCCTGGGCGAGGGTTGCGGCAACTGCCTCCAGCGTCTGGCCGGAGAGGGGCTGGGCGGAGGCTGCGACCGGAAGCGGCAACTGAGACTGCGGATCGGCTTGGAATTCCAGATGCGGGGCTGGCTGGGGGCTGGTGCGGCGCTGCCCAAGAACCTGGCGAGCGCCGGCCAGCGTGTAGCCCTCGATGTGGACAAGGTGCTTGATCCTCAGGGCCAATTCGACGTCGCGACGGCGGTAGAGCCGCTGGCCGGTTCCGCTTTTGTTGGGTTTGAGCTGGGGAAACTGCGTCTCCCAAAAGCGCAGAACATAGGTTTCGAGCTGGCAGATGCGGGCCACGTCGCCAATCTTGAAGTAAAGGCGGTCGGGGATCGCGGGCGAGTCGAGGGCGCTCTTCTGAGTAAGTTGCATGGCCATAATGACGCGAGCAGGACCACTACGCGCGCGGAAACCCTGCTCTAGAGGGATTATAGGCCACAAGTTGCACCATTTGTGAAGCATTATTTATAGAATAGGACGATTTTATGGGAATATCCGGGTGCCCCAGGTCCCGCGTTTGGGACCTGGGAAACAACGAACCTCAATCCGCCGTGTCCATCAGGCTGGGAAACCCCTAGCCTCAATCTGCCTCGTCCTTCAGGCTGCGCTCTTGGCTTCCTTGGGGTTCACCAGGTCGCGCAGCTCCTTGGAAGGCTTGAAATAGGGTACTTTCTTTGCCGGAACCTCGACGCGCTCGCCGCTCTTGGGGTTGCGTCCAATGCGCGGATTGCGCTGGCGAATACGGAACGATCCGAAGCCACGAATCTCAATCTTGTCACCGCTCTTGAGCGCGCCGATCACCGCGTCGAAGATGGTCTCGACAATGACTTCGCCGTCGCGCCGCGTCAGGTCGCCCGCACCGGTCACTTTTTCCACCAGGTCTGCCTTTGTCATATTTTCTATCCCTCCGCTCACAGCATAACCGGATTCGCCCCATTCTGAAATGAAAAAGTTGCCTTCCCTGCGGATTCGGACCTTTTCTCCTCAACAGCTTGGCGGAATCGCCCTGCCCCGTGCATGCCGCAGCCCAACTTCGCCCGCCGCCGTTTATGATGACCAGAGGCATTCCCTGGGATTTCCAGCAGCATGGAGCATGGAGCGGGGAGTGGAGAGCGGAGAAGAGAACGTGACGGACGAGATCAGCCACAGCGCCGGCCCGAAGTACAGCATCGTGATTCCGGCCTTCAATGAGAGCGCCCGCATTCCGGCGACGCTCAAGTCCGTGCTGGATTGCATCCGCGCGCGTGGCTGGGAGGCCGAGGTCATCGTCGTCAACGACGGCTCGACCGACGCCACTGCCGAAGTGGTGCGCGCCTTTGCCCGCACAGCCCCTGAAGTGCGGCTGATCGAGAACCCAGGCAACCGCGGCAAGGGCTACAGCGTGCGCGCCGGGATGCTGCAGGCGCGGGGCGAAGTGGCGCTCTTCACCGACGCAGATCTCTCTGCCCCCATCGAGGAGGCCGAACGCCTCTTTGCCGCCATCCGCCAGGGCGCGGACATCGCCATCGGCTCCCGCTGGTTGGAGAGCGCCCGCCAGACTCACCGCCAGCCGCTCTTCCGCCAGTTCTTAGGCCGCTGCTTCAACGCCGTCACCCGCGCGGTCATGCGCCTGCCCTTCGCCGACACCCAGTGCGGACTCAAAGCCTTCACCCGCCAGGCTGCCCAGACCGTCTTCCAGCTCCAGACCATCGAGCGCTGGGGCTTCGACCCGGAGATTCTGCTGATCGCCCTCAAGCGCGGCTACCGCGTCGTCGAGGTGCCGGTCAGCTGGGCCAACGATGAGCGCACCCGCATGAGCTACCTGCGCGATGGCGTCAAAGTGCTGGAAGAGATCGCCATGATCCGCTGGAATGCCCTCCGCGGACGCTACAACAGGCCGGTCTAGGGAAGCTCCTTTGTCTTGATCTCGATCCAGAAATGATACATTGTATCTACAGGGGGAAATATGCAGGCTCAAGTGCTGAAATGGGGAAACAGCTTGGCGGTGAGGATACCGAAGCCGATTGCGGAGGACGCTCGCTTGCAACTGGGCGATCCGCTGGAGATCGCAGTGGCTGCCGATGGGGTGGTGCAGATGCACCGGGTAGGAGAGATCCCGTCACTGGCTCAACTGGTGGCCCAGATCACCCCGGAGAATCGCTATGCGGAGATTTCACTCGGGCCGGAGATCGGAAGGGAAGCCGTCGAATGGTAAGCCCGTACGTTCCGGATACCGGCGATATTGTCTTCCTGGACTTCGATCCCCAGGTTGGCCGGGAACAGGCCAAGCGCCGGCCGGCTCTGGTCCTGACCGATCTCCGCTACAACCGGGCCAGCGGCTTGGCCGTGGTTTGTCCCCTGACCAGCAAGGTCAAACCGTACCCCTTCACGTTGCCGATCACCGTTGGGAGCGTGGAAGGGGCGGTGCTGGTCGATCAACTGAAGAGCATGGATTGGGCGGGGCGCGGGGCGGAGTTTCACTCCAAAGCTCCGCCAATGATGATCGCCAAGGTGCGCCAATACATTGCGGTTCTGCTGCAAATTTCAGGCAGGTGAAGACTAGCGGTTGAGGTTCATTGTCTCCCACCCTTCGCCAAGGGCGCGAAGGATGGGCCACCCACATTTTTGGGAAGTCAAGAGTGCGTCGATCGCTAAGCGGACCGCCGCTTGTCTTCTTCGAGGCTGGAGATGCGCTTGTCGAAGGCGAAGGACTGCTGAATAATTTCCAGACGTTGAACAATGCTCTCGAAGCGGACGCGGTTCATTTCTTCCATGCCATCCAATCGTTTGTCGATAGCCGCAAACTGGCCGCGAATTTCACGCAACTCAGGTGCGAGAAAATCCTGCAAGACCTGGCGAACATCCTCGATAACGCCCATGAAAAGACCACTCCTGCCAGAATTCTACACCTGTTCTGTAGTCAGATTGCCGGAAAACTGAAGACATCGTATCCTGTGGCTTGAGCTCCCTTCTTTGGAAGCTGACCATTCTTGGTGGTCAGACATGGGGCACCTGGCCAGGTCTGGATATTCAGACCTGGAAATTTCAGAAGCCTAAATTGAAGAGAACGAGAACCCGCTGGTCGAGGTTCATCCTCTCCCCGGTCCCCAAAAGCGAGGGACCGGGGCCACCCTCATTGTGGTTGGGATAGAACCCCGAGACCGGGGCCACCCGCCTGCCGATGAATTATTCGTGAGCACCCGCCTTCTTGAGAAGGTCGGCTACATCTGTATGTTCGTTCTTCAGTGACACTGACAGGGCAGTGGCACCATCGTTTCTCACAATGTTGACATCCGCCTTTGCAGCAATCAGGGCGCGGACAATGCTTACGTAGCCGTTTGCCGATGCATCGATAAGCGCCGTGTCGCCCTCGTTATCCTTGGCATTCACATTCGCATTGGCACGAAGAAGGATACGGACAATGTCATCTTTCCCCCAGGACGAAGCCAGAATCAGCGCAGTGTATCCTTTCTTGGTTCTTAGATTCACATCTGCACCGGAAGCGACTAAAAAGCGTACTAGGATAGGATTTCCATACGTTCCTGACACCCAAGTAAGAGCGGTACCCCCATTGAAGTTCTGTACATTGACGTCTGCTTTGGCAGTGACCAAAGCTTTCGCCACATCCAGGTTTCCATAGAGTGAGGCCAGAGCTAGCGGCGTGTCTCCATCCTTATCCGTGGCATTGACATCGGTATGAGCACTAAGGAGAGCATTCACTCGTACTAAATCGCCATACTGCGAGGCGGCCAGGATGTTCGCCTCTCCGTTACTATAGCCCTGAAACAGAAACTCGTGGAAACTGTGTACCATGTCTTGCCGGATAAAAACACTCACGCCGGCCGACATAAGACTATTGCTGCCTTCGACGCGGAGGAAGCCGAAGTCCTTAGTCTTCAGTACCCCGTCAGTTATAGACGTTGATAATAGGGCGACATCGCGCTTTGGCAGAGAACCATAGCCGTTGATCGAACATATCATTCCTGTTAGGGAGCCGTTCATTCCGCTACTCGATCCGACCACAGATTGGTAATACATGCCGCTGAACTCACAATCTGCCCAATCTGGAATTGCAACATATATCGGTTCGGTAGGATGTCTCGCTGCCACCTGTGCGTCTACTTCAGCCGTGTCATGGCTGAGAAGAAATGCCCTAAGCGCCTTCATTCTATCGGCGCGTATAGACAGAGAGAATCCGGCAGAGGAAACACTGTTCTGAGGAGCCATCCGCAACTTGCCAAAGTCCTTTGTTGCTATAATTTCGTGCGTAATATCGTTTGAAGCAAGGGGAATGTCCGTCTTCTGCCCCTCCCCTTTCGCTGCAATCCAACAATTGAGACTGTCAACCGTGCCGTTCGTGTTTTCCATCTGGCCGTGTGCCCCGACGACCGACCGAAATGACAACCCTTGCAGAGAACATTGAATGTCTTTCGGCAGGGGCACAAACACAGGAGCAGGCGTAGAGGGCATCTTGGCAGGTGCAGGTTGTTGGGTTGATGCATGTTGCGCAAGAAGAACTCCTGACAACAGAATACTCAGAAGAAACGTCACCTTCGCCTTCATCATTCCCTCACGATCTTGTCATTCCCTCACGATTTTGTTCGTAATATTGGCTTGCTGAGTGCCACAGGTCTCGTTTTAGAGACTTGGGAGTGAAAACTATGCCGTAGCGGCGTTTGCTACCGATTGCAATCCCCGCGCTTCGATCTCGAATTCGCGGATTTTGTATTTCTGGATTTTGCCGCTTAGGGTGGCGGGAATCTCGGTGACAAAGCGGACGTATTCGGGGATCTTGTAGTAGGCGATCTGGTCTTTGCAGAAGTCTTTGATCTCTTCTTCGGTCGCTTCCGCTCCCGGTTGCAGGCGAATCCAGGCGCAGACGACTTCGCCGAGGCGGGCGTGGGGCAGGCCGACAACCTGCGCCTCGCTGACCTTCGGGTGCGTATAGAGGAACTCCTCGACCTCGCGGGGATAGATGTTCTCGCCGCCGCGGATAATTACATCTCTGGAGCGGCCGGTGATGCGCAGGCAGCCGTCTTCGCGCATGACGCCGAGGTCGCCGGTGTAGAGCCAGCCGTCCTCATGGATGACCAGCGCCGTGCCTGCGGGGTCGCCGTCGTAGCCCTTCATCAGGGCGTAGCCGCGGACGCAGATTTCGCCCTGCTCGCCGCGCGGCAAAGGCTCGTTGGTGGTGGTGGAGACGACCTGAATCTCGGTCTGGGGCATGGCGCGGCCGACGGTGTTGACGCGGACTTCGATGGTGTCAGCGGCGTCGGACATGGTGACGACGGGCGAGGTCTCGGTCTGTCCATAGGCAATGACCAGCTCGCCGATGTGCATCTCATTGAGGACGCGCTTCATCAGCTCGATGGGGCAGGGCGCGCCGGACATCATGCCGGTGCGCAGGCTGGTGAGGTCGTAGGTGGGAAACTCCGGCAGGGCGAACTCGGCGACATACATGGCCGGGACACCATAAACCGAAGTCGCGCGCTCGTCGTGGATGGCCTTGAGGGTGAGTCGCGGGTCGAAGGTCCAGTTGGGCAGAATAAGGGCAGCGCCGGTGTTGAGCGAGGTCATGGAGCCGATGACGCAGCCGTAGCAGTGGAAGAGCGGGACGGGAACGACGATCTTGTCGATCTCGGTGTAATGAAAGCCCTGGGCGAGGAACTGCCCGTCGTTGATGACGTTGTAATGCGTGAGCATGACGCCTTTGGGCAGGCCGGTGGTGCCGCTGGTGTACTGGATGTCGGCGATGTCCTGCGGATCGACGTAGTCGGGCAGACGGCCCTCGGCATCGAGGAAGGCGGGCCACTCGGGGGAGTCGAAGTAGATGGTGTGTTCGAGCTCCAGATCCAGGTCGTGGCAGGCGCGGGCGAGGATATCCTGATAATCGGCGTGCTTGTCCTTGTGCCAGAGGAAGAGGGCCTTCATGCGCGAGCGGTGGAGTGTGAATTGCAGCTCGTGCGAGCGGTAGGCGGGGTTGATGTTGACCAGCGAGGCTCCGGCGCGGGCGACGCCCATGTGCATCATGGTCCACTCAATGCAGTTGGTGGACCAGATGCCGACACGGTCGCCGCGGCGTATGCCGAGCGACCAGAGGCCGCGGGCGACGCGGTCGGCCATGGCAGAGAGCTCGGCCCAGGTGAGGCGCTTGCCCTGATGGCAACTAGCGACGGCGAGGCGGTCTGGGTAACGGCTGGCGGTGCGGTCGAGCAGGCCGCCGATGGTCAGATCAAGGAGCGGGCGGCTGGGGCCGCGCGAGTAGCTGAGGGCGCAAGGTTTTTCTTCGACAGGCATGGTTTTTGTTTTGAACTAGACGAAAGTGTATACCAACCTACCTAACGATTAAATGTGATCTGGGCCACAAATCACGGGCGGCGGGGCGCTTTTGCATCTGCCTGCCCGAAGGCCGTGCAAATCTCACGTGCTTTTAGCGGGTCTCCTGGCGTAGAATGGCATCGCCTCCGGAAAACGATTTCCGGCGTCGGGAAAGTTGCCCCGGCGCGGAGACGGCTCCGGAAAATCCAATGGTATTTCCAGGATGGTTTGATATGAATCTCTTTGTAAGCGCACTTTCCTCGCTCCCTTTGCTGGCGGGTTCAGCTCTCGTCGGCCACGCCCAGGCCGTAACCGAGATCGGCGGCCAGAAGGTCGTCACCCTCACCCGCGCCGCCGTCAGCACCACCAAGCCGGAGTTCACCAGCATCACCCTTGCTCCCGGCCGCGGCATGGAGATTCTCCAGATCACCGCCAACTTTCCCGGCAAGGGCAGTGTCGATGTGCTGGCCTCGCCCGATCTGGCCGAGGTCAAGAAGATGCTCGACACGGAGGACACTGGCTTCGGCGATCTGGGATACCGGCTGGGCGCGGCCTTCCTGGTTCCCTATCCCAACCGGATTCGCGGCAAGCTCTCGGCCGACGGCAAGATGCTGACCACCGAGTGGGAGGGCCGCACTTTGACCCTTCCAGCCAACAATGTCGGCCATCTGCCTACGGCTGAGCGCCACGCCATGCATGGGCTGATTCTGAAGTCCAAGACCGACGACATCAAGGTCGTTCAGGTTCCCGGCGGCGAGCAGGTGACGGGCGTGATTCATGCCGGCAGCTTCGGCGGCCACTGGTTCTCGAAGACCGATCTGGTGGTCACCATCACGCTGACGGGCGACAGCGTGGATGCCTCGATGGTGGCACATAACGTGGGCGACGAATCCGAGCCGATGGCCATCGCATGGCACCCTTACTTCAACCTACCCTCCGGCGACCGCACCCAGGTCAAGGTGCAGATTCCCGGCTCCCAGGCGGCCGAAGTGGACAACTACGACAACGTCTTCCCCACCGGCAAGCTGCTGCCCGTCAAGGGAACCAGGTTTGACCTCAGCGCCCCCGGCGGCGTGGCGTTGGGCAAGGAGTTCTTCGACGACAACTGGAGCCATCTGGATTGGAAGGGCGGCGCCGTGACAGTCGTGGTCACCGACCCGGCCGCCCACTACGGGGTCAAGATCGAGGGCCTCTCGCCGGAGATCAAGACCATCCAGATGTTCGCACCGCCCATGGCGCACTTTGTCGCCATCGAACACCAATATAACTTCGCCGATCCCTTCGGCAAGGAGTGGGGCACGATGGACACCGCGATGGTGACGCTGAAGCCGGGCGAGAGCACCAAGTGGCACGTGCGGCTGCAGGTGTTTGTGCCGTGAAGACAGTGAAGAAGTGAAGTAGTGAAGAAGTGAAGCAGGCCGGGGCGCAAACTCCGGCCTGCTTTGCGATTGGGGCTCGCTGATCCCTGACTCACAATTTCGACTTCATTCTTCCCTGACGCGGATCTTTCTCACCAGCGGCAGGCGTAGGAAGCTCAGTTGCATCAGTTCAAGGAAGGATTTTTCCGGATAGCTGTCCTCGCGCCAGAGACGAATCGCACCCACAACCGACCATCCGAGAACAACGAGCAGCGCTAGCGGCAGCAGGTCAACGAGAAAGAAACGCAAAACATCCCACAACCCCCACGGGCCTCCTGCATCGACCACCTGCCCGTAGCGGGTGAGCACCCAGTATTCTCTTGATCCGCGGCCCTGGAGCTGGAAATAGAATTTGCCGCCGGCGATGCGAGGGTGCTTCACGTCGGAGACGATGGCGATCTTGTCGCCGGAGGCTGTCTCAAGATACGGCCTGAGCCCGGCGACGGTTGTCACCTCTCCCTGCCGATTCCACCCGATCTTGTCCATGCGCAGCAGACAGGGGCAGCTTGCCATCCCCAGCCGCGGAAGCTGAAACTTCGCGGGAATCAGCAGCAGATAATCCTGTCCCGGCATCGCTTCGTAATATCCGGCGCCCGCCGCCGGTTTCTGGTCGTCGGAATCCAGTTGCATGGTTTCGCCGGGCAGGACAAACAGATGGGCGACAACCACGTGGCTATCGTCTTCGATATCCACCACCGGCTGCGGCTCGGCGGAGTGGTTGGTCTCCGGTTCAAGGCGAAGCGCACGGCTGGGCAGGGCAATGGCCAGGGCGATGAGGACAAGCAGCACGTTTACAGGCTTCATGGCCAACCGTTTTATCACATCGGGAAGCGGGAGGGCAATCGGAGCGGCCCGGCAATCGCAGCCCCATTCGGAATCCCATTCCTTGCGCCTGTTTTGCGCCGCCCGGTAAACTTGCGCCCTCCGTTTTCCGTCTACCCTGTTTGGGGGAAGCTATGGGAACTCATTTTCGCTGCCCGTGCTGCGGATGCAAGACGCTGGACGCGCCCGGCGCGCTGGCCCTTTGCCCGGTCTGCTGGTGGGAAGACGACGGCCAGGAAGACGTGGACGCCGCCGAGGTTCGCCTGACGGTGAACGGCGCCCTCAGCCTGGACGAGGCTCGTACCCACTACGCCCATTGCGGCGCGGCCCATCCCCGCTTTCTGCCGTACGTCCGCAAGCCCCAACTCACTGAGCAGTAGACCGGGGTCCCCACGGACAGGTCTTCGTCCGTGGGGTGGAGCAGTGCCTTTCCCGGTCCCCTTTTGCACTGAAAGCTCTCCGCTCGGTTTGATTCTTCCAGCAAATCCTCTTACCATGAGATGAGGCCGTTCCCTGTCCGCACGGCGCTGGTAAAGTCCCGCGCGGCAGTCCGCGGCGGCAACTTACCGCCATACATGGTGGTTTGTGGCTCAAAACAGGCGGTTTATCCCTCATTCTGGCAGTTGGTTCGGCGCGTACAGCGCATGGAAGGCAAAACGTTGAGTTCTACCGACACAGTCGATAACATCCCCCAATCTGACGTGGCCGAGGGTTCGAACGAAAGCCTCGAACAGGCGCACGATCACGCCGGTCACGATCATGACCATGCCGGTCACGACCATCCGCATGGCCCGATCCTGAATCCGGAGTGTACCCGCGAACTGGTGCTGGACATTCCCGCCGAAGAAGTCTCCAAAGCCTATCGGACGGTGACCGGCAACTACCGGAAGTACGCCAAGATACCCGGCTTCCGCTCGGGCAAGGTGCCGGAAACTGTCATTCGCCGCCGCTTTGCCGAGGGAATCCGCAAAGACGTGATCGACGGCCTGTTGCCTGAACGCTTCAATAAAGCGGTCCTCGAGCTGGGCGTCAGGCCGGTTGGTGAGCCGCGGGTACTGGAGTTGACCGTCGAAGACGGCCAGCCGCTGCACGTGAAGGCGGTTTTCGAGTACGTCCCGGAGTTTTCCATCGAGGGCTATCAGTCGGTCACCGTCGAGAAGCCGCCGGTGGAGATCACCGAGGAGGAGTACCGGCGCGAGATCGAGCAGTTGCGCGAGTCGCGCGCCACCATCGAGCCGGTCGAGGAAGACCGCGCTCTCAAGGACGGCGACTGGGCGCAGATCACCTATAGCGGTTTGATTGCGGACGAGGCCGAGGCGCCTCCGGTGGCCGGTGAAGACACGCTGGTCGAAATTGGCGGCAAGGATACCGTCGAGGCCTTCTCGGCCGTGCTGCGCGGGGCCAAGGTTGACCAGGAACTGAAGGCCGAGGTGATCTACCCGGCCGATTACGCCGAATCCAAGCTGGCCGGCAAGACGGTGGCCTACAACGTCACGGTCAAGGCTATCAAGAAGCGCACCGTGCCGGAGCTGACCGACGAATTTGCCCAGGAGCTGGGCCAATACGAAAACCTCGCGGATCTGGAAACCCGCGTGCGCGACCATTTGGCCAGCCGCAAGCGGCGCAGCGTGGAGGGTGAGACCAAGGACCGGCTCTTCGCCGCAATGGGTGAGAAGTTCGCCTTTGCGGTTCCTGAAGCTCTGGTGCAGGAGCAGATTGACACGCGCCTGGAGCGGGGGCTGCGCGCCCTGGCGGCTCAGGGCATGGAAACGGAGCAGATGCGCAAGCTGGACTTTGCCCGTCTGCGCACGGCCCAGCGCGACGGCGCCGTGGCCGAAGTGAAGACAAACATTCTGCTGGACCGCATCGCCGCTGAGGAAAAGATCACCGTGAGCGACGAGGAATTGGACCGCGAACTGCAACTGGCGTCACTCCAAGCCCGCGAACCGATCGAGGCCCTGCGGGAGCGTTTGACGGCCGACGGCGGGCTGACTAGAATTCGGGAGCAACTGCGGCGCGAGAAGACCGCGACCGCGCTGTATGAGCGTCTGCCCGCGTAGGGCGGCACAACGAAACAGGATCGAGAAGAAGGTTTCATGGCATTGGTTCCCATGGTGGTTGAGCAGACGAGCCGGGGCGAGCGCGCCTACGACATCTACTCCCGTCTGCTGCGCGACAACATCATCTTCCTGGGCACGCCCATCGACGACCAGATCGCCAATCTTGTCGTGGCGCAGTTGCTCTTTCTCTCCGGCGAAGACCCGGAGAAGGATGTGCATCTTTACATCAACTCTCCGGGCGGCTCCATCACCGCCGGCCTCGCCATTTATGACACCATGCAGTTCATCAAGAACAAGGTGGAGACGATCTGCATCGGCCAGGCGGCCAGCATGGGAGCTTTTCTGCTGCTGGCCGGCGCCAAGGGCAAGCGCTTCGCCCTGCCCAACTCGAGGATTCTCATTCATCAGCCGTCGATGGGCGGATTGAGCGGCCAGGCGACGGACATCGACATTCACGCCCGCGAGATTCTCCGCATCCGCGAGATTACCAATAATCTGATCGCCAAGCATACCGATCAGCCGCTGGATCGCATCGAACGGGATGTGGAGCGGGACTTCATCATGAACGCGCAACAGGCCAAGGAATACGGCATTGTCGATGAGATCATCGACCGGCCGAGAACGTAATGAGTGAGTGAGTTTGAAGCCTATCACTCAGCAGGAAGGAGCGATCGAAGATGGGATTCATTGAGGAAGGACGTCAACTGATCCAGGACTTCGTGACCCCGGAGATCCGCTCGATCGATGCCCGGCTCAGCGCAGTTGAAAAACGCCTTGAATCGCTTGAGACCAATGTTGATAAACGGTTCGATTCGTTTGAAAGCAAAATGGAACGAAATCAAGCTCAGGTATTGGACACGCTGCACAGGATGGAGAACTATAGCCACATTCTGGAACGCCTGGCGCGCCTCGAAAACAAACTTCAAAATGTTGCGTAGCTCCATTCACGCAACGAAATCCAGTTAGCTCGTCGGAAGAGGGAGCCATCCAATGATGAAACCGCGCGGGGGACCGGAAGAAGCGCTGCGCTGCTCGTTCTGTCACAAGTCACAGGACGCCGTGGCCAAGCTGATTTCTTCGCCCAGCGACTATCCTCGCGCCTACATCTGCGACGAGTGCGTGGCTGTCTGCAACTCGATTCTCGAGGACGATCGCGGCGGCGGCGCGGAGGCGGGTCATCCGGCCAACGCCGTCGGCCACCTGCCCAAGCCGCAGGAGGTCAAGAACTTCCTCGACGACTTTGTCATCGGCCAGGACCAGACCAAGAAGAAGCTGGCGGTGGCCGTTTACAACCATTACAAGCGCATCCAGATGAACAAGGTGCGCAACAACGAAGTGGAGCTGACCAAGTCGAACATCCTGCTCATCGGCCCCACCGGCTCGGGCAAGACGCTGCTGGCGCACACGCTGGCCAAGATGCTCGACGTGCCCTTCGCCATTGTGGACGCCACCACGCTGACCGAGGCCGGCTATGTCGGCGAGGATGTGGAGAATATCATCCTCAAGCTGCTGCAAGCCGCCGAGGGCGACGTGACCCGCGCCCAGCAGGGCATTATCTACATCGACGAGATCGACAAGATCGGCCGCAAGGATGAGAACCCATCGATTACTCGCGACGTCAGCGGCGAGGGCGTGCAGCAGGCGCTGCTCAAGATTCTGGAAGGCACCGTGGCCAACGTGCCGCCGCAGGGCGGACGCAAGCACCCGCATCAGGAGTTCACCGCCGTGGACACCACCAACATCCTGTTCATCTGCGGCGGGGCGTTTGTGGGCCTGGAGCGCGTGGTGGGCCGGCGCGTGGGCAAGAAGGCGCTGGGCTTCAAGACCATCGACGCCTCCGAGGGCGATGCCGCCACCAGCCGTTCGCATCGCGACACCGAACTACTGCGCAAGACCGAACCGCAGGATCTGATCAAGTACGGCCTGATCCCCGAGTTTGTCGGCCGCCTGCCGGTTATGGGCATCCTCGACGAGTTGGACGAGTCGGCGCTGATCGAGATTCTGACCAAGCCGCGCAACGCCATCCTCAAGCAGTATCAGAGAATGTTCGAGTTCGAGAATGTTCGCCTGCACTTCACGCAGGAGGCCATCGGCGCGGTCGCCCGCGAGGCGCTGGCCCGCAAGGTGGGCGCGCGCGGATTGCGCATGATCCTCGAAGAGCTGATGCTGGACCTGATGTACCACCTGCCCAACAACAAGCGAGTCCGCGACATCGAAATCACCAAGGACATGGTCGAGCGGCGCGATCTCTCGCTCTGCTTGCTGGAGAAGGCCGGCTGATCGCTCAGCATTCCCATTTCGGCTCAATGAACCCTCATGCAGGTATTCACTGCATGAGGGTTTTCCGATTTGGTACTGCATTCACGAAAATGGACCGGCGCCTCGACGATATGCCTTCCGCGTCAGACGAAGATGGAATGGATAGAAGATGTAATTGATAACTGAAGCGTCCGGTATTGGATTGAGTCCTTAAAGTTCTGTAGAAGCGTCTGATTGGTGAGCGTGAGCGAGCCATCGGTTCGATTCCTTAGGATGTTGTTTACCAAGACGACATTTCCAAGGAGGATGAGACAGATGGCTCGCA
>Ga0224555_1002120_pt1 | contig 24341 bp, 26 predicted proteins | sample 714S23034metaG_FD_180687 | JGI IMG/M metagenome (GOLD analysis project Ga0224555, IMG submission 180687) | Peat soil microbial communities from Stordalen Mire, Sweden - 717 S2 30-34 | ecosystem: Environmental > Terrestrial > Soil > Wetlands > Peat | place: Sweden: Norrbotten County, Stordalen...
CCCGCCACACCTCAGCGCTGGTGCGCCGCGTGGCCGCCGAGCTGGCCGCCGCCGGCTGGCGGCTGCAGGCCGTCTCCACCGACAACGGCTCGGAGTTCCGCCGGGCCGTGGCGGCCACCGGTGCCCATCACCGCTTCATCCACGCCGGCCGGCCCCAGTCCAACGGCTGCGTCGAGCGCGTCCAGCGGACCATCCTGGAGGAGTGCTGGCGGCCCAGCTTCGCCCGCTCCCTGGTCCCCAAGGTCACCGCCCTCCAGCGTGACCTGGTCGAGTACCTCGACTACTACAACTTCGAGCGCGCCCACACCGGCATTCACAACCGCGGTCTCACCCCCGCAGCTCTGGTCCACGGTGCTAGAAAGATGAGGCCCAAGTGAGCCGCTTCTGTCGCCTCATCTTGAGAGCCGTACAACCTAGCCCCCTCCGGGCTCACGAAGGGGAGCAGGCCGAGCCCGCCGGCACGGCGCCGGCGGACTCGCCAAGTCAATCGCTCAGGGCTTGGTGCTGTAACCGGGGTACTTGTCGACCAGCCCGTACAGCCAGGCTGACGTCTTTACCCTGAGCCGCAGATAACCGGTCACGAAACTGTGGGGACCCTTGGGGTAGTGGCCGCTGATCACCACGACGAGCTGCATGATCAGGGCCACGATCCCTACGACGAAACCCAGGATTCCCAGCCATATGAGCACGGGGATCAGGGCGATGAAGCGCCCGAGGAAGAAGATGACGCCCAGGCATCCCAGGCCGCGCGAGTACTTGTCCTGGCGGTCGATGGTCAGGTGCACGAGGTGCGGTATGACCACGGTTCCTCCCGGGGCTGCGGCATAGCCGGGGGGCTGCACCGGATAGCCAGGCGGCGGCGGTGCGGGGTATCCCGCTCCGGGCGGGGGAGGCGGCGGCGCGTAGGTCATGGACTGGGTCCTCCTCGGGAGGGGATCCTCATCGGATCGGCGCAGCCGGGGACTTACGACGGCGCGGGTCCCTCTCGTTGGCGGGGATTGTGCCAGTTTTGGGGATGGCTCGCGGGACCCCGGCGGTGGTCCGTGATGTGCCCATCGTCGAAGCCTCTGGTGCTCTGCGTCCGACGCCGCAAGGGCCGGGCGGCTCGTGCAACCAGGATCCGGGGCGCGCCGTCCAGCTGCGACGACTGTAGACTCTCGGGACATGGCAGGCGAAAAGACCCGCGGCGCTCCCAAGAAACAGGCCAAGAAGCCCAAGGCGCCGTCGACACGCAAGGCACAGCGGCAGGCTGAGGCCAAGAAGGCGCGGCAACAGCCACCGGTGTAGCGGACTCCGCGGAGCCGCGACCCCGGGCCGGCGGCCGTCAGAATCGGCGTATGCCCAGCGTCTTCACGCGCATCATCGACGGGGAGCTGCCCGCGCGCTTCGTGTGGAAGGACGACCGCTGCGTCGCCTTCCTCAGCCACCGACCGCTCCGTCCAGGGCACACCCTGGTGGTGCCGCGGCTCGAGGTCGACCACTGGGTGGACCTGGAGCCCGAGCTGCTCGGCCATGTGATGGGCGTGTCACACGGCATCGGGCGGGCCCTCCAGCACGGCTTCCACCCGCTCAGGGTGGGGATGATCATCGCCGGCCTGGAGGTCCCCCACGCCCACATCCACCTGGTGCCCTTCCACACCATGGAGCAGCTCAACTTCTCCCAGGTGGATCCGAACCCGCGGCCGGAGGACCTGGAGCAGGCGGCGGAGACGATCAGGACATCGCTGCGCGAGCTGGGGATCGGGCCGGGCAGCGCCTGACGCCGGATCGGGTTTCCGGATACGGGCCCGACCTCGGTTCCGACATCGCCTGCCACCTCCTCGGGTGGGGAGCCTGGACGGGGACGATCAGCGCTGCCGGCCGAACCCCTGCTGGGAGGTCTGGCCCATCGGCGCCGGGGGCGGCGGCGGTGGCGGGAGCGCGGTCGGGAAGGGGTTGGGCGGCAATTCGGCGGCGGCGCCCTTGCGGCTCCCGCCGAGCACGCGCGTGAAGATGAACTGGAAGGCGAACGGCACCGCGATGGCGAAGATGCCGGTCAGGAAGGTCATGGCGTTGGGCAGGCTCGCCTCGTTGGCGAGCCCGAGGTAGCAGAAGAGGGCGGTGATGAACGAGATCCCGATGATCACCGTCATGCCACCAATCAGGACAATGTCCTGATTGACGTCGGAGACCAGGGCGTTCTCCCGGTAGCGCGTCTGGAAGAGGCGGTAGATCTTGAGCCCGATCCAGCTGTTGAGCATCATCCCGCTCACGAAGGCGAGGACGGCGATCGACCACCGGAAGGCGGCCAGGTGCTTGACGATGAAGACGGCGATGTTGACGACGATCAGCGCCACCGGCGTGACAGCGCCGAGTGCGGGGATCGCCCAGCGCCGGACCCGGCCGGGCCGTCTGGTCGGAGGCCGGGACAGGGCCGGCCGCGAGGGGAGGGCCATCTCCACGTAGCGTAGGACTTCCTCGTGCCCCTCGACCGTCCGAGACGCTGGCACAATCAGGCCGTGTCCGACGCCGAGGCTCTGGAGTGGGCCCTGCAGGCGGCGACGGCGGCCGCGGACCAGGGCACGCCCACCGACCGGCATGTCGCCGACCGGCTGGCGCGAGCCGGCACGGCCGCCATCGAGGCCCTGGCGGCCTGCGAGGCGCAGGCGACCTGGTTCCGGCCGGCCGCCGGCGCTCCCGACCCCCAGATGGCGAGCCGGCATGACGTCCGGGCCGCTGCCCAGGCGGTGCTCGCCCAGCTCGAGTTGATCGGCATCGCGTGGCCCGCGTGGGACGCCGCCACCCGGGGCGAGATGCTGGGCGAGGTGGAGGAGTCCACCCGCCTGCTCGTCGACCAGGCCGAACACTTCAGCCGCTCGGCGATCTGACCCGGCGCGGCCGCCCGCCAGATCGTCTCAGCGTCGTCTCACGCGATCGCAAGGGCTGCGTTCTAAGCTGAGAGTGGGTGATGAGGCATTCCAGACCGATCACGATCGCGCTGGTGTCCAGCATTTTGCTGCTCTCGGGCTGCGCGTCGGTGCTGATCCCCTCGAACTCCGTGGCCATCGCATCGGCGGTGGTCAGCCCCCCCGGCGCGATCGAGCTCGCCTACAACTACCACTCCCAGCAGAACGGCGACTGGTGCGACCCGGCGGACATCGAGATGTGGCTCCAGGCGGACGGGATCGCTCTCCCTCCGGGAGACGACCACGCCGTCCAGCAGACCTTCTGGAGCTATGAGACCTCGCACAACGACGGCTTCACCATCGCCCAATGGAACGCCTCCCCCTACGCGGTGGCGGTGACCCTGGCCCACTACGGGCACCTGAGCGGCATCGGGGACGCCCCCCAGCCGACCCTGGCCGCGGCCGGCAGTGTCATCTCCCACAGCGTCGCCACACTGCACCAGCCGGTGATCGTGATGATCTACGGCGCCCTCCACTACGTGCTCATCACCGGCGTGGAGCTCGGTCCCGGGGGCGCCGATGCCCCGCCGGTGGCGGTCACCTTCGCCAACCCGCTCGCCTTCGGCGTCGGCGCCACCCCTCCGGCGGAGTCCGACGGCGCCCAGACCATGTCCTGGTCCGACTTCGCGACCTGGTACACGACCGACTCCCACCACGGCGGCGTCTGGGCCGGTCAGTGGGTGCTGATCGCTTCCGGGATCCCCTTGGTCCGCTGATCAGGCATTGCCGATGTGGTCCGCGGGGACCGTTCCCAGCTTGCCCGCACGGTAGTCCTCGAAGGCCTGGGCCAGCTCGTCCTGACGGTTCATGACGAACGGACCATAGGCGGCGACCGGCTCGCGGATGGGCTGACCGCCGAGGATCAGCACGTCCAGAGCCGGGGCGCGGCTCTCCTGGCGCTGCGCGGCGGCGAGGGTGACGAAGTCACCGCTCCCCAGCACGGCCAGCTGCCCGGCACGGACCTCCGCCTGCCCCTCCCCCACCGAGCCGCTCCCCGACAGGACGTAGACCAGGGCGTTGAAACCGGCCGCCCAGGGCAGCTCCAGGACCGCCCCGGGGGTGAGCGTCGCGTGCACCATCGCCATGGCGGTGTGGGTCACGCCGGGCCCGCTCTCACCGGCCACGTCGCCGGCGATGACGCGGACAAGGCTGGTGCCGTCGGCCGACGTGAGCAGGGTCACGCGCTGGGCGCCGATGTCCTGGTACCGCGCCGGGACCCACTTCTTGGCGGCAGGGAGATTGACCCAGAGCTGGATGCCGTGGAACAGACCACCGCTCGCGATCATCTCCTCAGGCGGGCGCTCGATGTGGAGGATGCCCGCGCCCGCGGTCATCCACTGGGTGGCCCCGTTGGTGATCAGACCTCCCCCGCCCGTCGAGTCCTGGTGCTGGAACGTCCCGTCGATCATGTAGGTGACCGTCTCGAATCCCCGGTGGGGATGCCACGGCGTGCCCTTGGGCTCTCCCGGGGCGTATTCGACCTCTCCCATCTGATCCATGTGGACAAAGGGATCGAGGGCGGTGAGATCGACTCCGGCGAATGCGCGCCGCACCGGAAATCCCTCGCCCTCCAGGCCGCGGGGGGCGGAGGTGACGGAGACGACCGGGCGCGACGCCTCCCGGCTGCGGTCCGGCCGCGGGATGCGGGGCAGGACGAGGAGGTCGGGGACGGTGACGGCGGGCATGGGGGCTCTCCCGGTGTGGGCGTCGGGCGGTACAGCAACCGTATACCCGAATGGTTGATACGTCAACCATTGTCGGGCGGGGTGCGCTGGGGTGTCCCTCCGTACCGGATGTGATACTCAGCGCGTGATCGCGGACGAGCCCCCGGAGACCCCCGCGTCCGGCAGCGTGCGGGAGGGGGTCGTCCAGGGCGACAACCTGGACGTCCTCCGGGCGCTTCCGGACGGCTGCGTGGACCTCATCTACATCGACCCGCCCTTCGGCACCGGCCAGACCCGCCGCCTCGAGTCCATCCGCACCGGTTCGGGCACCCGCACCCGGGTCGGCTTCGGCGGCCGGACCTACCGGTGGGAGACGGTCGGCAGCCATGAGTACCAGGACGGGATGGGCCTCGACGAGTACCTCGACTTCCTCGCCGTGCGGCTCGCCGAGATGCACCGGGTGCTGGCGCCGCGCGGTTCGCTCTACGTGCACCTCGACCACCACGCGGTCCACCACGTCCGGATGCTGCTCGACGAGATCTTCGGGCCGGAGCGCTTCCTCAACGAGATCATCTGGGCCTACGACTACGGCGGCCGCGCCCGCGACCGCTGGCCCCGCAAGCACGACAACATCCTCTGGTACGCGCGGTCGGCGACCTGGGTGTACAACCGCGACGCCGTGGACCGCATCCCCTACATGGCCCCGGGTCTGGTCGGCCCCGAGAAGGCGGCGCGCGGCAAGCTCCCCACCGATGTCTGGTGGATGACGATCGTCCCCACGAGCGGCCGGGAGCGCACCGGCTATCCGACCCAGAAGCCGCTCCGGCTGCTGGAGCGGATCGTCCGGGCTTCGAGCAATCCCGGCGACCTGGTGGCCGACTTCTTCGGCGGCTCGGGGACAGCGGCGGTGGCGGCGGCGCGCCTGGGGCGGCGTCACCTCATCGTGGACAGCAATCCCGAGGCGATCCGGATCACGCGGGCCCGGCTCGGCGAGCTGGGTGGCTGACAGCGGGATGCCCTCTCCCCGTGAGGCTGTCATCATGGGATCAGCAGCCCGCACGGAGGGCTGATCGATCTCACATGGGGGCGTATGGTTTCGACGGGGTCATGGGTCGTGTGATGGCGGGCCGAGCCCCGGGCTCGTAAAACCGGGAAAGATATACGTGCGAACAACGCACCTCTCGCACTCGCCGCGTAAGCGGTAGAGACGAAAAAGCTCAGGCTACGGCCTGACGTCGATCAACTCCTCGGCTGCGGGAGCGGAATCCGACGCTAATGTGAGCGGTCTCGCCGGCCGGCGGCGTCACGGCGCCGGTCGGGACGATAGACTGTGACTGGTCGCCGGCGAGCCTGGTCCCAGGGCGCGACGGGGACGAGATCAATACCGGGACTACGCTCGTAGAGGTCACACGGAACCTGGCTCCGAACGCGGGTTCGATCCCCGCCGCCTCCAAGTCGCCCCCTCAGGCGGCGGCTTCCTCCGTCCCCGACTGCGTCACCCGCCGCTAGGGCGCGGCGCGACGCGTGCGGCCGGGGACCAGCAGCCCGGAGGGCCCGGCCGCCAGAGCGATCGCGGCGCCGCCGGCGAGGCCCGACTCCGACCGAGCCACGCCCGCCGTCGCCGCCACGGTGATGGCGGGAAACGCCAGCCCGGCTCCGAGGGTGACCAGCGCCCCGGGAAGGAGCACCGACGACCAGATGGCGGGGCCCACCGCGACCTGGGCCATCCAGAGCAGGCCGAGGGAGATCAGCAGGGGGCCACCGACGAGGAAGGGACGCGCCCCTATGCGCGGCATGAGCCGGGAGCTGATCTGAGCCCCCACCACGATGGTGAGGGTCTGCGGCAGGAAGGTGAGGCCGGTCGGCATCAGCCGCCTCCACCTGCCTGCGGAACCAGGTCAGGGCATCCATGCTGGGTGTGGCCACCGTCATCTCCTCGAGGTTGGTAGAGCTTCCTCAAAGGATGGCGGTGGTCTCTCTCTTTGTGGGAACCCTCATGCTCCTCGTACACCACGTGCCTGGAGACTAATCAGAGCGCGGACGCGGTTCTTGGAGGGCAGGGCAGCATGATCATCACAGCCAACCTGTCCGGAAAACTGGCGCAGGCTCATCGCGAGGTAGCCGGTCGGCTGTTGTGGGTGCAGAGCGCCACGAGCTGTTCGAGATCAGCAGTGCCGGTGCACAACACGGTGTCGGCCGCGCCCCAATACAGCCGCATGGTCCTGCCGTCATCTTCGACGACCGCGCCACAAGTGAATACGACGTTGGGGACGTAGCCAGTTCGTTCCCAAGGATCGTGGGGTTCGAGAATCCACGGGTCCGCGACGCCGAGCACACGGGCGGGGTCGGTCAGGTCGTGGAGCGCGACGCCGAGCCGGTAGACGTTCCCTCCCATTGTCGGGTAGACGCCGTGGAAGACGTGGAGCCATCCGGCGTCTGTCCTGATGGGTGGCGCACCAGGACCGATCTTCCCGCTCGTCCAGTGATAGGTCGCCGGGCTGATCAGCCATTCGCCTCGCCCCCAGTGGACGAGGTCTGGCGATCGGGACAGCCAGATGGACCACGGGGTGAGCTCAGTGTGGGGCCGGTCGAGGCGGACGTAGTCGCCGCCGATCCGTTCGGGGAACAGAACGACGTTGCGATGGTCGGGTTCAGTGATAAAGGCGACTCGCTCGACCGCGGTGAAGTCGGTGGTACGACCGAGCCCGATACGCACGCCGTGCTCGGAGTAGGCGCTGTAGGTGAAATACCAGGCACCGTCGTCGAGCCTGGTGAGCCGTGGGTCTTCCACACCAAACCGTTCGTAGGTGGCAAACGGCTCCTCGGTGGCCGGCGTCAGGAACGGTTCGGGTCGTACTACGAAGTGCTCGCCGTCGTCGCTGTCGGCGTAGCCGAGGATGGACCTCCCGTTCGGTGTGTGGGACCGGAACAACAGCACCGTGCGGCCGTCGTCAAGACGGGTGGCGGCCGCGTTGTGAACTGTTGCGACCGGATACGGGACGTCGTCCGGTGTGAGAATCGGGTTGTTGGCCGAGCGCGTGACCACACCGATGGCTCTCATCGGATCGGGCCTTCGGCGATCCGGGCGATCTCGATCGCGTCTGCAGCCCCCTTGTCCGGATGGATCCGGCCGAAGAACAGGACATGACCGTCGGGGTCTGGGTTGGGTCGGTAGGGGAAGGCGTCAAGGTCAATGCCGTGATGGATCATGGCGACGTAAGTGAGGTCGGGGCGGCGATCAGCCATGCTGATCGCCACGTAGTGCACGCGGTCGTCGTAGGCGCGATAGGCGGCCAGGATGCCCGCGCTCGAAAACCCGTGAATGGTCGCCACCATCAGGGTGGCGACCAGCCGGCTCCACATGAGGGGAAGGAAGTCGAAGTGGCTGTGGATGAGGTCGAACTGGTCGGTCTCTTCGAAGACTCGGGCGACGTGCAACGCCTCGAACACCTTCACATCGTAGGAAGCATCCTCCCCTCGTATCCCCGAGCGACAACCATCGCAGCTCGGCCCGGGTTCCGGAGTCACCCGTGGCGTAGAGGGTCACGTCGACGCCGAGTTGGACAAGCCCGCCCGTCAGGTTCGCGACGACCTGCCCCCACGGCCCGTAGTGCCGCGGCGGGGTGCGCCAGACCATGGGTGCCAACATTGCCAGGAGCATTACGCTACGCCTGGGGTCCCGCTCGGAGGCGTGCCGGCCGCGTCCAGCAGGTACGGGTGCTCTTCGTCCACCGGGTACGGGTGCTCTTCGAGGTGGCTCAACAATCTCGCCAGAGAGGCCTCGGCTACGCAGACGACGCTGTCCGCGGCACCGTAGTAGACGTGCAGGGTGTCGCCGTCGTCGCGCAGGATCCAACCGCACGGGAACACGACATCGGGCACGTCCCCCGAGCGTTCGTAGGGTTCTTGGGGACCGAATATCCACTCGTTCCCGCGCGCCAGGACCTTGGTCGGGTCCTTCTTGTCCAGCAATGCTAACCCGAGCCGGTAGATCGACCCGGATGCAGTGACCCGTACCCCGTGGTAGCAGAGCAGCCAGCCATCCCTTGTGAGCAGTGGTGGGGGACCGAGCCCGACCTTGTTGGAGTCCCACCAACCGCCGTGACGTGCCGCGAGCAGAACACGGGCGTCGCCCCAGTGGCGCAGATCGGGGCTGAACGAGATCCAGACGTGAGCGCCCAACCCTGACATCGCCGGTGCCGGCCGGTGGATCAGCGCCCACCGCCCATCGAAGGTCGTCGGGAACAATGCGGCGTCTTTGTCCTCAGGCGGCTGGAGGACACCGCTCCGCTCCCAATGCACGAAGTCGCGGGTCTTGGCCAGACACACGAGCGCCCCTGCGGTGGAGTACCCGACATAGACGACGAAGTATTCGTCACCGACACGGGTGATCCTCGGGTCCTCGATCCCCCAGTGCTCCTCGAAACGGTCCGGCCGTGGTTCCAACCCCCGAACCGGGTCGATCTCCCAGCCCGTCAGCCCGTCTTCGCTGGTCGCTACGACGAGAGAGGAGAGGCCGGTGCGGTACTCGACGCGCAACAACAGCAGCGTTCGGCCGTCGATGACTGTGGCGCCCGGGTTGAACACCGCGTTGACCATCTTGGGGAAGTCGTGCGGGCGGAGGATCGGGTTGCCTGAGCACCTCTGCAACAGCTCACGAGGATCGGCTCCGTCGCTCATCGGCATCCACCTCCTAGCTGGTTCACCCGTCGGTGTTTCGTGTCGATAACACCTGTCTAACTTCACGTCCTGCCAGCCGCCGATTAGTCTCGCCAAGAAGATCGCGCACTAGTGACGACGAGCACCGGCCAGCCGCCACGCCAGCAGCGACCGGGGCCGTCACGCCGGCCCGGGGGAATCCGCGATCCGGGTGGCGCGTCTTGAAGGCCTCGGCTCTGCTGCTTGCTTCTTGCCGACCGCGAGTCCACTGTCGGGGTCAAAGAAGTACAGGCTACGCGTATCCACCCCGAGCTCGATCCGGTCGCCTGCGCGGACCTGGCTGTGGGCATCGACCCGCGCCGTCCACACCGACTTGCCTTCGTAAAGCGGGACCGCCGCTCCGCCTTCCTCCGCCTCTGGGGCAAGGTCCACGACATCCTTGTGCTCAACAGGCGGCGCGTCGACGACAAAGATCACGTGGATCTCGCCACCGAGGGCCTCGGTCACGTGGGTTGTGACGGGCATCCTCGCCCACGACTCGTCGACCAGGCTTGCCTCCTCGAAATCGGACGGCCGCAGTCCGAGGATCACGTCGCGGCCGAAGTATGGCTCGATCTCCGGCCTGGCGTGCACCACGTCCTCAGAGATAGGCAGCCGGTATTCAGCGAACATGACCGCTGTCCCGACGTCATCGCGGACCAGCTTGGCGGCGACGATGTTCATCGAGGGTGAGCCTATGAACCCGCCGACGAAGAGGTTGACCGGGTAATCGAACAGGTTCTGCGGTGTGTCGACCTGCTGCAGCACGCCGCCGCGGAGCACGCAGACCCGGTCTCCGAGGGTCATGGCCTCGACCTGGTCGTGCGTGACGTACACGGTGGTCACATTGAGCCGCTCATGCAGCTCTGCCAGGGATGCCCGCATGCTCACGCGAAGCTTGGCGTCGAGGTTCGACAGCGGTTCGTCCATGAGGAAAACCTCCGGTTCCCGAACGATCGCCCTGCCCATCGCCACGCGTTGGCGCTGGCCCCCGGACAACGCCGCCGGCTTGCGCTCGAGGTACTGCGCCAAGCCAAGAATATTGGCCGCATCGCGGACACGGCGGTTGATCTCCTCCTTGGGCGTCCTGCGCATCCGCAGACCGAACGCCAAGTTCTCTCTCACGGTCATGCTGGGGTAAAGGGCGTAGTTCTGGAAGACCATCGCGATGTCGCGGTCCTTGGGGGCCACCCTGTTCATGACCCGGTCACCGATCTGGATAGTCCCGCCGCTGATCTCTTCCAGTCCGGCGATCATCCGCAGGACGGTCGTCTTCCCGCACCCGGAAGGGCCGACCAAAACCACGAACTCGCCGTCCTCGATCTCCAGGCTCAGTCCGTTCACCGCCTTCATGCCGCCGGGGTATGTCTTGTCGATCTTGTTCAACACGATCTGCGCCATTGCATTACTCCGTATGTCCGGCCGGCGCAAGCTATCTCTGCCAGCCTGGGTCTTGCGGTCTATCCGTCTACGATCGCGAATCCGCAGATTCGCTGCCCAGGCGGGCCAGTCGGTGGGCCACGTTTGTGGCGACAGGGCGCGTCACCATCAGCCTTTCACGGCGGAGCCGATATTGGGAGCCACGAAGTACCGCTGAAATGCGAGAAACAATGCGACCGCGGGCACGGCTAGCACGACCGCTCCGGCCAGGATCGTTCCGAACGGATTCGACACGGTCGACTGCACGGTATTCATGTAGTTGGCCAAGGCGACCGCGAGTGGCTGCATGCTCTGCTGCTTGGTGATCAGGAACGGCCACAGGTACTCGTTCCACGGCCCGATAAAGGTCAGGAGCATCGCGGTCAACAGCGCTGGGCGCACGAGCGGCAGTGCGATCCGAGTCAGGATGCGAAGCTCGTTCGCGCCGTCGATCCGGGCCGCGTCGAACAGCTCTTTCGGCAGTTGCAGGAAGTACTGCCGGAAGATGAACACGGCGGTGGAGTTGATCGCGAACGGCGCGATCATCCCAAGGTAGGAGTCACCGAGTCCGTAGTAGCGCACGATGAGCACGTACAGCGGGATGATCAGCAGCTGGAACGGGACCATCAGCAGCAAAAGCATCATGACGAACAGCAGCCCGCGGCCGCGAAAGCGCAGCTGCGCGAGGGCGTATCCGGCCAGTACGCCGAATACGACGGTGGCCAACAGGACGCCGCCGGTGAAGATGCCGGAGTTAATCAGAGTCTTGCCCAGGTTCAGTGCAGCGTTGATCTCGCCGTAGTTGCGCAGTGTGATGTTGCCCGGTTGCGGCACTATGCCGCTCAGTGAGGTGTTCTGGTTCTTCTGCAACGAGCCGATGATCATGTAGTAGAAGGGGAAGACGAAGACCAGCGCCCCGATCCCCAGCACGATCAGACGCCACCACGAACGCGAGGTAGGCGGTTCGACCGACGTGACATCGTCCGGTGCGACGGCAACTTCGTCCGCGGTGGTGCCCGTCTGGGTCATGTCTGATTCCTTTGCAACAGCCGTTGGACGCCGACTATCAGCAGCACCCCGATGACCAGGATGACTCCGAGGGCCGAGGCGAAGTCAGGGTGGTTTTGCTCAATGCCGATCTGGTACATCAGCAGCACCGGCGAGGCGGACGTGCCATTCGGACCACCGCCGGCGGTCAGCAGGTAGGGCTCGGTGAACAGGTTCGCGCCGACGATGATCGCGAGCAGGGTGATCAGTGTGGTCACCGTCCGGACGCCGGGGACGGTCACTGACCAGAGCTTGTGCCACCACGACGCGCCGTCGATAGACGCGGCCTCGTACAGCTCCTTCGGAACGTTCTGCAGCGCGGCCAGATAGAGCAGGATAAAGAAACCGAGTTGTTTCCACGTGACGTATATCGCGATCGACGGCATCGCCCAGTTCTGGTTGACCAGCCAGGACGGAACCGGCGCCAGGGGTCCGAGCACGCTGTCGACGACTCCTCCGGTGTTGAACATGAACAGCCACACCGCTACCATCGCCACGCTGGCTGTCACGTACGGCACGTAGAAGCAGGCGCGAAAGAGGGCACGGAACGGGATCGCCGCGTTGAGCGCGGTAGCCAGCAACAGCGACAGCCCCACAGTGAGTGGCACGTTGATGACCAGGAAGATCAGGATGTTGAGGAACGACCGGAGCACCTCGGGGTCGGTGAGCACGGCTTCGTAATTGGCCAACCCGACGAACGGCCTAGCTACGCTTACTCCGGGCGCGGTGAAGAAGTAACTGTGGAACGATATCCACACCGCCAGGCCCAGGGGGTAGGCGAACAGCGCCGCGATGAACAGGCCGTACGGCGCGCCGAAGGCCAGCCCGATCGGTTGGGGGCCGAGCACGGCGCGCGCGAGCCGCGTCCCCCTGGACTCGCGCGTGCCAGGTGGAAGTTCCGCCTCCAGTTTCATCTCGGACCCGCGCGTGGCAAGCTGAAGTTCCGCCTCCAGTGGGGGAACTTCAGGCATGGGAACGTGACGCTAGTCATGGCAAGGAAGAGCTGCTTGAAACGAGCTTGTTGATCGCCGACGCGGCGGAGGCCAGCGCAGCATTGGGGCTCGACGTGCCGAAGATGACCGACTTCGACCAGTCATCGCGGAAGTCCTGCCAGACCTGGATCGAGTTCGGAACGTTGGGGCACTCGATTACGTGGGCTGATTCCACGGCGAAATCTGTGTAGTCCGGGTTCGCCGTGAAATAGGACGCGTACGCCTTCTGCAACCCCTGCCGCATAGGCATCTGCCCGGTTAGGGTCAGCAGCTTGCCGTCCGCGCTGGCGCTGGTAGTGAACTTCAGGAAATCCCACGCGGTCCCGCGGTTCTTGCACGAGGCGTACATGCCGATGTTCTTGGCGTCACTGAATGTCGGAATCGTGTACGAGGTGTTGCCCTTCGAGGTCGGCAGCGGCGCCACGCCATAGTCGACCGCGGGCGATCCCTCCTTGCCCTGGTAATCGGCGATGGCCCACGGCCCGACGATGGCCATCGCCGCGGTGCCGTCGGCGAACGTGTCACCGGTGACGGTTGCGGTGCCGGCCAGGTTCTCTTTGTATAGCTGCGCCCAGAACGCGGCGACCGCCTGGCCGGCGGGGGAGTCGAAGGTTGCCTTCCCGTTCTCGACCAGCAACTTGCCGCCGCTCTCCGCCGCGTACAGCGGGTAGAAGTCGTACCAGGACTCGTAGAACTCACTCGACGGCGATGGGTAGATGGCGTACTTTGCCGCACCCGAGGACACCAGCTTCTGGGCCGTAGCAAGGAACTCGCTATAGGTACTCAGTGGCGGGTTGGTGGTGCTGATGCCGGCCTTGGCGAATTCCGTCTTGTTGTAGAAGATCACGACCGGGTTCGACTTCCACGGCATCTGGTAGTACTGGCCGTCCGGCGACTTGTACATGCTGGCGAGGGGTCCGGTGCGCGTCTGGATGTAGCTGACAGCGCCGGGAAAATCGTTGAGCGGTACTAGACCGCCCGCCTGCTCGAAGTCCGGCACTGCCGCGGGAGCGGTATTGTAGATCAGGCAGGGTTCGCTGCCTGCCGTGATCGCGGCCGAGATGACCTCCTCCGACGACTGGGAGGCCGGGATCTGCTGCCCAGTGACCTTCTGGGTCGGATGGAGGCTGTTCCAGGCAGCGACCTCTTGCTCGCCCCAGGTGATCTCCTCGGCGTTGTTGGAATACCAGATGCTGATCGGCCCGTAAGAAAGGGTCGCGCCTTTAGTAGACGACGGCGCCGCTCCGCTACCGCAAGCGGCTAACCCCATACTCAGCGTGAGAGCACCGACAACGATAGCTCGTAACTTCATCATCTTTCCTTCCCGATTGCTGGGGTCGCCAACCCGACGGTGTGTACACCCAACCGGTCCCACTTGTCAATGGTCATCAGAATTCCCCACCAGTGGCCATGAGAATTCCCCACGGGCGCGCGGGGTATTAGGGTTCCGGTCTGGTCCTCCACTGTGGACAAGTGACCGGGTGCTGCAGGTCGTCTGACCTGGATTTCGAGCCTCTCAGTCCTTCTGAAGGGCTGGCCGTCGGGGAGGATCGGACGTTCCGGATCGCTCGGCGCGTTACGGGCGAGATCGATCCTCGCGGAGCCGATACGACTCACCGCCGAGGGGGCTGAAGACGAGCTCGTCGACGATGACCAGGTCGCTGCGCCGCAGGACGCCGTCGATGACGCGCCCCACCGAGTTGTCGGCGAGACCGCGGTACAGAGCTTCGACGAGCAGGTCCGCACGGAGGAAGCGGACCCGGAATCCTGCCTCCACCGCCGCCCGGCCCAAGACCACCGAGAGGTGCGATTTCCCGGTGCCGGGTGGGCCGACGAAGGCGATGTTGCGGTGGTTGACGATCCACTCCAGGCTGACCAGGTAGTCGAAGATGTACCGGCGGCCGCCGAGTGGATCCTTCACCAGCTCCGGAGAGCCCTTCCTGTGGCGGAAGTGAAAGATCGAGGTTAGGAAGGTCCTTCCTTCGAGCCGCTACGCCCTCTTGGCGGAGACTGTAGGCTCGACCCCGCCCTCAGGCGGCGGCCTCCTCCGCCCCCGACTGCGTCACCCGCCGCTGCGGCTCGGCGCGACGCGTGCGGCCGGGGACCAGCAGCCCGGAGAGCCCGGCCGCCAGAGCGATTGCGGCGCCGCCGGCAAAGCCGAGGCCGAAGCCGCCGGTCAGGGCGACCGGGACCGCGTGCCCGGTCTGGCTCAGGGCGGCGGCGTGGTCCGCGGCCAGCGTGGCCAGGGCGGCCAGGCCCAGCGAGCCTCCCACCTGGCGGCTGGTGTTGACCACGCCGCTGGCGAGGCCCGACTCCGACCGAGGCACCCCCGCCGTCGCCGCCACGGTGATGGCGGGAAACGCCAGCCCGGCTCCGAGGGTGACCAGCGCCCCGGGGAGGAGCACCGACGACCAGATGGCGGGGCCCACCGCCACCTGGGCCATCCAGAGCAGGCCGAGCGAGATCAGCAGGGAGCCACCGACGAGGAAGGGACGCGCCCCGATGCGCGGCATGAGCCGGGAGCTGATCTGAGCCCCCACCACGATGGCGAGGGTCTGGGGCAGGAAGGTGAGGCCGGTGGCGAGTGGCGTCATCCCACGCACGCCCTGGAGGTACAGCGACTGGAAGTACCAGACCGAGAAGAGCGCCGCGCCCACCCCGAAGGCGACCAGGTTGGAACCCGTTATCGAGCGCGAGGCGAAGAGCCGCAACGGCACGAGCGGGGCCCGAGCCCACCGCCCCTCGATGATCGCGAAGGCGATGAGGAGTCCGATCCCGGCGGCGAACGCCGCGAGCACCTCGGGCGACCCCCATCCCGCCGCCTGGCTGCGGACGATTCCCCAGGTCACGGCCACCAGGCCGCCGGTGACGGTGAAGGCACCGGCCAGGTCGAGGTGCCGGCGCCCCTCGCGGTCGCCCACGCCCTCGGCCACGAAGAGGCTGGAGGCGATCAGGACAGCGATCCCGATCGGCAGGTTGATGAAGAAAATCCAGCGCCAGGTCAGGAACTGGGTGATGACCCCGCCGAGCAGCGCCCCCGAGGCGCCCCCCGCCGCGGCCACGGCGCTCCAGACCCCGAGTGCTCGCGCCCGAGCCCGCCCCTCGGAATACGTCGCTATGAGGATGGTGAGCGTCGCCGGGGTCAGCACCGCTCCACCCAGCCCCTGGAGGGCACGGGCGGCGACCAGCTCTCCCTGAGACGTGGCCAGCCCGTCCAGGAGGCTCGCGAAGGAGAAGAGGGCGAGGCCGGCCAGCAGCAGCCGGCGGCGGCCGAAGAGATCGGCGGCGCGCCCGAACAGGAGGAGGAAACCGGCGAACGCGAGCGCGTAGGCGTTGACCACCCACTGCAGGCCGCTCGCCGAGAAGCCCAGGTCATGGCGGATGGACGGCAGGGCGACATTGACCACCGAGACGTCGAGCACGACCATGAACTGGCCGAGGCAGACGAGAAGCAGCACCAATCCGGGTGCCGCCGGGAACCGTGCCCCGACACGCCGAAGTTCAGTGGTCACGTTCTCCCCTGCCGCCTGCCCGCTCATTGGCTCTCCACCCCCGTTGGTGCTAAAGTTCGATGCGGATCGTACCATGGAGATTCGATGACTGTCAAACTAACGGCCCCCGAGAACGCCCCGGCCACCGAGAACCTCTACGCCCCTCTCGAGGCGGAGCCTCACCTGCGCCAGCACCTCCACCCGGGCGTCGTCGGGGTCCTCGAGGCCCTCGCCGACCCGATGCGGATGGCCATCGTCCGTCGCCTCGCCTCGGGCGTCGAGTGCCCGTGCGGCTGGCTCGGACTGCCCATCAGCAAGTCGACGCTGACCCACCACCTCCACGTCCTCCACGCCGCCGGGATCGTGGTCAAGCGGGAGGAGGGGACGCGGCGGATGCTCAGCCTGGACCGCGAGGGAATGGGGCGGCGCTACCCGGGGTTGCTGGATGCGATCCTCGCCGCGCCCGAGCCGGAGCCGACCGCCCCCCTCTGAGCGACCGGACGGCCTCGGCTCAGCCCGCCCCGGCTGTTCCGATCAGCCCCCTCCAGGCCTCTGCTCTCCCCCCGGGACGCTCAGCCGGGATGGACCTCGACCCCGCGGGTGATCTGGGGAGACACCCAGAGCAGCTTGGAGCTGATCACCATGTCGGCGGTCGCAATGTTGGTCGCGAGGGGCACGTCGTGGACGTTGCAGATCCGGAGCAGGGTCTGGATGTCGGGATCGTGGGGGTGCTTGTCAAGGGGGTCGACCATGAAGATGACCCCGTCGATCTTGCCGTCCACCACGCGGGCGGCGATCTGGACGTCACCGCCGACCGGGCCGGACTGCAGGACTTCGACGTTGAGCCCCACCTTCTCGCGGAGGAGACGTCCGGTGGTGGAGGTGGCGACCAGCCGGCAGCGCTGGAGGGTGCCCCGGTTATAAGTCGCGAAGGCGATCATGTCCGCCTTCTTGCCGTCATGCGCGATCAGCGCGAGCCGAGGCTTCCGTTTCGGCACCCGCTCCGCCGCCGCGGCGGCACTGGTCTCCGCCTTCGTCTCACTGCTCTTCGCTACACGTGCCATCGTCTCCACCGCCTTCTCGTGACTCCATCCTCTGTCACAGCCACTATCCGGCATTGACCCCCAGCCCCGCGTCGGGGTCTCCCCGTGGGCCGCCCCCGGTTCTGGGTTAGGCTGGACCGAATGCCAACCCTGGATGCGCGACGAAAGGCCAACCGCCGCACCGGCTCCCAGACCCCCGCGCACCCGGTGGCGAGCGGCACCACGCTCGGATCCGGCGCCGATCCGGGCATCGGCCAGAAGCTGCACGACGTGGTCGTGGTCGGCTCGTTCGCGGGGCAGGGCGGCCGCGATCGGGTCGAGATCCAGCTCGACGAGCTGGAGGAGCTGGCGCGCACCCTCGGCACCCGCGTCGTGGAGCGCAGCTCGATCCCGGTGCGCGAGCCCCACCCGGCGACCTTCTTCCGCAGCGGGGCCGTCGAGGCGCTCACGGCGCGCCTGGCCGAGCTCGGCGGTCCCGCGGTCCTGGTCAACGACCAGCTGAGCCCGCGGCAGCAGCGGAACCTCCAGGAGGCGTGGGAGGTCCCGGTGCTGGACCGGACCGAGGTGATCCTGGCCATCTTCGCCCGGCGCGCGGTCACCGCGGAAGGGAAGATTCAGGTGGAGATGGCTCAATTGGAGCATCTCCTCCCCCGTCTCGCCGGTGGCTGGACCCACCTGGAACGGCAGCGCGGCGGCGTGGGACTCAGGGGCGGCCCCGGTGAGACCCAGATCGAGGTGGACCGCCGCCTGATCCGGCAGCGGATCAGCAAGTTGCGGCGACGCCTCGAGCTGCTGGAGCGCCAGCGGCGCACCCGCCGGCAGGCGCGCAGCGACGTGCCGCTCGCCGCCTGTGCCCTGGTCGGCTACACCAACGCCGGCAAGTCGACGCTCCTCAACCGGCTGACCAACTCGGAGGTGCTCGCCGACAACCTCCTCTTCGCGACCCTCGATCCGACCTCGCGCCTGCTCAACCTCTCCTCGGGCCGGCGGGTGATCCTGACCGACACCGTCGGATTCATCCAGGCGCTGCCGACCGAGCTGGTGGAGGCCTTCGCGGCCACCCTGGAGGAGGTCCGCCAGGCTCACCTCCTCGTCCTGGTCGTCGATGTCTGCCACCCGGAGTGCGACGCCCAGCTCCAGACGGTGCTCGACACCCTCGCCGAGATGGGGTGCGACCAGCCCACCCTGCTGGTCGCCAACAAGATCGACCGCCTGGAGCCGGAGGCGCTGGAGGAGGCGGTCGGTCGCCTGGAGACGACCGCCAAGTGCCGGGCGCTGCGGGTCTCGGCCAAGACCGGGACCGGCCTGCGCGACCTCCGCACCGCCCTGGACGCCCTCGCCGGCCGCGCCGTCCGGGAGACCCGGACCAACGTGCCGACGCCTGCGCCTGCGGAGACGCCCACCGACGACGACGAGGGCTGGGTCGCCAGCTGAAGCTGACCGGCGGCGGGTCAGCCCCTCAGAGCGTGGGCGGTGGCCCGTTCGACGTCGCGCCGGGCGTCGCGCTCCGCGATCGCCTGGCGCTTGTCCCAGAGCTTCTTGCCGCGGGCGATGGCGATCTCGACCTTGATCCGGTTGTTCTTGAGGTAGAGGCGGAGAGGGATGAGGGTCAGCCCGCCCAGCCGGACGCGGCCGTCCAGGTACTCGATCTCCCGGCGGTGCAGGAGGAGACGGCGGCGGCGCTCGGGCTCGTGGTTCTGCCGGTTGCCCATCTCGTACTGGCCGATGTGGACCTGGATGAGCCAGGCCTCTCCGTTCTCGACCCGGACGTAGCCCTCGCGGAGGTGGGCGAGACCGGCGCGGAGCGCCTTGACCTCGGTCCCGGTCAGCTGGATGCCGGCCTCGAGGAACTCCAGGAGGTGGTACTCATGGCTGGCCTTGCGGTTGCGGGCGAGGACCGGATCTCCCGGTCGAAGGTTCGGGGACATGGTTGAGGCTATATGCTGACGCGTCGACCGGGTCCCGATCCCGAACGGGGACCGAGGAGGCATGCATGGAGCCGCTGGAAGTCGCCATCACCCTCAAGGGCGATAGCCCCGACGCCTTCGAAACCATCCGCAGCGAGCTGAGCCGCGCGGACATCTTCTGCCTCGGCCAGCCGGCCGGGCAGATGGCGACGGCTCAGCAGGGCAGCGAGTCGGATCTGCTCCATTTCACCATCCATGACGCTCAGGGAAGCGAGCGGGTGATGCTGCCCGTCTTCACCCAGCCGGAGATCATGCGGGCGGCGCTGGCGCGCAATCCCGACTGGCAGACGCTCTCGGTGCTCCAGGTGCAGGGCCAGGCCCTCCTGGACCACGTCCACCCGGACGTGTTCATCGTCATCAACCCCTGGTCGCGCCTCGAGTACCAGCTCCCCCCGACCGGGCGTACCGGCTGAGGGGAGGCGCGGAGCGGGGCCGTCGCGTGAGCCCGTCGCCGGCGGCCTGGGCCCAAAGGTCCTGGTCCTCGGATGCCTCCCACTCCCGCCAGGCGACCTCATAGGCGGCCTCGAGTTCTGCGACCGGATGCTGGTCTCTCATCTCCGGCCCCGGACGAAGGCGGCGGCACTCATGGCGCGGCGGCCGGGGGGCTGGATCATGTCGATACGGTACAGGCCGGCGGCGGTGGCGACGAGGGCTGATTCGCCCTCGATCCGGACAACCGAGCCGGGGATCGCACCCACCACGACAGAGGTCGCCCCAGCCGAACCGGGGATCTCGACCTTGTCCTGGGAAACCGGGCGCCCGGCGAGGATGCGCACCCCCACGCCGGCCAGGTCGCCGGTGACGCCGGGCCAGGGGGTGAGGGCTCGGACCATCCGGCCGACCTCCTCCGCGGTGCGCGCCGACCAATCGAGGAGACCGTCCTCGCGGGTGAGCCGCGCCGCGTGGGTGACCCCGTCCTCGGGCTGCGGCGTGGCGGCGGCCGTCCCGCGTTCGAGGGCGGCGAGCACCGCCACCAGCTCCTCGGCCCCGGCGATGGCGAGCGCCTCGGTCAGTCCTGCTGCGGTCGCGTCAGCGCCGATGGGCAGCTCCCGGCGCGCGTACACCGGGCCGGTGTCCAGTCCCGCCTCCATCCGCATGATGCAGACGCCCGTGGACGGGTCGCCGGCCAGGATCGCCCGGGCGATCGGTGCCGCCCCGCGCCAGCGGGGAAGCAGGGAGGCGTGGACGTTGACCCCGCCGAAGCGGTGTCCGTCGAGGAGCGTCCGGGGCAGGATCTGGCCGTACGCGGCGACCACCAGGACATCGGCACCGAGCCCGAGGATCTCCGCGACCACCGGCCCCGATCGGATGCGCTCCGGCTGCAGCAGTGGGATGCCGAGCTGCTCGGCCGCATCGGCGACCGGCCGCGGGGCGGGGCGGCCCCGGCTCCCGGGGCGCGCCGGCTGGGTGACCGCAGCCAGCACCTCATGGCGCGCGTTGCAGGCGCGGAGGCTGGGGACGGCAAACTCGGCTGTCCCGGCGAAGACGATGCGCACGGGAGGAGAGGTTAGCCGGTTGGAGTCACCCTGCCCAGGACGATGCGGCAGACCTCGTCCCAGGTGTGTCCACCTCCGGCGGGGCGCCTCCCGCGATCGACGTCTGGAAGTCAGATCAGGCTGAGCCGGGCGGGGCGAGTGTTCGGAGACGGCCCCGCGCCTTGAGGAAGAGGGTGCCTAGGCCGAGGAACAGCATGGTGTGGCCGGTGAACATCCGCATGGTCACCCTCATGCCCTGGAGGTATCCCGCGAGGTCGGTGGGGGTGAGGAAGCCGTGGTTATCGAAGAAGTACTTCCCGCCATCGATTTCCGGTGGCCCATAGGGGAGTTGAGCAAATCCCGCAAAGAAGGCGATGAAGACATAGGCGACGAGGAGGACTCCCAGCGTCCAGAGCCAGACTGGAATCGGCTCCAGGAGTTGTCGCCATGGAACGTTCCAAAGACCTGAACTTCCCCACGAAGCTGAAAACCCCCACCTCCGCCGCGTGACTGGAGCGTACGACCTGAGGATTGCGTTGAGGGAAAGGATCGCCGGCAGCCACACGATGAAGATCAGGACGAGGTCCGCAACCCAGATGGGCGTCAGCCCCGAGGCATCGATCGGGAGCCAGGACAGCAGATTGAGGACCGCGGCAACGCCGAACCCAGCCATGGCGACGAAGATCAGCATTCGTCGCCAGCTAGATCTAGTCGACGTTCTCGTGTCGGCCACGGGCGCGGATGGCGGTTCCTGCACCACGAGCGCGACTCTAGTCCGATACGGAGGTGGATTCCCTGGTGGTGGCTTCCGATCCGTCGGGCACCACGGCCGTCTCAGACGGTGACGGCCTCGCCCTCGATGTTGGCGATCTCCTCGTCGCCCATCTCTTCGACCCGGCGCAGCGTGCTCGGGTCGGTGAGACGGTCGGTGAAGAGGATGCCGTCCAGGTGGTCGATCTCGTGCTGGATGGCGCGGGCCAGCAGGCCGGTCCCCTTGATCCGAACCGCCTTGCCGTGGCGGTTGAGCGCCTTGCAGACCACCTTGTCGGCGCGCGCCACCTCCCCCACCATGCCGGGGATGGAGAGGCAGCCCTCGTAGCCGATCTGCTCCCCGTCCGCCTTGATGATCTCGGGGTTGGCGAGGTGGAGGAGCTGGTTGTCCACCCTGATGGTGATGACCCGGATCGAGACGTCGACCTGGGGGGCCGCCAGCCCGACGCCGGGGGCGGCGACCATCGTCTCCATCATGTCGTCCATGAGACGGCGAATCGAATCGTCGACCTTGCCGACCTTGGGCGCCTTGCGCCGGAGGACGGAGTTGTCGTCGGCGACGGTGACGATCTTGAGGATGGACACTGGGCTTGGCTCTCCGGCTCGGTCACATGACCGGATCGACGTCGATGCTCCAGCCCCGACCTCGGGGCAGGTGGGGTAACGCCCTCTCGATCTCCTCCCCCCGCACCGTGAACTGCCAGCGGTACTGGCCGCGAAGACGCTGCAGGAAGGCGGGGGCCGGACCGAGGACGTCGAGCCCGGCACCCGCGCCGAGAATAGCAGAGAGCCGCTCGACGGCCTGCTGAGCGGAGGCCTCGGCGGCCGCGTCCTCGGCGTGGCTGATGGTGCAGGTGACCAGCCGCGTGTACGGGGGGAACCGGTGGGTCCGCCTCACCCGGATCTCGTCGTGGGCGAAGCCAAGGTAGTCGTGGGTGACGGCGTGGCGGACCGCGTAGTGGTCGGGGCTGTAGGTCTGGAGGATCACCCGGGCCGGCTCGTCGCCCCTCCCCGCCCGGCCAGCCACCTGGGTGATCAGGGAGAAGGTCACCTCCCCGCTCCGGTAATCGGGGAAATGGAGGGAGGTGTCGGCGTTGACGATCCCGACCAGACGGACCCTCCCCAGGTCCCAGCCCTTGGCGACCATCTGGGTGCCGATCAGGCAGTCCGCCTCGCCCTTCCGGAAGCGCTCGTAGATCTCGAAGTAGGCGTCCCGCCGCTGGACCGTGTCCCGGTCCATGCGGAGCAACCGCAGCCCTGGGAAGCGCTCCGCCACCTCCGCCTCCAGCCGCTCCGTCCCCATCCCCAGGCCGCGGATCGCGGTGGAGCCGCAGCCCGGGCAGCGATCCGGCAGAGAGCGGGAGCTGCCGCAGTAGTGGCAGTCGCAGCGGCCGCGGCCGGCGTGGTAAACGAGCGCGACACTGCAGTTGGGGCAGCCGAGCGGCTCCCCGCAGCCGCGGCAGAGCACGACGGTGGCGGTGCCGCGCCGGTTGAGGTAGAGGATCGACTGGCCGCCGTCGGTGCGGCTCGCCTCCAGGGCCCGGGCCAGGGAGAGCGAGAGCGGGCTCCGGTTGCCGGCGCGCAGCTCCTCGCGGAGGTCGACCACCTCGATGGGCGGGAGCGCCCGGCCGGTGATGCGCTCCGGGAGGGTGGTCAGCTCCAGGGCGCCGGTGTGGGCCCGGTAGTACGTCTCCACGCGCGGCGTGGCGCTGCCCAGCACCACCGGCACCCCGGCCCGCCGGCCCAGCTCGAGGGCGACGTCGACGGCGTGGTAGCGGGGCACCCGGTCCTGTTTGTAGGCGGAGGCGTCCTCCTCGTCGACGACCACCACCCCGAGCCGGGGCAGCGGGGCGAAGACGGCGCTCCGGGAGCCGACCACCACGTCGATCTCACCGAGGCGAGCCCGGCGCCATTCGACCGCGCGCTCGGCATCGGTGAGGCCGGAGTGGCTGACCGCCAGCCGCCCGGGGAAGCGCGCCGCGAAGCGCCGGATCATCTGAGGGGTCAGGGCGATCTCGGGGACCAGGCAGATCGCCTGCCGGCCGAGGGCCAGGGCGGCGTCGATCGCCGCCAGGTAGATCTCCGTCTTGCCGCTCCCGGTGACGCCGTGGAGCAGCACCGCGCGGTGCCGGCCCGCCGCGATCGCCTCCAGGAGCGGCGCGGCCGCCCGCCGTTGCGCCTCGGTGAGCACGGGCGGCTGGAGGGCCGTCCCCTCGGCCCGCGCGGCGATCAGCGCTGCGGAGGTCGTGCGCGGTCCGCGACGCCTACCGGTCGCCGGCCCGGCGGTCCGCGCCCCCTTGGGCACCATCGCCTTGATCACCTCGGGGAGCGGCGCGCAGTACCGGTCGGCGATCCACTCGGCGAGCCCGACCATGGCCTCCGAGAGGAGCGGCTCCTCATCCAGGAGCGCGGAGATGGGCCGGGCATCGGCATGGTCGGACTGATCCAGGACGGCGACCACGAGGCCGGGCAGGGAGCGGGCGCCGAAGGGGACCTGGACCCGCACCCCCGGTCGGATTGAGCCGGAGAGCTGGTCGGGGACGCTGTAGGTGTACCGCTCCTGAGGGAGCATCCCCCGGGTGTCGGGCACGACCGAGACGAACACCGGTGCGGTCACAGTCAGCATGATGCGCGCCGCGGGCGGGGCGGGGAACCCGGCCGCCGTTCCGTCGGGAACCGTCCGGGGTCACGGCGCGTCTAAGCCCAATACCGTTTACTTAGCCATGAGAATGGCTTCATCAGGCGGACGGGTCGGCTGCGGCCAGCCCTGATGCTGAGCGCGCTTGAGCGCGAACTTGGACATCTTCCGCTTGACCACACGCGGGTTGG